>Ga0213832_1000999_pt1 | contig 9950 bp, 7 predicted proteins | sample SWATP13_FD_161660 | JGI IMG/M metagenome (GOLD analysis project Ga0213832, IMG submission 161660) | Coastal seawater microbial communities from Marineland, Florida, United States - SWA TP1 #3 | ecosystem: Environmental > Aquatic > Marine > Coastal | place: USA: Florida | collected 2016-08-06 | reverse complement strand
ACCATGAAAAAATTTAATCTCATTACAGCAAGCTTGTTAGTGTTAGGTTTAACAGCTTGTAGTTCAGAACAATCAGCTAATACAGCAGTTGAGCAGGTGTCTGCACCAGGAGCACCGGGTGTTGAGCCTTTTTGGGCATACTCTGGTAAAACGGGGATTGGTACCTCTTACGAGCAATACCAAGACGGCCACTACAGCGACGCAGCTGCTACCGGCAAAGTATCAAAAGTTTGGTTTTCAATCGCGAAAGGCATGATCACCGAAACCATGTTTGGTTTAATTCACCAAGCACAAATCAAAGATATGCAATTTGTTGTAGTTGGTAAAGACTTTACCGTTACAGAAAACGATGATCTCGATGTAAGCATTGATTATTTATACAAAGACGACGCTGGTCGTCCATTATCGCTTGCTTACAAAGTAGTAAGTAAAGATAAACAAGGTCGTTTCACTTTAGAAAAACATATCTTTACAGATCCAAACGGCCAAACATTGTTTGTTCGTAGCGTATTTAATACAGACCTTGAAGGTGTAAAAGCCTACGTTAATGTGAACCCTTACATTGATAACAACGGTTTAGACGATTTTGCAAAAGTAACTGATAAGGGTCTAGTTGCTTGGCAAGATGATAACTTTTTATCTTTACAAGCCGCTCAACCATTTAAGCAAGCAAGCGTTGGCTTTACGGGTGTAAGTGATGGCTTAAAAGAGTTAAAAGCATCGCAATCATTATCAACGACTTACCAAAGTACTGGTGATAAGTCGGGTAATGTAAGCTTACTTGCAGAGCTTGGTGAAGTATCAAAAAACACCACCTTTGATTTAGCTTTAAGCTTTGGTAATTCTGAAGCTGCAAGCTTAAAAGAAGGTCAAGCAAGTTTAAATCAAGGCTACCAAAAAGTGCTTGCTGCATATAACGGTGAGGGTGCTGCAATTGGTTGGCAAGACTACTTAACGAGCCTTGAGCCTTTGAGTACATTAACTAACAGCACCGCAGATAATGGTAAGTTGCTTTATACCAGCGCCATGGTATTAAAAGCGCAAGAAGATAAAACTCATGCCGGTGCTTTAATTGCGTCACTTTCTAACCCTTGGGGTGAAACGGTGTCGGCTAAAACAGGTTCTACCGGTTATAAAGCGGTTTGGGTACGTGATTTCTATCAAGTAGCAATGGCATTTATGGCCATGGGTGATGCACGTACCGCCAAGACAGCGTTTGAATATCTAGAAAAAGTACAAGTAACAGATAACACACCAGGCAATGGTGGTGACACTGGTTGGTTCTTACAAAAGACTCACGTTGATGGTGAGCTTGAGTGGGTAGGTGTTCAGCTTGACCAAACAGCAATGCCAATTATGTTAGCGTGGAAACTACATCAAGCTGGCGTACTTAGCGATCAAGAGCTGACAGATTGGTATGGCAAAATGTTAAAACCAGCTGCTGATTTCTTAGTTGATGGTGGCCTTGCGAAAATTCTTTGGAACGACACGCAAATTACACCGCCAGCAACGCAACAAGAGCGTTGGGAAGAACAAAATGGTTTTTCACCATCAACAACTGCAGCGGTTGTTGCAGGCCTAGTAACGGCTGCAGATATTGCTAAAAAAGCAGGGGACACTAAAAATGCAGAGCGTTACCTAGCAACGGCTAAAACGTTCAATAGTGAAATTGAAAGTACGATGTTTACGACTCAAGGTAACCTTAAGTCTGAAAACAGCGATGGTGAATATTTCATTCGTATCGGTCAAGACAAAGATCCAAACTCATCAACCACACTTAATGCCAATAACGGGCGTGAAGGCTTTGATAAAAAGCAAATCCTTGATGGTGGATTCTTAGAGCTTGTACGTTATGGTGTTCGTGATGCACTTGCGCCAAGCATTGTAAAAACATTACCAGAGTACGATGACGAAACCTTAGTCGATAATCTGCAAGTGCGTTACACCTTTAATTTTGCTGATGGCTCGGGTTCATTCCCAGGCTACCGCCGCTATGGTAACGATGGTTACGGTGAAGATGAAGTGACAGGTAATAACTATGCCGAAGGTGGCAATAACACCCCTGGTCAACGTGGTCGTGTATGGCCGTTTTTTACAGGTGAACGCGGTCACTATGAAATCGCCGCTGCAAACGCAACCAACAGCCTTGATGCGATGAAGCAACAAGCGATTAAAGACACTTATGTAAAAGGTATGGAAGCATTTGCCAATGAAGGCATGATGTTACCTGAACAAGTTTGGGATGGCGTAGGCAACAATAAAGCAGGCTATCAGCTAGGTGAGGGTACAAACTCAGCCACACCACTGGCTTGGACTCACGCTGAATACATTAAGTTACTCCGTTCAGTGAGCGATAAACATGTATGGGACCATTACCCAGTTGTTGAAGACGCATTGAAGTAAAAACTTATTTAACATGCCCAATATTTATTGGGCATGTTGCTTTTGGCAAAAGGAAAAATAATGTTAAAAAGAATGGCTTTATGTGCTCTATTAGCAGTAAGTACGCAAAGTAAAGCGGATGATTACTTGCTTTACTTTATGGGTGGCCAATCAAATATGGAAGGATTTGGCTTTAATAAAGATTTACCTGCGCAGTATAAAAAACCAGTTGAAAATACCTTACTCTTTTTTGGTAACCCTGTTGCTGATGATGCATTAAATGGTGGTAAAGGTGTTTGGACTAATTTAATGCCTGGCTTTGGAACAGGCGCTAGATCGACAGGTCATTCAATTATTTTATCTGAAAGATTTGGTCCTGAATTGAGTTTTGGTAAACGCTTATCTGAGCTTACAGATAAGAAAATAGCCATTATTAAATATGCACGTGGAGGCTCATCTATTGCGCTTGGGGCATCTGGCTTTGGTACATGGGGGCAGAACTATGCTGACAACACTAAGATTAACCAATGGGATAACTTTCAAACTACCGTAAGAGCTGCGTTAGCTAACAATGATATAGATGGTGATGGTGAAGCCGATACTTTAGTCCCAGCAGGGATCATTTGGATGCAGGGTGAGGCAGATGCCTATCATGAGCAAGCATCTAAGGTTTATTTAGCTAATTTAACAAGTCTGATGAATGATATGAAGATGACTTTTGGCAATATAGAGTTACCAATCATACTTGGCAGAATAGAAGACTCTGGTAAAACACCCCAAACACGAATGATGCCATATATTGAGAGTGTATGGGATGCTCAGGAAAAGTTCGTTAAATCAAATGCTAATGCTCATTTAGTTGCCTTTGATGAGCCTGTCGAATTCATTGAAGATAAATGGCACTATAAAAGTAATTACTATATAAGACTAGGTAACCTTTTTGCAGAAAAAGCAGCCGAAACATTAGCTAAGTAAGCTTCTTTTAAATAGCTACTTAAATAATTAAACCGCCGAATTAACCTCGGCGGTTTTTTGTTTTGCACTTTTTTACAAATAAATTTTTAGAGTGTGATATTTTGATTAAGTATTAAGAAAAAATTGTTTCTAAAGTTAAATGTTTGCTTAAAGCACATAAACGTCATAACTTTTTATGTTCTTACTAAAAAATATGACTAAGTCATTTTTTATAAAATAACAAGTCTAAAGGGAATTGAGTTAAAATGTTAAAGAAAGTCATTTTTATAATTTTTATAATTTTGCAATGTTCTTGTTCTATTCGCTCTAACTTTGGTGATTTCATTATCGCTGACGTGGAAAACATAGGTAGAGGTGAACATGTACAGGTTTATAAAGATAGAGAAATTTTCAACTTTAGAACTTCTTATTTAGGCAATGTAGAATCTAACTACTGTCACGAAAAGAATGACTCTCTTATCCCAGAAAGCGCTTATTATTATAACCCTTCTAATATAAAAGAATCTTTACAAGACTCTCTGAAAGTTAAAGCACATAAAATGGGTGGTAATGGTATAGTTTTTTCTCAATGTTACACTAGGTCAAATACAAACCAATGTTATAAATCAATGCGTTGTGAAGGTTCAGTTTATAATATTGAAAATTAACTGTGAGCTCTAAAACAATGAAACACATGCTTCTCTTTGTTTCTATAGTCATGCTTACTGTCCCTTTATCAAGTGTTGCTAGTGCAAAATTAAAAACCTTCAGTAGTGATGGTTGCAGCTCTTTTCCTGATGGAACTATAGAACATAAAAACTTGTGGTTGGCTTGCTGTACAGCCCATGACCTTGCATATTGGCAAGGCGGTACTTTCAAGCAACGTGAGAAAGCTGATGTCGATTTAAAAGAGTGTGTTGCTAAGGTGGGTAAGAAAGAGATTGCTATGTTGATGCTTGCTGGTGTCAGAGTAGGAGGCACACCTCTTTTACCTACAAGCTTTCGCTGGGGTTATGGCTGGCCATACCCTAAGTTTTATGGCGAACTCACTAAGCAAGAGCGCTTACAAGTCGAAAGCCGTTTAGCTGAATACGCAAATACTGAACAGAACTAACACTTAATAAAGAGAATGGTCAGAGAGCATTTGTGTTTTTTATAATGATTCAATATGGAGTTTGTAGATGATAAAAAAAGCCTGGATGTTACTTTTATTATTTTCTCTTAATTCTCAAGCACAAAGTTTTCAATCTAAACTTGTTGAAGCCGCTAAAGAGCGTACTGAACACGTTGTAGTTTATAACGGAAGTTATCGAAAAATAGACTATCCCAATGGTGATGTACCTAAGAATATAGGTGTATGTACCGACGTGGTTATACGTACTTACAGAGCTTTAGGAATTGATTTACAGGCTCTTATACATGAGGATATGCGCGACAACTTTAGCTTATATCCTTCAAAGCGAATTTGGGGCTTAACCAAACCAGATACCAATATTGACCATCGTAGAGTACCTAACCTACAAGTGTTTTTTGAAAGGCACGGTGAAAGCCATGATACTAGTAATAATGCTGCTGATTATCAAGCAGGTGATATTGTGACTTGGGTTCTACCTAATAATAGGCCTCATATAGGTATCGTTACAGATGAGCTGTCGAAAGATAAATTTAGACCTCTGATTGTTCATAACATTGGCTGGGTTCCTAAAATGGAAGATAGGTTATTCACTTACAAAATTACAGGGCATTACCGATATAAACCCTAACATTCACATTAGGCTTCAATTAGTTACCACTTTAATATACATTTAAGATATCGTTTGTACCTCAATTGGGTTTAGCTTAATTTTAACTTAAAAGGGATTTATATGAAAAATGTTAGTAAATGCATTGCCAGCTTATTGTTGCTACTTCCGACGACTATTTTTGCTGCTCAAGAAGTTGTGATTGAAAAGTCAGATAAATTTACCGAACTGTCAAAAGGCTTAAAGGTAAGTGTTAGAACTGGCCCTACAAAAAATGCCAAAATTTATGACTTTTCGACCAAAAAAATAACCATCAACGATGAGCATGGTGCGCCTTTTCAACGTTACTATTTGCAAATTGCCACAGCAGATAAAGAATGGGCTAAGGAAATCATTACGTTTGATGATAAAACAAATACAATTGACTTAAATGCACTACTTTTTGGTCAATTGGTAGACACTTCTGAACTGAAGAAATTAGACTCAGCGCATGCTTTTTCTTTATATAATCGCCTTGAAAGTATCCTCTCGGAAGAATACGGAACATTTGAACAGGTTTATAATAATGGCCTTGCTGACTATTTAAATTATATGTCGATAGACGCCGGTTTTGAGAATTACATAGCAAGAACCGGGGGAGCGGGCGATAAACTCACAGAATCACTAAAAGAAATAAAGATGCCGCCTCTTGTTGAGCACCAACAATTAATAAGTGAGTTTATTAAGGCTGTAAATCAAAAAGACAAAACATGGTTGTTGGCACAGCAAAGACCTAATTCCTCACAGCGAGACTCGGGAATTTATGCGCGCGGTCTAAACGTGCTGTTTGAGTATTTTGATAGCATAGGTAACCCTACAAAGTTTAATATTACCCGAGAAACACAAGGTCGCTCTTATGACCTTAATTCTAATAAATACATTATTGTTGAATTACTTGAGCACAAAGGCCGAAGAGAAAAAATAGAGATGGAGTTTATGTTTGTAGATACTTATGGTGGCCGTTTCATTGCTGAATACGACATTACAGGTGTTCGTTTTCGTTAAGTAACGGGTTAAGTAAAGTTGAAAAGCCGCAGGTTACGAAAACGTGCGGCTTTGATATTTCTTCGTTATAGCCCTGCTTTTTTAGCGCGAGCAGCGTGTAGCTTTTTATAGCTTTCGATTAAACGAAGGTGCCTGTCTAAGCCCTCAAGCTTCATGCTGGTTTCTGTTAAACCATAGAACATAACATCGCCGTTGATTGAGCCAACGACTGCATCCATCGTTTCTTGACCAAACATACGGGTGAAGCTATGAATGTAATCTTCAATCTCTAGGTCATCGCTGAGTGCGACTTCCAATGTTGCATGCATTGCTTGGTAGAATAGGCCGCGTTCAACAATGGTATTGTCGTTATACTGTAAGAATGCTTCAACAAGCTCCATTGCTGCTTCTAAATCACCAAGTGCTAAGTAAATAAGTAGCTTCAGCTCAAGAATCGTTAGCTGACCCCACACTGTGTTTTCATCAAACTCAATACCGATTAAGGTGATGATATCTATGTAGTTATCTAGTTCACTTTCTTCTAAGCGCTCAACTAAATCAGCAAGTTGATCTTCTGATAAACGATGCAGGTTTAAGATATCCTCGCGGAAGTTAAGTGATTTATTGGTATTGTCCCAAATCAAGTCTTCTACAGGATAAACTTCTGAGTAATCAGGCACTAAAATACGACATGCAGTACCAAGGTCTGAGAACTCAGCAATGTAAGCTTCTTTACCTAAGCTTTCTAAAATACCGAATAAGCTCGCTGTTTCTTCTTCATTGCTACCTGAGAAATCCCATTCAACAAAATCATAATCGTGCTTAGCGCTGAAGAAGCGCCATGAGATCACGCCAGTTGAATCAATGAAGTGCTCTACAAAGTTTTCCGGTTCAGAAACTGCCATACTATTGAACGTTGGCTTAGGTACATCGTTTAAGCCTTCGAAGCTTCTGCCTTGTAATAACTCAGTTAAGCTGCGCTCTAATGCAACTTCAAAGCTTGGGTGCGCACCAAAAGAAGCAAATACACCGCCTGTTTTAGGGTTCATGAGTGTTACGCACATCACTGGGAACTGACCACCTAGCGAGGCATCTTTTACTACAACAGGGAAACCTTGTTCTTCAAGACCATTAATACCCGCAACAATACCTGGGTACTTGTTTAAAACCTCTTGAGGTACGTCTGGTAAAACAATTTCTTGCTCAATGATTTGGCGCTTAACTGCACGCTCAAAAATTTCAGATAAGCACTGTACTTTTGCTTCGGCAAAGTTGTTACCAGCACTCATACCATTACTTAAGAATAAGTTTTCAATTAGGTTTGAAGGGAAGTAAACCGTTTCACCGTCTGACTGGCGAACATAAGGAATAGAGCAAATACCACGTTCTCTATTACCAGAGTTAGTATCGATTAAGTGTGAGCCACATAGCTCACCATCTGGATTATAAATTTCACGGGTATAATCATCTAATATGCCCTCTGGTAGAGAGTCATCATCAGTCAGAGCAAACCACTTTTCATTTGGGTAATGAACAAACTCGCTATTGGCAATGTCTTCGCCTAAGAACTGATCGTTATAGAAGAAGTTACAGTTTAAGCGCTCAATAAACTCGCCTAAAGCTGAGCATAGCGCGCTTTCTTTCGTTGCACCTTTACCATTGGTAAAACACATTGGTGAGGCTGCATCACGAATATGAAGTGACCATACATTTGGCACAATATTACGCCAAGAAGAGATTTCGATTTTCATCCCTAACTCTTCAAGGATAGCCGTCATATTTGCGATGGTTTCTTCAAGGGGTAAGTCTTTACCTAAAATAAAGGTATTACTGTCATCACCTGGTTTTGCCATCAACATTGCTTGCGCGTCTGCTTCGATGCTTTCAACAGTATCGATTTTAAATTCTGGGCCAGTTTGAATAACACGTTTTACTGTACAACGCTCAACAGAACGTAAAATACCCGTGCGGTCTTTCTCAGAAAGGCTTTCTGGTAACTCAACCTGAATTTGGAAAATTTGGTTATAGCGGTCTTCTGGATCAACGATATTGTTTTGTGCAACACGAATACCATCTGTCGGGATATCGCGTGAATTACAATACACTTTAATAAAGTAAGCCGCACACAATGCAGAAGATGCTAAGAAGTAATCGAATGGACTTGGTGCAGTACCATCACCCTTATAGCGAATAGGTTGGTCTGCAATGACAGAGAAATCATCAAACTTGGCTTCAAGCCTGAGGTTGTCGAGAAAATTAACTTTAATTTCCATTAAAAAATTCCACCTTTGTGCGCGTTGTTATCTAAAGCTTTGTTTGCCAGATAAGCGTTTTCAACATAATAGGCGTAATTATCTGCTTTTTCGAAGTAATAGTCTTGGGTAAATCGAAAAAAAACTGATTTTAATGCAATAAGTTTCTGGTTGGGTAAGGAGGAGGCGATAACAAAGCTGTCATCGCTAAAAATTAAACACTCGAACCACGAATAATTAAACGCGGAGGTAAAAGGGTATTCTCTACATCTTCACCACGAATAAGTTTGAGCAGGTTATCGACCAACATTTGTCCGGCGAGGGTGGTGTCTTGCTGTACGGTGGTAAGTGGTGGGTTTACAAAGCTGGCAACAGCAATGTTATCAAAGCCAACAACATGTACATCATCAGGAACCTTGATTTTCGCTTCTTTCAAGGCGCGAATAGCACCAATAGCAATAAGGTCACTGGCGGCAAACAATGAGTTAAAGCGAATGTTATTTGCTATGAGGGAACGAGTCGCGTGATAGCCTGATTCTTCAGTTGAAATCGCATTTGCCATCTTACGTTCGTTTAAAGCCACGCCTTTGGCTAAGAAAGCATCTTTAAAACCTTGGTAGCGAGCAAAAAATTCAGGGCTATGATCAGAAGCATCACCAATAAATGCACAGTCGGTTCTACCTGTTGCGAGTAAATGTTCTGCTGCTAATTTACCACCGCCGTAGTTATCGCAGCTGACTGTTAAATCTGGGCGGTTATCGACGCTTGCACCCCAACAGACAAACTTAGTATGTTGGTCAATTAAGGTTTTAAATTTAGGTTGATAATCGAGGTAATCACCATAACCAAGCAGTATTAAGCCATCTGCACGGTGGCTGTCTTCGTAATCGGCTTGCCAATCAGAGCTGCTCGACTGAAACGATACCAGTAAGTCGTAGCCTTCTTTTGCACAAGCTCTTGTAATACTGCCCAGCATCGCCAAAAAGAAAGGGTTTATTTGTGATTCATCCGAAGTGGGATCTTCAAATAATAACAGGGCGAGGGTGCTACTTTGTTGAGTTCTTAAGTTACTGGCATTTTTATCAACTTTATAGTTGAGTTGTTTTGCTACCTCATGAACACGTCGACGCGTTTCTTCGTTGACCAAAGGGCTATTTCGCAGCGCGCGAGAGACGGTTGACTGCGACACACCCGCATAATGTGCAATGTCAAAAGATGTCGCCTTACCTTTCATATGGTTACCAAATAACAGAAGTAGTAATTGCCATTTTCGGCTATTTAATATTTTTTTCAAGCTATTTGTGACAAGTGGCGTGTGTGTGGCTGTTCTGTACACAGCTAGGCATTTTTTATGCGTATATAAATGCTTTTTCGATACTTAATACGCAGGTTTTTCCATTAAATACGTATGCATGCACAAATAATGAAAATTTTTATTGATCCTAATCTGACACCGGTGTCATAATGTCGCTGTTTTATCATTTTGTTGTCAAAACGTATTTGGCTGCCCATTCATTTGGGCAGCATTTTTTTAATACAAAAGATAGCTTCTTTGAGGCAATGACCCAAAGTTTAGCAGACACAGTGGCTTTGCCAT
>Ga0213832_1000994_pt1 | contig 9974 bp, 7 predicted proteins | sample SWATP13_FD_161660 | JGI IMG/M metagenome (GOLD analysis project Ga0213832, IMG submission 161660) | Coastal seawater microbial communities from Marineland, Florida, United States - SWA TP1 #3 | ecosystem: Environmental > Aquatic > Marine > Coastal | place: USA: Florida | collected 2016-08-06 | reverse complement strand
TCTTGAAGATGTAATCATCGAAAAAGTAACGGTTAGCTAATTTAATCGTTTAGTCTTTTTAAGCGGGCCTTTGCCCGCTTTTTTGCGAGTAACCATGAAACAAAGTTATTTTATTGCCGACCTCCATTTAACAGAAAACCGCCCAGACATCACTGCGGCATTTTTTGATTTTCTTGATAGCAAGATTATTAATGATGACGTTGATGCACTGTATATTTTGGGTGACTTTTTTGAAGTATGGGTAGGTGATGACTATCAAACTGACCTTTCAAAAAGTGTTGCCGCACGTTTAAGCCAAGTCAGTGAAAGTGGTACTGAGGTGTTTTTTATTCATGGTAATCGCGATTTCATTATGCGAGAAGACTATGCAAAAAGCGCAAGTATGACTTTACTACCTGAACAAGTTGTTATTGATTTATACGGTACTCCAACAGTTATCTTGCACGGTGATGAAATGTGCACTCAAGATATTGAATATCAAAAGTTTCGTAAAAAAAGCCGTGGTTGGTGGTGGCCAAAACTAATGCTTGCTATGCCGCTTTGGTATCGTAAGAAGATTGCCCGCAACGCCCGCGAAAAATCAAAACAAAGCCAAGCTGGCAAAGCCTTAGAGATTTTAGATGTTACCGAAGATGCGGTTTTAGCCATGTTTGAAAAGCATCAGGTTGCTAATATGATCCACGGTCATACTCACCGCCCTAATGTGCATCACTATAAGCAAAATGGAAAAACACTAACCCGCACTGTACTGGGTGACTGGTATGAGCAAGGTTCATACTTAAGAGCTACTCCAGAGCAGCAAAAACTAGTCCATACGCCCTTTAAATAGCCGATATTTTAACTATGCTTTAACCAGTATTGTCAAAAAATGCATTATCTATGATGAGTCGGTTAAGCCTTTTATGTTGTTGTTTACTATTTAGCTTTTCAATCAATTGCCAAACTTGGCAATTGGTCACAGAGCCGTTTCCTCCTTATTTTATTGATAAGCCAAACAAGCCGGGCTGGCTGCACGAAGTCATCATCGCAGCACTGAAAACACAAAAACATCAAGCCACCATTGAATACACCCACTGGGGACGTGCTCTAAAGCTTGCCAAACGCCATAAACGTGTTGCAGTGCTAGGTGCTTTTTATACCAAGCAAAGAGCAAAAAATTTTCTATATTCAGCCTCATTAGCAACCGCGCATACCGTGTTATTCAAGCGTGTTGATAGCAAGATAACTTATACTGGCTCTTTGTATTCATTAAAGCCATATACAATCAGTAAAGGTGAAGACTATGTGGTAAGTGAGCAATTTGAGCACCACCCAAACCTTAGCGTAACAACCACAGGTAGCTTGATTGAGAGCTTATTGCTATTAAAGCATGGTCGTGTTGATTTAGTTGCAGGCACAAAAGAGGTTGCCTTGTATTGGCTCGATAATAGCGAGCGCTTACAGCAAGCAAAGCAAACAGAATTAGAAATAGTTACCCCCTATCTTGCTACTCAACACTTACATGTGATTACTGATAAAAATCACCCTCAGGCTGAGTATTTCCAACAAAATTTATCTTTAGGTCTTAAAGCAATTACGGCGTCAGGCAAGCTTTTAGAGATACTGAAGCATTATGAACTGAATGAAAAAGAAATTAGTCACATTACGCAACTATATGAAAAAACCTATGCTAACTAATTTTGTTCTTTTTCAAGCGTGGCAAGGTTATCTTAAACTGCGTTGCGATTCCTTCAGGTAGGTCTTTGCTTGCAACTAGCTGGATTTTTCCGTTAAGAACACTCGTAACCCATTCATGCACAAGGTACAAACCTAACCCTGTATGACCATGGTTTCTAGATGTAGTCACGAAGGGGTCAAATAAGTTACTACGCAAAGAGTCATCAATCCCACAACCATTATCAGAAACGCTAATACAAAGGTCACCTTGTTGATTTAAATGTACATGCAATTGAATTTGTTTGTTATCAAGCTCGTCAAAGGCGTGAGAAATTGCATTAACGATTAAACTCTCAATAACCTGAGAGATAATCCCAGGGCGACTAACAATGTCTTTTTTGACATCGATTTTAGTTTCTATGGTTACTTTTGAAGCTTTAAAGCGGGATTTTAAACCAAGTAGTAGATCATCGATGACTTTTTCGATATTAAAGCTAATATATTGATCGTTTGACCGATCATGGGCCATTTCTTTAAAGCTCTTCACATGATCAATAGCCTTCTCTAAATTTACTCTTGAAAGCCTTAAATTATCGGCAACTTTTTCTACGCTTGATTCTAAAAACTGCTTAGTAAAGCCTTCATCTATTTTATCTTTGAGTTGTTGATTAATTAATTGTGCATTCGATAGTGAAATAGCAGCACCACCCAGTGGCGTATTCATTTCGTGGGCTACACCAGACACCATTAAACCGAGTGATGACATTCTTTTAGCTTCAAAAAGCTCACCTTGTAGTTGATGCTGCTGTTTTATGTAGCGTTGTAACTTACTATTGGCTGTAAGCAGCTCCTGCTGTTCGTGTTCTAAGTGCGCTCTGGCTTTAATAATCTTACGTTGATCTCGATAACTGCGTTTCAGATATAAACCAGAAATTAATATCAAACTAATAGCACAAGCTAAAGCGATAATAAAAGATCGTAAGATAATCTCGTTTTGTACAGAATCATCCGCCTTTACCAGTACAATAATATCGTTTGTACCATTTGCGCTATTATTACCTAAGGTCATTTTTAAAAAACTAGTTGCATGACTATGCGATGCAATAAGATCCTGATATTTCGGCAGTTGGGCGATTACTTGCCATAATGAGCTATCTTCATTTCTGAGTGTCAGCATAGGTTGCTCCAGCATAAACCCCCACTCTTTATCTTTGTGTGGATGTAACAACCAATAACCTTCGCCATTAATTAATTGTATTTGTGCTTGTAAGGTGCTGAGTGACTTTATTTGCTGTAAAGTTTTCGACAGGTCAAAATTGACAACCACTAACCCATCTAGAATAAAATCATCGCTTGTGGTTCGGTAAGATGCTCTTAATGTTGGTTCATACGGTGTAACAACTGCGCCACGCTCTACATTTAAATCTATTGGCGTGATATAAACTTCACCCTTCCTGTGCTCCATCCCCTCGGTAAAATAATAACGGCTACTTTTATTTTGTAACTGTTTTGTTGGTACTCGCTCCGCTTGCCCTGCTTTAAAGTTAACCCGATACCTTTCTTGGCCTTCACTATCTAGCCAACGTATTTGAGAAATGTTTTCTGCGGCTAAACCAAAGTTCACAAAATGGGTTTGTATTTGATGCTCAAGTAATGCGCTTTCACCACTTTGCTTTAATATATCATCGGCCACCAGCAACTTAACAACTTTACGTACATCACCAAGCTCCCTGCTTAGGGTATTGTGAGCGGCAAGTAAGGTGTTATCTTGCAAAAGCGTGACACTACTTTTTTGTATTTGGTATTGAATCACATAAACCATCAAGCTAATTAATAAGCTAACAGCAACCATGACCATAAATTTAAAAAGTAGACTTTTTTTCAGTGGCTTATATTGGCTTGTTACTTCTACCATAAAAGTTAATTAGACCTGCCCTTTAGCCACTGCAATGCATCATCATAAAACATGGGTTTTGCGTAATAGTAGCCCTGGCCTATATTACACCCCGCCTCAATAAGCCAGTTGTGTTCGGCTTCTGTTTCAATACCCTCTGCTGTTACTGCAAAGCCAAATTTTTCTGCCAGCAACATTATCATTTCGATAATGTGTTGGTTAGATTTTGACTCTTGAATATCGGTTACAAAGCAGCGATCTATTTTTATTATCTGCGCAGGAATTTCACTAATATGGGCAAGTGACGAATAGCCAGTACCAAAGTCATCAATACTAATTTTTATACCCAAGCCCGCAAAACGACATAAACATGTATTGATCTTTTCATAGTTAAAAATTGCTTGGGTCTCTGTTACTTCAAGCTCAAGTAACGAAGGTGAAATGCCATATTCCTCAATACGTGCCGCAATCTCAACAAAGTAATCATCGGCTAACAAATCAAACGTAGAGGCATTAAACGCGATTGGCAAACTAACGCCCTGCTCTGCAAATTGCTTAATCGTCTGCATTATTTTATCGAAAATAAGTTTATCTAACTCACTAATAAGTCCTGCAGTTTCGGCAAGTTCAATAAACTCATCGGGTCTGACAAATGTTCCATCACCTCTTTGCCATCGCGCCAGAGCTTCAAAACCAATGACTTCATTAGTGGTTAAATTAACCTTGGGTTGTAGGGCTACTTGGAGCTCTTTGTTGCGTATTGCGGTGCGCAGCTCTTGCATCAATTCATAGCGCCGTGTAATCGCTTTGGTATTATCTAACGTATAATAGAGAAGCTCAGCTCTTTGTGTGTTTTCATCATTAAGAGTAGACTCTGCTAAATTGAATATTTGCTCTGCGTTATGATCTTCAAAGGCGATTAATTGCATAACTAAAATACGCACATCTAAATACTGTTTTACCCCATCAATTTCAAAAGATTGACGTTTTAAAGAGTCAACAACGCTTTCATCTTCAAATGCATGGCTTGACACTAAAACACCTAAACAATCACTTTTAAAAACAGCGATACGAGGGTGATACGTCGCTAAGGCTTGCAAAATATTCTCGCGCATTTTTAGATGTGTTTTTTTACAAAATTCATGACCAAACCGAAAAGACTTTTCGTCAAACTGAAGTATCTCAAACACCACTAACTGAGTTTCAGCTTGTTCGTATTTGTTCATGTTATCGATTTCGCGCTGGAGCCAGTTCCTGTTGGGCATGTTTAGCGTTATATCGGTGTAAGCAAGCTCAGTAAGGCGGTTCATCAGTGCAATATTCGAAAAGCCTGTACTGACATTTTCACTAAATACCTTTAGTAAAAATACATTATGCTCGTCGATGGGAACATCTGATTTAACAATCGTGATGTAATAGCTAACATCAACATCAGCGGTATCAAAATAAAAAACACTGTAATGCTCAGAAAACACATGCTCTTTTTTATCTCTTGCTAAAATATACGATTGCTGTGCTTCTTCACTGAGCACATCAGTGCTGAGCTCTTTACCATCAAGCCCTCTGTAACAACCGACACTAGTAAGAACTTTTGGGTGTTTATCAACGTGCTTTTCATTGCCAACGCATAATACGCCGCCTCCCTTAGATAGATGCAAAATTTTACCTATTTCATCTAGCACCGCATGAGAAAATGCACGTATGTCGTGTTTACTATTAATGCTTCTTGCCGCATCAAGTACTAACTGCAGTCCTTGTTTGGCATTTGAGATTTGCGAAATATATTGATACGTACGAAGATGGCTACTAACGATAGATTTAAGTTTATCTACCGTCATGTCAGACTTATTCCAATATTCGTCAATATCAAGCGATTGCATTACTTGTGGTTCGGGGGCAAAGCTTGGCTGCCCTGTTAATAGCACTATGCGTATATCGTTGTTGCCTAATACGTGGCGAATAGTATTCACAAGTCGTAGGCCTGAATCATCTTCTTCCATTACCACATCAAGAAATACAATAGCGATGTCTTTGTGACGCGATAACACAGACGATGCCTCTGACACTGAATTTGCCGTTAATACCTCAAGAGACTCATTGTTATCTAGAGATATGGCATTAAAACTGTTTAGTAATGCTTGTTGATAATTTAAGTCGTCTTCAACCGTTAAAACTTTCCATGTTTTTTGAGTATGCGATTGTTCAGAAGCATCTTCTTTAAACTCGAAAGGCACATTAGAATCACGCATGACTTCTCCTTTTAACAACTTATGATTCTATCTTACGAATGTTAATAGCAACCTAGGTCAAAGGTAGTGCAAGATTTTAAAAGATACAAATTATTTACTAAAACAATAAATGAATAAGTATTAGAAAAGTAATGAGAATTAGTTAATTTGAATAGGGGTAAAACCCACTAATTTGGCAAGATAAATGAACTAGAGCGCCAAACAGGCGCTCTGATTTAATATATTATGCAGGCACACCGCTGTGAAATTTAAAGTCTTCATCTGGGGTTGAAATAAGCTCAGCTTCAAGTTGACCAAAAAATTCAACACGCTCAGTAATATCAAACTCACTGATTTCTTGCGCAAGAGTTAAATAATCTTGGTAATGACGCGCTTCAGAACGCAGTAGTGAGATATAAAAATCACCTAAGCGTTTATCAACATGTGGGGCTAATTTAGCAAAGCGCTCACATGAACGAGCTTCGATGTAAGCACCGATAATTAACTTATCAACCAAGGCATCTGGCTCGTATGTTTTTACATGGCGCAGCATCCCTTTGGCATAACGGCATGGGGTAATACTTTTATATTCAATACCATATTCATCCATGATCTCAAGGACTTGATAAAAGTGATGTAGTTCTTCTTTAATGAGCATCACCATTTTATCAATGAGATCTTGCCCATAAGGTGAGTTAGATTTTGGGATCATTGATTTAGTCAGCTTGTTTTTATCTGCAAGCTCACGCCAATCTCCTTCTCGCTTATATACAAGCGTCTCAAATGGTTTTAACCACTCAAGCAACGCATCACTACTTTCTTTATCAACCGCGTACTTACGAATTAAAAACATGGCAGACTGAGCTGCTTTTAATTCACAGATAAGATGGTCGATTAAAACCACATCTAAGTTTTCTTTTTTGGTTGCCGCAGCAATCCACTCATCAGGCGTTTCGCACTTTAAAAAAGCATTAATCGGTTTTAATAATTCGTCCAATTTTCTTACTCATCATAAGTATTTGTTTTCAAACAAACACTAAACTATCTATTTAAAACTAGCGTTATTCTACCACAATGCATTAAAACTTAATTAATTGAGATCAACTGCTGTTATCAGTTTTACTATTTACAGTTTGCCATTTTAAGACCATCGCTCGGGTTAAAAATAACAGCTCCAGAAACAGTATTTATTAATATTGAATCATCACTTATTTTCCATGATGTTCTTGGTGCACCTGGTAATCGATAAAAAGGCTGAATAAAGTAACCGGCATTAGTTTTTTGTAATCTATAAATTAAGCCATTATTTAATGACATATGCGCAAGCCCGGTAATAACATAAGCAAACTCACCGACTACGTATACATCCTCAATATTTTCCGTTAGCAGAGTGTCAGTTAGTCTTCCGCTTTGAAAAACAACAAGCTCGCCACCCCATTCACCTCGATTATCACCTATCAGCCAATTTTCGCCATACTTTGCAGCTATAGCTGGTACTAAGATACTTTCATCAGATGAGCAGTAATCGCTGTAAAACTGGTAAAATTCTTTGTTAGAGCACAGTGGATCTTTGTACTGAAAAAACGCTAATTTATTGTCTTTATCTTTGTACTGCTTTGTTTCCACTGATTCGGAAATTTTTGGGTAATCAGTAATATCACAAGTGTGGTTTTCTTCTCCTAACTGCTGATAATCAAAAAAATCAGAGGCTAGATTTTGATTTTTGCTTATGGAGTCATACTCTTTGCCCATTTTAATCGCGACTACTGCTTTTTCAGCGTACTCCCTTAAAGGTTTAAACCAGTGATTAGTAGCGACTCTCTCAAGATCAACAAGGGTGGTTTTATCAGAAAGTAGCCTTAACGCTTTCACTGCTGCATAAACCTGCTGCCAATCAGAAGGGTTCGACAGCTGCTTTCTAAGCTCGGGAATCGCTTGAAAATAACCAATGTACCCCAGTGTTAAAGAAGCATTAATACGGTCTTCCCAGTGTTCTGAATTTAAAAATTGCATCACTCTACCACCTGCATTTTTACCTGCAGTTCCTAATTCAGAGAGATCATTAAACACCATAAAATTTCTATCTTGGAAAATAGATTTATTTTTCTCATTAGTTAACTGATTAACCAACATCTCAGTTGCTAAAGAACTTTTCATGTTCTGAAGAGACATTAAAGCAGAGCCAGAAAACTCAATATTCTTTTCAGCATATTGGTGTATCTGTTTCGCGATTAGTGGACTTTCAGTCAAATAACCAATAACTGACAGTGCGGTATGCCTAGCATGCAAATTTATCTTTTCATTCGTTGCTAAACTAAATAATTGCAATGCAAATTTATCATCTGAAATTTTTGTCCATCGTTGATAATTGTAGAAGACTTCACTAAACCCTCTGAACTCCTCTTCAGAGCAGTAGCCATAACAACGAAGACCTTCGATTAAATATGGAATGCCTTCCACCCCTAATCTATTAAATGCAGTGCCTATTTGGTTTGAAGCGGATTGAACTCTTTTCAATTCAGAAACTAGATATTTACCAGCATTATCCCCTCCAACATACCCGAGCGCTCCATATGACCAACCTCCACCGCCATTAAGCTCAATATTGTTCTGGATAACATGCTGGATTATTGAAAAGTCATTTACATTTAGATCTTTGATATCCGCAATCAAACTGTCAGCAACTTTACGACGATTAGGGTTATCTTCACCAGTGAGTTTAGCTAGTGGTAATAACGCATCTCGGCCAAAAGACTTGAGCTTGTCTCTTACGGCGTCATCAACCTTTCCTGCCCCCCAAGCTTTCCCTTCAATAGCAGGGATCAAAGCAATACATGACTCTATAGTATTACAACTGGTATCATCGCTTGCCCTTAATGATGACGCGAGAATTAAAGAGCTTATTAACAAGCTTATCTTGATAAAACCAATATATAAGTCCCTTATCAACATAACTTCCCTTTTACTTTAGATGTCAAAATAATAATCGGACTAAATTTACCACTACTTTAACACGCTGCAAAATAACGGCTGTTTTGCAGACCAATATTTTTTCAATTCAGGTTTGAAATTTCAGACACAAAGTTAAGTTTTAAACTTTTTTAAGTGACCCACATCAGTGCGAGTTAATTTTCTATATGCACTAAAGAGTTACATTTAATCGGCTATATCGATTATTTCAGCTTCTTGACAAGATTTAATTACTGAACCATAACTTAATCAAAGCTGTACAAAAATAAAACAGCTCATATTCCTTTTTTACAGGGGCAATGATTATGATTCTAAACCACTTATGGGGCTTATACGCTCACCCACTCGAAGAATGGCAAACAATTGATAACCGTCACGAAAGCTTGCGCTATAGCTTATCGCACATTTTATTAATCGCCTGTATTCCTTCATTAATGGGCTACTATTCATCAGTTTATTTGGGCTGGAGTATTGGCGCAGGTGAGGCTGTATATTTAACCCATGATAGTGCATTACTTATCGCGGTTGCGATGTACTTTGCACTAATTGCGGGCGTTTTTGCACTGGCATACTTAGCTCATTGGATGGCAGTGACCTTTGGTGCAAAACCCACCTTTACACAAACCCTAGAGCTTGCAGCTTATACTGCAACGCCGGTATTTATGTCTTCATTTGCGGCATTCTTACCTGAACTATGGTTTGTGGTATGTGTAGGCCTTGTAGCACTGGCCTACTCAGTTTACTTACTCTACACAGGGGTGCCAATTTTAATGCACATTCCTGAAGAGCGAGGATTTATCTATGCCAGTTCAGTAGTCACCTGTGGGCTGATCTTACTGGTAATTATTTTAGCTGCGACAGCTATTTTATGGACTAACGGAATTGTCCACCCTATGTTTACTTAAGTTCATTGTTATTTTCCTTTCTTTCCATAAACAAAAAAGGAGCTGTGAAGCTCCTTTTTTATACCAATCAAATCAAGGCTGATTAATCAGCGCTGTTTTCTTCTTGGTTATGTAACTCTAAACTTGCTGACATCGCATTTTCACGAGTTGATTTCGCTGAATCATTACGTAAACGGTCAATGTGGTTTAGGTAATCTTGGTCGATATCACCTGTGATGTATTGACCATCAAATACTGATGTTTCAAAACGGGTGATTTCTGGGTTTTCTTGGCTTACTGCTGAGATTAAATCATCTAGCGATTGATAGATAAGACCATCTG
>Ga0213832_1000984_pt1 | contig 10076 bp, 4 predicted proteins | sample SWATP13_FD_161660 | JGI IMG/M metagenome (GOLD analysis project Ga0213832, IMG submission 161660) | Coastal seawater microbial communities from Marineland, Florida, United States - SWA TP1 #3 | ecosystem: Environmental > Aquatic > Marine > Coastal | place: USA: Florida | collected 2016-08-06 | reverse complement strand
TCAAGATTTTTAAATAGCAAACTGTCATGAATTAAGCAGGGTAGATGAGTTTTTTCTAGAAACGTTAAATCCAATGCAATCATATTGGCAAACCCTTTACCAGTTCCTCGATCATCTCCATGAATGAATTTGTAGTCCGTGCCTTTCAAAGACAATGATGGTGTTATTGCCTTATTGTGATATATGTTTTCAATCCAGTTCTTCATCCCACGGTTCAAGGACTTTTCTATCTCGTCGACTGAGCTTTTTATAGCTTCAGCAATTTCATTTTTTAACTGAAATATTTCTTCTTTAAGTTTACTTGCTCGACTCCAATATTTGTTTTGATTTATCATGTCTCGGTTGGCTCGATCAAGATCAATCAATCTTTCGAGCAAATATACTGATTCCTCTTTTGAGTTTACTATTTTTAACAGTTCTTCATCTATTCTTTCTATATCGAGATCTATAAGAGATATATTTTCCGTTAATAACTTTTTCTCAGCATTTAGGTGCTGTTTAAGTATCTTCGTTATTCCTCTATGAAAACTTTCAACCTTTTCTAATCTTTCTGTGTCTATCTCTGGAAAGAAATCTATAACTGCTTTAAAGCTCTTCTTATTTCTTATCTTAGTACCATCTATGTTAGATTCTATTCTATCTAATTTCAAAATAAGAGAATTTCGCTTATCTAGCAGTTTATCTTTTTCCTTTTTCAATGAAAGATTCTTATCATTAATTATAGACTTGATATCAGTGACATTCTTTTTCAAAGAATCTTTTATAGAATGAATTTCATCCGAAAGCTCGTTAATACTGTTAACATTCTTATTGTATTGTGTTTTTGTTATTTTTATAACTGCACCAGAACCGAATGTGCCTTTTATATCACTCAATCTTTTGGTCTTTTCTGATCTCTTTTCTTCTAAATTTGAAATTCGCCAATACTCTCCATATAATTTAAGCACTCTTTTTCGAATGCTATCCCAACTGTCTTTTTTCACAATATCTAACGGTCTTTTGTCATCGTAGTTATTTCTTTGAGATATTCTAAAAAAGCCACTAACACATTCACGAAATGAAATATCTAACTCATTAGGTAGATATTTTTCTTTGAGGAAAGCAGTGTACTCTTTTATAGTTTTTACCTCTTGAGCTTCAACAAAGTACACCGAGTCGGGTTCTGCGGTATCGCGCAAGAATGAGTATTTTTTATCGAAGTAAAATTCTATGCCTACTTTTAAATCACCAACGTTTTTTATTACATCGTCACATTTAATCGGAAAATCATTTCCCCCAAATGCGAAGTCAATAAGCATAAGAATTGATGACTTACCAATAGAATTTTGAGCATCATCTGCTCCAACGACTGAATTTAAACCCGCATCAAAAGTCAAAGGTGTTTCAACGATCTTTTCACAACTGATAGATTTAAGCACGATATATTACTCCATCTTTAACATCGATCTTCCCTAATATGTAGAGCATATCCAAAGCATCAATGTAACTAGCTATATCTGAATATTTTTCCTTATTGACTTGGTATAGCTCTACAAGCTCAATCGGTGATTGCAATGCATCTAATATTTGACAGGCTTTATATAAACTACTTTCTTCTAAAGATATTGTTTTATTAGGAACTAGCACTCCGAGAAAACCTCACAATTCTGTATAAAATAAGAAACCAATACCTCGGCCTTATCTCTTTCCGTTATGCCTGTGTTTGTCATAAACCAATTGCACAATTTTTCGAAAATTTCTTTTTGATCATAACCTTTCATCAATAGAAGCGTGTAGTAACTTTTAACTTGTGCATAAATAAATGCTGATTTTGCTTTTTCTTGAAGTTCGAGTAGCTTTAGTGCTTCCCGTATAGGGACAAAAAAGCTTACAACGTATTGCTTAACCTTCATTTCATTTATTATTCCAAAAGTATCGTCTGTTTTATCACTTACTTTTAAGGCATCGTGCGATAGTTTGGTCTTTGCAATTGTTTGCTCATCCATCGCACCTATTTTTGACGCGACTAATGATATGTCCTTATGGAGTGTTTGCTTGTCCCAAGTTGCGGCTAGCTCTTTCGCTTTATTTATATTCTTTTTTATAGCGACAAGTTGCCTGTATTCTTCTACAGTTTTTTGTGTATCGTAGACCTTGTGACACTCCTTACACAAAGCGATAAAGTTTGGTTCTGAATCAATATCAACTTCCAAAACTTCTTCATTTTCTAAAATTTTCTTTTCACGCTCAGTTGCATTCAAGGGATATATATGAGCGACATCAAACACCCTAACTGTCTTTCCGCCTTTTTTTATTACCAAATTCCGACTACATAATGGACACGCCCCTTGCACTTCACATAAGAGGCTCATTTTAACCGTGTCGTTTACATTAGCTCTTCTTGCTTTCATATTTATAAAGCCCATGTTCTAGACGAACTTTTAGGTACATACATCAAAATATACAAAATTAGAAATAACACCGATTTTTTCTGATTACCGTCGATAGATGCCTGTTGGTATGGGCTAACTTCAAAAGAAAACTGTTAGGCCAATGTGACTACTAGCTTTATCGAGCACAGTTAATCAAACTCGTTTAATTAAATCTAATCTAAACTTGTCGAGGTTAATCATCTCATGTAAGTCATGTACCGAAACGGCTAGACTAATCTTCGAATCTAACCACAACCTGTGTCCCGTGCCGCTCACTTTCATTAGCAACCTTAACTTTAAAGCTTGATAATGCTTCTTCGGGGCTACTGTTCGAAAAATCAAAACTAAGCTCGTAGCTCGGAACGCGATAATTGTTATCTACAATCCAATAGGCCAAACCTTGGTCAAGCCTTACTAACAATTTACTACCGTCAGAAAAGAAAACTTCTAACCGTCTGTAATGTGGTAAATTCCGTTTTTCTTTGGTATACGCAAATACCTTGATGTCAGAGTAAGCCAACACTTTTTGAATAGCCCGATCGCGGCTTTCAGAGTCTCCAAAATTGTCCCATAGTTTTGCTTTATAATTTGAAGATGAAGGTTCAGCACTATGAATTAATATTTCAGGAGTATCCCAACGGACGGCTACGTCGCGAAGGCCTTCAAGAAGCTCTGACAGTAGCGAAACCATCAAAGGTGTATTCAAATACCTATCGTAATAAGACACTTTTACGATATTTTTTGCTGTATCTGGATTTTCTAATAACTCAAACTGAGCCGGAGCTTTTGATTTGATAAAATCCCAAAACCTGCTCCCGAACCCAGAAACAAACCCATTGATTTCTTGTCTTATTTCAATTTCACAAGCGTTTGAATTAACTGTAGTATTGTGTCTTGTATAGGCGGCAAGATCGACTGCTTGATGAGGTGTAAGCTGCTGTTGATATGTTGCTTTAACTATGGGGGCGCTATTCCCAGTTTCAAAGAACAAGTGACCAGGTACGCCTAAGTTGTCTCCAGGTTGGCGACACCCCCACTTAGTTACAAATCTATCAGATTGTAATTCTATTAAGGTAAAGTCAACATCGTTGCTTGTAACGAGTGAGACGACATGCGATTTAACATAAGAGTTAAGTTGTTCAATAATTTCAGTATCCGCGCTTTCTAACTTTGCCTCATCGACAGCTAATTGAATATCGCAGCCAACTACCGACTGTTCCATTAAGAACTTTCTAAAATCGCGATTCAACAAGTCCCAATCTGCCGTGTCACCTTTCAAAAATATTCGTAATATAGGGTTAGATGACGCGAGAATACCGTCTCCTATAGCAGCCCTCAAAGGCCTAGTCTCTAACTCTGTATTCTCTCCAAATAACTTGTCACTTAAATCCAACTTTAACAAGCTTAACCAATGCTCGTTGAAGAATTCTAACGCTGCTTTTCTATCAAGTTCTTTTGCTTTAAATTGCGTGTCATAGCTCAATAAACAACGATGACAAGCACTTTCACAATTCGCTTTGCAATGAAGTTTATTTATTGCTTTTTTTAATAATTCAGGAAGCTTGTCAGACACAGAAGACATAAATCCTGAACCACCTCCGGCTCTATCAAAAAGATAAATAGATTGAGCTTCCATACCATCTACTAAGGATGGTGAGACAGTAATTCCCACTTCCTCTTCTGCAATGCCTAGAAACTCAGTTGCAGCTTGTCTTAAGGCTACCGACGCTGAGAGGGCAATCGTTTTATTATTAACAAAAGTCGAGCAGTTTGGATCTTTTATCTGAAGTTCAAGTACGTCTGTGCGGTCTTCTACGCCAAAACTAATGTTCTTTTTGATTTTCCAGTCATCAAAACTTCCAGGGCATATCGAACTATTATTGTCCTTTCCTCCCCTGAGTCGCTTATGTCCAAGTTCACTAGAAAATTGGCTAAACTCTTCAGAGTTTGAAGGTTCACTTCTTCCGCACTCCAAACAGATAGAGTAGCCTTGAGAAGTATTTCCATCATTAAAATGGAATACATGCCCATTAGAAGTAGACCTAAAACGGCCTAAATCTTCGTTGACTATGTTGACCCATTCACCATTAGCAGTAATCCAAGGCTCTCTCACAGGTAAATATTTAGGTCTTGAAATATCGTTATGAGTGGCCTCATAAATATCAACAGCAAACCCACTCGGTTCTGTAAATGTTTTTATATTTTCACTTTCAATTGGTTTACCGCATACAGAGCACTCTGTAGCTTCTTTTATTAAGTGACTCGAACCACTAGCCCCACAAGAACTGCACCTCCATGCATACTTAAAGCCTTGAGGTTCTTTTGCTTTATCTTGGTCTGTCGGTACTTTCCAGTTTAGAAGTATCCCACCGGATTTAAAGACTTGACCGTCAATAACAACTTCAGCTCCAGGAGCAAACTCTCTAATAGCCGAAACCATGTCCCTGGAAGGAAAGTCTCTAGCCATCATTTTGTTATCAATACGATGACGATTTAGCTGATCATTTAGTCTATTCTTGTTTTCTTCAGTTATTGTTTGCAGTTGGGACAAGTTTATAGTGTTGAAATTGGCAATATGTGTAGGGAAACCATAACCAGGAAGAAAGCCACTTGTTGCTAACTCGCTTAATAAATACTCGCACTCGACTCGTGTTATTTGTATTTCGACTGCTTTCTCGGCACGTTTGTCACCGCCTATCAATCCTTGTTTTTCTTTGAATAACCTATCTCGGCCATCTAACCAGTTCTCGCAAATTCTATTGAAATCCTTTCCAGCTCTTAGTAACAATTCATCAGCTGACATTCGAGCTAAACAAGTCCCTCTAGTAAGCACTGTTAGCTTCGATATTTGCGATTGTGACCATACTCCTGAACCTCCATTAAGCAAATCTAAAAATTTTTTCGCAGGTGTTGCCCCTCTAGACTCCGCTTCACCAAAAAAGGCGATACAATTTAGCTTGGTTAAATCTTGGTCACTTAGAAATGTATTTAAGAAAAACGCCAAACACAAAGCATTGACATGCCTTTGAACTAATATTTGACTTTGGAAAGTAACTTTGGGAACAAATGTTGGTGTAGTAAAAGGCCACTTTGTATTACTGAAGATTAGGTTACCGTGAGGGTTTTGTTTACACAATGTAAAAGCAACAGCTCGGTTTTCTCCTCTTCGACCCGCTCGACCGGAACGTTGTAGATAGTTAGCAGGATGAGGGGGAGCATTATTCATAGCAACAACTGATATGCCTCCAATATCGACTCCCATCTCCATCGTTGTTGAACAGGATAGAATATTCAATTTGCCTTTCTTAAAATCATCTTCATATTGGCGAAGTCTAGAACCAGAAAGTTGTGCGGAATGCTCTACAGCTCTAATGAATGGTACTTGCTCCACTATTCGATCGTTTAAGTCAGTCCATATTCCAGAACTTCTTATGGCTTCTACATCGGCATTCTCTAGCAGCCATTTTTTCGCTTCGATTAGATCTTCCTTTCTACTGTTACCTTTACCAAATGGCGCGTCATAAATAGGGAGTTTAATTGGCTGACACACATACTTTTTTGGATCAGCGTCTGAAGGCAAATATGGCGAAATGCCGTCGAGTGTCGTATCTAATACTTTATTGGTAATAGGACATTTCCATGCATTAGTTACCAAAGAAAACTCTACTTGTTTCCTGAGTTCTAGAAAGAAATTGCCGTCTCCAGTTTTAGTGAAAATCCCTACTTTGTCGCTTTTTAATACTTCAAAAGCCTGCTTCAATAAATTGCTTACTAATATCTGGTTAGCTTTAGTTTCAAGATCTAAACTCAACCATGCTCTTAAGAGGTTAACCAAAGTAGGCAAACGGCCTGCATGACGGTTATAGGTCGGCCAAACTACTGTCCAGCCTGCTTCTTTGCGTGACAAGCCTGGTTGAGGGTTCAACTCTTTTTGTCGAATTTTTTCGCCTAACCAGTTCCGCGTTGACTGAGATACCTCGACGGCGAAATTGCTTCGGACAAAAAAGTCGATACAAATTTTTAAAAAATCTCTCCAGCTATCTAGAGATTTCTTGCCTATCAGCTCAGATGGTAGTTCATACACCTTGTTTAACTTGGGATAGTTGAGCTTAACTAACCCCATAGTTTCTGAGTTATTCGCTCTTTTGGGTCGTCTTAGAAACTCTCTTTCAAGTACCATTCTTGAAATTCTCTCTACTCCAACGTCTGGAGTAAAAACTTTCGGAGCTAAGCCTTTGTAAACGTCCATCATCCACTTCGATATAGACTTCTCGCCATTAGCTAAACTTGCCTCAAGGCTCTGCCAAGGGACACTAACGTTTGAATTACCAGACAGTTTGGCTAAATTCACTAACTCTTTATCGATTAGAGCTTGGAAAGAAGATTTTAGATCTGGATTGTCTTCAATCCCTTTTCTTAAGTCTGCGATTGTTTTTTCCGCTATCGCCATATTTTCTGGGCTACCTGAAGCGTCAGCTTGTGCCCTCAATAAGTGATGATAAATGAGTGATCTAGCTCTATTCCTTTCTGCATCTTGTTGAAGTTTTGCAGCTATTCGAGCTGTGCCCTGCCTGCTATCAGTAAATGTAATCAAACGACGACCATTAAATGGCCCATGCGCTTCAAGGTCTTTACCTTCCGGCGCATATTCTAATAAGGTCTGCACTGCTGTAGTAATATGAGAGGGTGCCCCCAGCCTTGCTGGTCGAAACAAGTGCTCATTGTTGTTAGGAGCATTACAGGAAGGGCAGCGTACGGGACTATCAATTGACTGATTTAAGTGAATCGGAATAGCGTCTGGTTCATCACTATCAAGCTCACTATTGGTTCTAGACAGTCTATCAATAATCGACTGTTTTCCTGGCACTCCAGATATTACAACCTTGCCAATATCAACTATTGGAGTGTCGTCGAGTTCGGATTCATCGTCTTCATTTCGTTCTAGCTCTAAAGAAAAGTCATCTTCAACTTCAAAATCATCTGTAAGCGTCAGCCTTCCATCAGACAGTCTTTTAGCGTGCAAGTGAACATCACTACAGTCATTACAAATTTTCAACTCATAAACTGGTGCTCCGCAGTCACATTTTTCGCGCCTGTCGAAAAATACACTCCCAAACTGCCAACGGGGATCATCTAGCGGCTTTTCTTTGTGTGAACAATTTTTGTCTACACAAGCCCATAAACCAGACATAGTGGTGTGAAATAAGTGGGCTCTTAGTGGTAGAAATGTATCCGTTCGCCCTTTTTTATAATCCCTAACCGTACCAGAGCATAAATCTAGCCAGTTGAGTGCCTCTTGCTTCTTATCCTTGGCTTTCGCTTCACTTTCAAATAAGGTTGAACAAATTTCATTTAAGGTTGCAACTGGTGGTTCACTCTTAACAAATAATTCTCTCAGCTTTAGGGATATCGGATTTGAACTTAACGCTTCAAATCTCTGTTGTGATAACAAATCAGAACTATCTAATTGAGATATCTCATTCTTGGACAAGTTATTAGCTTCTACACGAGGTAAACTTGGAAACTCCCTTTCACCGCCAATGACCATTACTTGCTCTACCGCAACGCCAGCTATATCCGCCAAGAACTTTTCTAATTCACCCTTGCTATCTTTCCCTCCAATCGTAGCTGATGTAGCAACAAAACGAACATTTTTAGGATCTACTTCAAACGTCGATACCACGCGTCTTAATAACAGCGATAATTCAGCGGCCTGTGACCCTAAATAAGTATGCGCTTCATCAAGAATGATCCACTCTAACTTCCCCTTAGACTGTTCAATAATTGGTTTGTCATCTTTACGAACGAGCATGTACTCTAGCATCGTCGCGTTAGTAACAATGATCGGTGGTACATAGGCCCTTAAATCTTTCCTATTATCTACTTCTCTTGGGTATTCTGGATTTTTTCTTAGAGGTAAGTTAGGCGTTTCACCATTGTATAAACTAAATCGGACTTGCTTGTTTAGCCCGTGAGTCCAAGCTCTAAGGCGATCTCTTTGACTATTTATCAACGCGTTTAGCGGATACAAAAACAGTGCTCGGCAGCCTTGAAGTCCACTTCCTTTCTCAGCCTCTTGTTGTAAGCTATTTAACACTGGTACTAAGAAACACTCAGTTTTACCAGAGCCTGTTCCGCTGCTTACTAACACAGATTTAGGTTTCTCAGCCGTTAGTGCTTTCCAAGCGTCAACTTGGTGAGTGTATGGACTCCACGTAGATGAAAACTTGTAGTCTTTTTTTAAGTCCTTCGGGGGGTTCTCCATTGCTTCGACTAATGAAGGGGCCAGCAAATTGCCAGACAAGTCTTGCATCGTTGCATCAGCTTCTTTCCAACCAAATTTACCTTCAAATACAGGATCGCCTAACAAACAACCTGATTCTCCAGGAGAGGAGTTAAATTTTTCTTTTAATAAACGAGTTAGAGGCTCATTAGCAATGTTCAATAAACCAATCGTCGAGTTGGCTGAGCGATTCACTAAATCTTTTGTTAAAGAAGAGAAATAATTGTTATCCATTTAAATTTTTTGTCCTAATCCGTAAATGAAGCCAACGGTATAAGCTGCTGTAAACCACTCTTTATCAAACCGAATTACATTGCGCATACTGTGAACATCTAGTGAAGAGCTTATTACTCCAGATCCCTTCTTACTTGCATGGTGAATGCCCAGTAAAACAGGAGTTAAAACGACTGAGAAACGCCATTTAGGTAAGTCACGAACTAAACAACTCAATAGTTGAATTGCTCTAGTATTGTCATTAGGAAGCAACCTATTTGTTAGCTCGTCTGTTAGGCTAGGCCAGCTTTCTTCAGCATTACGTCGAACTAGATCTTGATATTTTGAATCGTCATTTCGTGAGACTAGGGCATTGCAGGCGGTCTTTGCAGCGTCGAGTCCTGAAAAAATTTCAAAGCCTTTGTCTTTCTGACCAAAAATAAAATGCTTTAGTGCTCTTACGGCAATTGTTGATGTAGCCGAAAGGTGCGAGAGAGCGTCTAACCAATTTAAACACTGCGTTACTAGCAATTCATGTCCATTTGGCATAGCACTGAGCGCGTCTGCTAACTGCTTTTGCTTCTGTCCGAATGCTTTTTGCCATGCCTCGGGAGAAATACACTCCCATAAAAATGGCAGTTCTTGTGAAAATTTTTCTACATAGATACTCTTTTCAGAATCGTCAATAAACTTTAAGAATAGTTGTGCCATAGCTAAATCATTTTTGGTAAATCGCTCCCACAAAGCAAAAGTCGTGAGTGGTAGTAAATGAAATTCAGAGATGTAAGCATCAACAATTTTCCAATCTTTATGATTTAGGTCATCAGCGATTTCGGAAATAGCCCTATCAAACATTTGCTGGCGAACATTATAGTCAGACTCAGCTATTGCAGCTCTCAGGGGACTCGATTTAGTAGCATAACATTCTGTAGTGCTATTAGAATGACCCTCAATTATCAAGCGAGGACGTATTTTAGAATTTATTTTTTGCTCAAAAACCAACCAAGGCCCAGTGTGTTTGGATAGATTAGGTACTAACCATTGATTAGTACGTAAGCGATCAATATAGACCCGGATCACCCCATTTTATCTAAGTCGCTCGTTAATTTTTTGTCCGCGAATCTCTCTTTCCAGACTCTTGGCGTCAGGTCGAGTACGTCTTTGGCCGG
>Ga0213832_1000978_pt1 | contig 10144 bp, 13 predicted proteins | sample SWATP13_FD_161660 | JGI IMG/M metagenome (GOLD analysis project Ga0213832, IMG submission 161660) | Coastal seawater microbial communities from Marineland, Florida, United States - SWA TP1 #3 | ecosystem: Environmental > Aquatic > Marine > Coastal | place: USA: Florida | collected 2016-08-06 | reverse complement strand
TTAGTGATTACCGGCGTACAAGGAAGAGAGACCCGCAATAAGGCACTGACTCAAGGGGCCAATGACTTTCTCAATAAACCCTTCGATCAAATAGAAGTTATTTTAAGGGTTAAAAACCTGCTGAAAATACGTCAAAGCTATGTTCTTCACGAAAAGGACAACTCCATATTGGAAAGAAAAGTACAGCAGCGCACTAAAGAGCTCAGCAAGTCCATCGACGGCCTCTTATATAGCCTGGCTGTGGCAGGAGAACTGAAAGACGATGAAACCGGTAAGCATGTTTTACGCGTGGGCAAGTATGCCCGCATTCTGGCTGAAGGCTATGGTCTGTCACGTGAATTGTCCCGTATGATAGAGCAAGCGGCACCTCTGCATGACATTGGAAAAATAGGTATTCCCGATAGAATTTTGTTAAAGCCCGCCAAGCTGGATGATGATGAACGAGAAGTGATGAATCAACACACGATTTTTGGTCATGACCTTATTTGCGATCATGACTCTGCCCTAGTTCAGATGGCACAAAGCATCGCCTATACACACCATGAGAGGTGGGATGGTAGAGGCTATCCAAGTGCATTAAAAGGAGAGTCTATCCCCATTGAAGGACGAATCACTGCAATTGCCGACGTGTTTGATGCCCTGACTACCCAAAGGCCCTATAAAGAGGCCTGGCCTTTGGAAGATGCCATCGACTATATTAATCAGGAAGCAGGTCAGGCATTCGACCCGGATCTCATTGGGGTATTTAAAAACAATTTAGACAATATTAAATATGTCTGTACCAAGTTTGCAGACTAGCAACAATGATACCTCTAAGTTAACTATAAATTGAGCCAGTTGTGTATTATACCAAGTGAATTAATTAATTGATCACTTAGCGAGAATTAAAAGGCTTAGAGGCAAGGCATTGATTGCAGAGAATGGTTATTCCCTTGTCAAAATCAATAACGCAGCGTATAAGCCTTTTAAACTCGCCCTTTGGGAGCTCATTAGCAAGCTGATAACTTCACAAAATTAATGAAATATAGAGCGACTATGTTTAAATAATTTTGTTTGTTCTAAGCTTGCTAATGAAGCTCTAAGTTGGTCAATTTATTATTTCAATTGGTATTATTGAAACTTAAAGCGGGAAACCAGCTCATTTAGCTGCAATGCCATTGTTCGTAAATTGCTACAGTCTGCTGACGTTTGAAGTACTACTTCACTGCTTTGACGTGATATATCTGCTACCGCGGTAACATGGGGGTTGATTTCCCCTACGACCTTTGACTGCTCTCCTGTCGCCGAGGCTATTTGTAGATTCATATCATTCATTACACTGATGCTTTCTGCAACCCCCTGAAGATGATTTCCCGAATTAGAGGCTTCTTCTTGACTACTGGCACTTAATTCCGTGCTTTTTGTTATCGCCGTTACAACTTCCCCTGTTTTCAATTGTAAATTTTCAATAATCTTACTGATTTCCTCGGCAGAGTCGTGACTGCGAGACGCCAGTGTCCGTACTTCATCCGCAACTACGGCAAAGCCTCTGCCCTGATCACCGGCCCTTGCGGCCTCAATGGCGGCATTTAATGCCAATAAATTGGTTTGTTCTGAAACGCCTCGTATAACCTCAAGTACAGTATCTATGGCATTAGCATCGTCCGCCAACTGCTGAACATTATCACTGGTTCTTTGTAGTTGTTCACTCATATCTGTAACACTGTTGATGGTTTTACGAACCGAAGCGTCCCCTTGTTGAACTGTGCTATCTGCAACCTGAGCCGTTTCGGCGGCATTATTTGCACTTCTGGCTATTTCCTCTGCCGTGCCGCCCATTTCATGCATGGCCGTGGCGATTTGTTCGATTCTGCGCACTTGCTCGTTAAATTCACTTTCCATATGCTTGGCTTGATGATCAATGCGCTCAATCGCCTCATAAAGCATATGTCCCGTATCCGAAACTTCTTTTAATAACTGGCTAAGATAAGTGACAAACTGATTGTAACCTGTCGCCATTTTCCCAACTTCATCCTGTCTTGTATCATCCAAGCGCTTTGTTAAATCTCCTCCCCCCTGCCCAATATCTTCTAGCATTTCCGCCAGTTCGCTAAAGGGGGCGATCAGCAAATTGATAAACCAGGTGCTTGCCAGCATAAATACCAAGGCAATGACTAGGCCCATAAAAACCAGTGACCAGGTTGCTTGATCTAAGGCGCCAAAGACTTCAGTGCTGGGAACCTGAGCAATCAGATACCAGCGAATATCAGGCAGGTACCGGCTGGCTACCAAGATATCGGCACCGCCTTTATCGTACTCGGTTGAAGCAAAGGTGCCCTTGGTTAAAATGCGGGTTGAATCAATATTACCTAATGACGTTATGCTTTTTCCGATTTGGCTGGTATCCGGATGTAATTTGATAACGCCCTTTTCATCAACTAGAAAAACTCGGCCCTGATCTCCTATGCGATATTTACTGATGCTATCAGACAAGTTTTTCAAGGATAAACCAACACCTGCAACCGCTACGGGCTCATTATCCAACGTCATCAGGTAGTTAATAAACAGGGTTGGAATTTTGGTGACTTCATCAACATCCAGACTCAGCTCATACTCAAGGCCACTGGACAGAAAGCGATAAAACCACTGGTCCTTATCATCAGACTTTGACATGGTTTTAAAAATGCCGTCTGGGGTAAAATACTGACCGGTTTTCGCAGAAACGAAGAAAGACGTGATGGTATTAAATTCGCGCTTAACCTGAGCAAGGTAATTGATTGCCTTGTCTTGTTCGCTCTTTTGCTCCCCGTTTCTAATAAAGTTTTGATAATCCAGATTACTTGCCATTACGCGAGAGACAGTGATCGGCATTAAAAGTTGTGCATCCAAATCATTGGCAACCTCCCCAAGTACCGCTGGAAGCTCTCTTTCAATGGTTCCTTCCAGTATGATTGAACGACTAGAGGTGACGGCAAATGCGCTGACGATAATAATGGCTAAAACCAGGGCAACCAGGCTGGTTAACACTACCTTTCGGCGAATATTAAGTTTGATCATCAATAATGCACCTTCAGTTGTATGAATGATTTAGAGCGGAACAGTGTCAGCCTTAAAAGTGATACTTAACGAGTAGGCTGACATTTTTTTCGTCTACACCGTCAATGCCAAACTTGCTTAGCCAGTAGGCATACTCAATGCCCAGATAAAGCTTGGAAGTTAAACCTAGGTGAGGAGCGAGATCGTATTTCAACTGGGAGGTAAAGTTCATGCTGGCAGCCCCTGCCTCTCTTGTTGAAGAGTAATCGATAAAGCCGTCATAATAGAGTGTGCCTAACGGCACGCCCCATGAAACAGTGGTTTGATAATTATTGTCGCCAATATCATTGTTTCTGTGATAAAGGCTTACCTTGAAAAAATTAAACCCGGGAATATCCAGGTCCGTACCAAGCCCTAGCAGGTAATTGGTAAATCCCCTGCCAAACTCATTTTTGCTGGCAAAGGTCCCCATTTCAAAGGTAGCGGAGAAATAGATATTTTTAAAAACGCCAGCAGAATAGTCTGCCAACTTAATGCGGGGCGACCACTCACCATAGGTTTCAATATCACCATTGTCAGACTCCAGTCGGTCAAAAAACATAAAACTGTCGCCCCAGCTAGTACCAGTGGCATACTCAAAGGTAACGACACTCTTACTCGAATCCCCTACTTTATAGTCATTGCCACGCAAGTAGCTGACACTATAATCCGACCAAATTGTTTTGGCCTGTGCGCTAAAAGACAAAGCCAATAGTAATAAAAATATAGAATTTTTCATGGTAGCCTTTGTAAAAAATGATAAAAATCCACTAATTACAATTAACTATAGTAGCAATATCTAAATATGCCGTGATTTATTGAAAATGATTGGTAAGCACTTCTGCTATTGCACAAAGGAGGAACGCCTAAAACGCTTGATTTTATTTCAGTACTATAAGGTTTTCACGACAATCTTGACCCAGTTCGGGAAGCGGAAAGTAAAAAGCCAGGTTAGACAACCTGGCTTTTCAATATGTTATATGGGAGGGAGGCAGTCGAACTTAACACATATAAGCTTGATATAATTAACAATAAGAAGAGCAAGTACCTCCCAGTAGCACATATAGTAGTACATAATATAAAAGTCACTATTAGTGACTCTGATAAAATTATCAAATATTATATTTTTTATTCCTTAAAGCTAGTATTCTGTTACTTTATGCCTTGTTACGCATGCTACATACCACGTTTCTTAGGATCTGTTTCATCCCGGAATTCAGGAGATAACTGTGCAAGCAAGTCTTCGTCAGCTAGCCCCTCAGAACGAATTACCAAAAGTTGTAGCCATGCTTTAGACCTACTATGACCGTCAAACATCAATGCTAATTGTTTATCTCGATTATTTAGCAATTTATTCAGCAACAAAAATCTATTGTGTATATGCGTTTCAGTATCTGAAATTACTTCTTGAGATTCCTCTAAAGCTAATTCACAAAATCGTTCAATAGCCTTACCTTTTAGTTTTCCAAATATTTTCCAATCAGATTCTTTCATGAATTAAACACCATACTATTTGGTATGCCTAACGCCCAACTAAGGGGCTGATAATTGTTGGCTAAAATGTGTAGTGAAACGGAACCTAGCCAACTGTTAGCAGTCCCGCTTTAGTTACTTGTTAAGTGTCGTTTGCGCCTGTTTTTGTATTAAATGTTCAATCTTTCTGCGCTCTGTACGACCATATTGAACAATGCGAGGCAACAATTCAACAAGTGCTTTATTTGAATTTACGCACATACTCTCAAGAGAATTATTTTCGATAATAGAGCCAACAATTATTCCAGCATCAAGTTTTTCTACTTTGCATATTGCCCAAAGTGGAACTTGGGACAGTTCATTACCGAGAGAAACTAGTACATTAAAGTAGTGCTCTTTATCTCCTAACTCGACGTCAATTTTGAGGTTGCCGTTATCGAAAATAACTGAGAGCAACCAAGTTTCTTTTTTAAAGCTGCAGTTACACCCAAATTCAGTATTTAAAAATGCGAACTCAGATCTCACTAAAGAATTGAAACTCGGATAATCCATCATCACCTTAAAGACACTTAACGCCCACATTAAGGGGCTTTTTAATAGTTTGCTAAAATTGTGTAGCGAAGCGAAACCGAGCAAACTGTAAAAAGTCCCGCTTTAATTGCTTGTTATATGCCGAGTTTAACCAAACACGAAGAAAACTACACAAACAATTGAATACAACAACATAATATATAAATGCTTACGTGGAACTAAAGTAGTTTCAGGAATTCCCCGTTTACCTTTTTTAGAAGGATCGAAGTTATATACAGCAGCCGTCATAAGATAAGTTAGCCAACCTAAAATAAGGCTAGCTAAACTTGCAGTTTGAAAGTTTAAGCCAACAGAGTTTGAAATACTGATTAGAACTTTTACCCATAGCGCAACAAATATGAGAGCTACAATATACGCGTAAGCTTTGTTTCGTCTCACAGTCTCGATGCTAGCTCTCCTTAGGCATATAACGCCCCAATCAGGGGCTGGTAATGCTTGGCTAAACTTGTGAAGCGAAGCGGAACCGAGCCAAGCTTTAGCAGTCCTGCGCTTAATTGGCTTGTTATGTTTACTTTAATCTTTTATACAAAAATGTTTCTTTTGATTTTATATTGACCAATATCATTTTTTGGTTTGTAAGTTCTTTAATTAAATATTCGTTTTGCATTTGTTCAGGTGTAAGCCAGTTTTTAGCAACTTCATCAACGTAGATTAATTTATCTTTAAGCCTATTATTGCCAATAAACTCCCATTTTGTTCGATAGTTTACTGCAACTGCTCCAGCGCCACCGCAAAATACGTTGGCGGAAAGCATAGTTGAGTCGTCTAGATATTCATAAACTGAAAAGGGGCATGTTTTATCATTTGAATTAATTTGCTTCCATTGGCCATAGATAAGATTTTTATCGATTTCCGTAGCAACCGATAAAGATGAAAAAACGATTAGAACAAAACTAAAAAATATTCTCATGACTTCCTTGTAAACATAACGCCCATTTAAGGGGCTGATAATAGTTTGCTAAAATTGTGTAGCGTAGCGAAACCGAGCAAACTGTTAGCAGTCCCGCTTTAAATTCTTGTTAGGTATTTACTTGAACACGTTACCTTTTTTGATAACGAACCTCAAATTTACCGTTGTCTGCCTTTATGTAAATAGGCTTTGTTAATGACACTGATTTATAATTATCTAAGTCCTGAGCTAGTAACTCTGAGTTATCGTATTTAACCAAAACATTAGGAATGCAATTTTCTAAAGTACCTTGCACCTTAGTTAAAACAACTGAAGGTAAACCTTTATGCTCTATATGAAGATAAGAATTAACATTACTTCCAGAAATATTTAAATCAAAACTCACAAGCTCAACACTCTTAATTTGAGGGATTTCTAATTCTTTTAAATTTATTGGGCATTCGGTTAAAACAGGAATTCTTAATGTTCCATAGGTCTCATCTATTGCTTCATTTTTTGAAGCTTCACCACATGAGATAAGGAACAATAAAGTGGTAATGATTAGAATAAATCTAAGATACATGCCGATCCTTGAACTAAATACCTAACGCCCTGTTAATGGGCAAAATATAGTTGGCTAGAATAAGCGACGAAGGAGCAAAAGCCAACTGTATTTTGTCCTTGTTAAACAGCTTGTTATGTTTTAAATATTGCGCCGTTACTAGTATTTAAGATAAACGATTTACCTTTTACTTGAGGCTTCCAACCGGAAAGCTCGGAAACCTTAATAAGTAATTCAATATGCTTTGGAAGCAAAACTGGATAATCGTTGATATTCCAATTTGCACTATCAGAAAAGTCCAGCCAGTAATCTCGTGTGACTAAACCTTTGACTTCTAGAACACCAAGAGGTGGATTCCAACGCTGAACCGTTAAATTTAAAGTAAAGTTCCAATCATTATCAATGCGAGTTGTTGAAACCTGATAGCGATAATCCTCGCTATTAATGGAGATTGCTCTACTTTTTTTAACTGTAAGAGTCACCAAGATCTCCTTAAAACATAACGCCCGCATAAGGGGCTAAGTAATGCTTGCTAAACTGTGTAGCGCAGCGGAACCGAGCAAGCTTTACGTGTCCCGTTACTTTATGCGCTTGTTATATGTTTAAAAATCAGCCGAGTCGTTCAAAGGCAACCACACCAACGATAACGCATATAATTAAGATAATACCGAAGAGGTCTTTCTTCGACTTCTTATTCTCAAGTTCGGCCGCTAAAATAGTTTCATTGACCGAACTTTCTTCTTTTTCTATCGCTTCACTAGCCTTGTTAGTAAGCCAACTAACTTGTGCATTGATTTCTTTTATCTCATCCCTAATTTCAGAAAGAACTTTAAGCGACTCTCTATCGTCCATAACCTATCCTTGAGAAACATATAACGCCGCCATAAGCGGCTAAATAATAGTTAGCTAAAATTGTGAGGCACGAACACAGCCAACTATTATGTGTCCGTTTACTTTATGGCCTTGTTATATATCGTGGTAACACCGTTTTCACTCATTACTATTAATGTAACTATAATTGCAGATATGAATAGGTGTAATTGATCAAGCCCATAGTTAATTCCATGAAGTACAACTGGCCCAACAAAAAAACTAACTACAACTAAACTCAAAGTTGAGTAGATGAAAGCTCTTCCGGCCCAGCCTTTTAATAGAGCTAAAGCCACAGTGGCAACAATTTGTACAATCAATATGAATAAAAATAGAAAGACAATTATTGCATCAAGAAATGTCCCATTGAATTCATTTTGACTTTCTAAATATGCTCGAAGGGCTGCCGGTAAGTTAGATTCAAAGTACTTCATTGAAATTAAGACAACTATCAGAATGATAATTTCGACAATTGCCAACATACGTATTACTTTGACTATATTCACAGCTTTCCCTAAAGATATATAACGCCCGCATAAGGGGCTGATAATAGCTTGCTAAAATGTGAAGCGAAGCGGAACCGAGCAAGCTTTTAGCAGTCCCGTGCTTAATGCGCTTGTTAGAGGTAATTTACTCCGTCCAATCGGGATAACAAATATTTGGCCCAATATCATCTGAACTGTTTATAACGCCATCTCTCCCCATTGAAATGAGCTTAAAGCGCTTTTTGTGCTGTTTATAAATGTAATCGTTACCCCAAAGATCTTTTTCTATGACTTTAATATATGGACTTCCCGACTCACCATAATCATTTAGTGATGGAAAAGTTAATACATTTAAACCCTCTTCTGAAGTAGGCCAACGACGTTGATCCATCTTAAACATGGACAATGCAGTACAAAGAGGTTTTGCTTTAACTCGAATTAGTTCACTGTCATTTCCATTTGCTACGAACGAACAAAGCAAAGATAAAATAAACAAATAAACCGGAATAATACGCATAACCCTTGATTACCTCTAACGCCCTCGTTAATGGGCAAAATATAGTTGGCTAGAATAAGCGACGAAGGAGCAAAAGCCAACTGTATTTTGTCCTTGTTTAACAGCTTGTTATGAGTACCTACAACCTAGGTGAGCTTGAATCACAGTACACCCAAATGATGCCAAAGTCTCCGAACACTTCAAAACCATTTTCAATAGCTTTCACATATTCGAATTCACCTAAGCTAGTTGATTCAGTATCAGGATTGAAGATTAAACCAATAGATAAATCCGAAAAGTCGATTTCTATTGGTGAACCATCAGCATTAAAGAAACGGACATTGGTCGAAGTAAAGTCACTATTTTCGTCTTCTAACACGACGAAAAGGAGTTCGCTCCGATCCTGTGGAGCTTCAATTTTTACTACATCATTGCCGAATAATTGATTCATCCATGTACTCATAACGCCCCATTCAGGGGCTGATAATAGCTTGCTAAAATGTGCAGCGAAGCGGAACCGAGCAAGCTGTTAGCAGTCCCGTTACTGTAATGGCTTGTTACGTGTGCATATAACTCAGCATTAGTTTGGCGCGACTCTTACGTGCTCCTGTATTGTGTTCAACAATACCTTCTAAAATTTTTACTAATGAATCTGTTCCCATAAATTTTGCTAGCCTACAATACCTTTTGAACTCTCTATGACCTCTATTTTCAACAGCATCAGTAAGTATTGAATTTACTCTAGTTAATTGCTCTTGGGTTAGATTAGTCCTCTTTAGTCTTTGTATCATATCTTCTTTGACATACCCAGAACGGAAAAACATAGGGTCGATCTCCAAAAACGTGAGTACAAACTCAAGAGTCTGTTTATTGTTGAGAGCTGGTGATTCGTATATTTCATCAATTGCATGATCAATAGGTGAGACATAGGAATGAAACTTTTCACATGCCTTGCTCCAAGACTCCCTGTCTTTGCCTCGTTTAAGAAACGTTGAATGAACATCTCGCTGTAATCTGTTCATTACTTCCGTTTCATGATTAATCATGTGATAAAAGTTAGTCATGCTTCCTTGTACACGTAACGCCCCAATCAGGGGCTGATAATAGCTTGCTAAAATGTGAAGCGAAGCGGAACCGAGCAAGCTGTTAGCAGTCCCGTTACTGTATTGGCTTGTTATATAGCTAGTTAAACACAATATTCGCTAAACAAAGATTGAAATTTCGCCCAATCTTGCGAAGAACAAATGCGATACTTTAAACGCTCATAAATTTTGTCGTAATCAGCTTCATCTTTAATAAGTGAGATAAGTTTAATACCATATTTTCTTGCTTCATCTTCACTGTCTAAGATGTAACTTAACTCCAATAATGAATAATAGATTTCAGTTCGTTGACTTAAGCTCATACTTTCTTCGTGAGCCAACAATTTTAAATAACTATTATGTGATGTTTTGAAATCCTTTTTCACCATCAATTTAAATGCTTGAAGCATTAAATCATCAATTTGATCTTTAGTTGCTGAGTTCACGATGAACGAAGCGACTAATAAGAATGAAGTTAAATATAATTGAAGCTTACTCAAAACTATCCCTAGCTATATAACGAATGATATGGACTCCCCTGCATAGCGGCATCGATGTGCCATAGTGAAGTTGCTAAACGCTTCAAAATTAGGAGAGTCCATATGTCTTTAATTAAAGTTCTTGGCATTGATTTAGCCAAAT
>Ga0213832_1000975_pt1 | contig 10173 bp, 10 predicted proteins | sample SWATP13_FD_161660 | JGI IMG/M metagenome (GOLD analysis project Ga0213832, IMG submission 161660) | Coastal seawater microbial communities from Marineland, Florida, United States - SWA TP1 #3 | ecosystem: Environmental > Aquatic > Marine > Coastal | place: USA: Florida | collected 2016-08-06 | reverse complement strand
AGATTGAATACTGCTTGTTTTAGCACTTAGGGCATCTGATTGTTCATGGGCTTGCTGTATTAACTCTGACAACGAGCTAATACTTGCTTTATTCCTACCAATAATTTGTTTAGTACTTGCAGATAGCTCATTCGCCTTTATGGTGTTTTTAGAGCTTTCTTCTGCAGATACTGCTATTTGCTCAATCTGGCTATAAAGCCTAGAGAAATTATCATGCAAAGTTGCTGTTGTTAAATTGATATTTTCAACACGCGCAGATAGCTCTGTAGCAAATGTGATTAATGACCGAACACTGGATTCGCTGGTGTTATTTGCTTGCTGAACTTGTCTAATTAAATCGGTAAGCGCATCGACGAGCTCATCAACGCTTCTGGAGATTGCACCAATTTCATCACTCGAATTATCGTTAATTCTCACCGCTAAATCATGGCTGGTAGCGATAGTGCTAATCACATCTCTAACCCTAGTTACTTTTCTCGCCAGCGACTTAATAACGAATAACCCAAAAGCAAAGAACAAACCTATAAGAATAATGGCAAAGCCACTCGTGACATAAACAGTAGTATTTGCACTACTACGACTTTGCTCAATCAGCGACTCTAAAGCTTGCTGCTTATTTAGAATATGCTTACGGACCTTACCTATTAACTCAGTGGACTGAGCAAACCAATCTGCTGGTGTTGGATAGCTTAAAGATAGCTCACCACTTTCTTGATTAAGCTTTTCAACAATGCTTTTTACATCTTGATAAGTTTGTGAGTTGGTCAATTCTGCTAGCCATTTTTTATCAGCATCACCTGTAAGTGTTAAAGAAAGCAAAAACAAGGTCTCTTCAATATTGTGAAAATAGCTACTGACTAAGACTTGATTACTCTCAGAAATCGATTTTGAAGATAAGACACCATTCACTTTACCTCGCACTTGCCCAAGCCTTTCCTTCAATAAAGACATTTCGACTATTGCAAGACCAGAAGCGATTGCCTCACTTTGCTTGACCTGTGAGACTCGCCTGTTGGCAACATCGAGCATAAACTTGTTTGAATCAGAATAGACCACAAACGCTTGTTTACCTTGCTTCTTGTCGACACTTTCTCTCAGCTCAGTGATTTTCTTATGTTTTGCTAATACCGCATTGAATAGTGTTGATGAAACCTTATGCTGTTGAGTGTAACGGGCAAATTTATCAAATGCTTTATCGACCACTAAACGCTGCTGTGCAACACGCTCTTTATTTTGACTATAGCCAGAGCCAATTAGACCTGCTGTTAAGCCTCGTTCAACAGCCGTTTCGTGAGCTATCTCATCAATCATTAAAGCTTCACGTATATATACGGCATCTTTCTCAACTGTGCTTTTTCTAACAAGCGACTCATTGATCACAGTATAAGACGCTGCAAACATCACAACCAAAGCAAAAGCGATAACCGCTGCAAGCGCCTGTTGAAAACTTATCTTCCTTAAAAGCTGCATAGTTAATAATAAAGTTGTGGAATTAAGGTTCTATAAACTTAGACCAGGTTTTGAATATAGCCAATTCGGCCTACCAACTTGCTTTTAGATTAAGCATTAACTTTCGCACATAAAAAAGCCCTGCTAATGCAGGGCTTCTTAAAAACTAATTACACAGTTTTGTCTTAGGTCAGAAGGGTTTCCTTTACTTAAGAATAGAAAACATAATGTAAAGTTTCTCACAGCCCAATTGAAACAAACCTTCAATTAATGTTTAAACATTTTCATTTTGCAATCTGTAACGTTTCCCGTAAAATTTTAGGGGGAATTTACAATCGAACACTATTAAACAAGGAGCGTCCCCAAAGTCAGTAAGCTATTTTAGCCAATTGACCCACAATAACTTTTTTGAATTGCTGAGAGCTTAGCTGCCTCTACATTGGTTATTAGTAAATCGTAAGTTTTATACACTCGTTGAAATCTTAAAATATACTGACATTGATTTTTAGGCGGCAACCACTCGTCAGGCCCCTTATCACCTTTGCTTCTATTTAAACTAGACTCAACACTCAATAAATTAGCAGGATCATTAGCAAACTTTACACGTTTTTCATTTGTCCATTTATTAGCACCATGTTTCCACGCCCAAGATAAGGGAACAACATGATCGATATCTATTTCTGAGGCTTTAAAAATTGTATTCCCTGTAAAGGGGGATATCCATTTACCTGATTCAACTTTACACATTCTGTTCGATCTAAATCTAACCTCTACTAATGATTGAGAAATTAAAGCTTCCATTCTAGAGTTTTGACAATCACCATCTTCATCAGCCCAGCCATTACCAAACTTGCTTCTTGAGTATTCGGATTTACCTTCTAATTGTTGAGGTATCTCGTCAGGAATTGCTTGTTTATTGACAGAAGGTTTTCCTTGGCTTTTAGGTAGCCTGCCGCCTGATTCAAGGCAGGACTGTATCGAATTAAATGAATGGAAATTTTTAGTACGATCATAATAAGGACTATTTTCGTCGTGACAGATACCATTCTTTGATTTTTTTACTATTGATGCCTCAATACCATTTGAAAACAGAAAAGCGAAAAAAATAATGACTAAGTTTGAGTAGCGTACCATCAATCTATCCTTGTTTATTCTTCTATAGCACCAGTTGGGATTAGATCATCAATTTTAAGTCCACTAGGAACTGTGGAGGGAATAACATCCTCAACAATATGGGATTTATCTTCTAAAAACTTCAAAAATTCGACTAACTTTAAAATCTCATTTGGTTGAATCATCTCTGTATATTTAAATACAGTTCCTTTACATACTTCGTAATAATCACTTTCTAACGTACAACCAGTGAAATGCTGTTTAATTGCTTGTTCAAGGCTTTCAATCGAGCCGTCATGCATATATGGCGCGGTCAAAGTTACATTTCTTAATGATGGCGTTCTAAATTTGAGAAAATCTTTTAAATTGTCAGTTACTTCGAATCTACCTTTATCAATACTTTTATCTTTTTTGAGACTTACTATACCAATAGAGTGAAAATCGAAGTCTGAAAAAAGTGTATTTGAGTGACAATTATTACATTTATATTTCTCAAAAAATAACCGTGCTCCTTCAGCCTCTGTATCTAATATGGTCCCACTACCTTTCAAAAACTCATCCCAAGGAGTTTTACGAGTTGCGAAAGCAATTTCTTGATATCTAGCCAAAGCATTTGCTAAATCACTTGCAGTAAAATTGCTTTTGTTCGGATAAGCAGACTTGAATAGTTTTCTATATTCTTTTTGTACCGAAGATAAGTCTTGATTATCTGAATGCCCAATTAGACGATGCTGAATGAAACTTAAATAAGCTAGATTCCAAATGGACTCATTTACATTTTCGAAGTTTTCGTACAATTTTTTACAGTAATCTTGCTCTTTTCCAACTAAATGACATTTGTAACTTTTTAACTCTGAGTTACTAATTATTGGTATCAATGATTGAGCCGCTAGAGCATTTTCTAGGCCCAAAGGAATGTGCTTGCCTAGTGGCGTTAAAAATTTAATTGACCCTTGAAGGTCAACCTCTACACGCCCATCCCAGAACAGTTTTTTAACTTCATTGTTATCAAGATTAAATAGCCCTTGAGTATTTCGATCCAGTGATTCAGTACCCTCATCAGCTAATCGTAATGCCCCTAAGTTATGACCTCCAGCGCCTATAGCTTTTCGTAATGAATCAGAAGTGTGGTTATTTACCAAATGACATGTCGAACAAGCAGTGTCTTTATTTGTACTCAATAGCTTTTCAAAAAATAATGCTTGCCCTAAATTATACTGCGCATCTAAAAGTTTAGGCTCATTCCGTATTGGTACGATTTCATTTTTTTCTATGAACTCTAGCAACCATTGATGATCATCTAGGTTTGAACTAGCTCTACTCGTATAAAAAATAGCAATTACAACAACTGCTAATATAATTTTGTTCATCTACAGAGTTTTCAAAAATTCTAGTAAATTTTGAAATTCCTCTTCGTCAAAAATTTCAATGTACGACAATAACTCTGACCTACTTGCCAATATACGACCGTAGTTGTATAACTCATCCTTTGACATATCTCGATCTTTAAAGAATGGAATTGGGTTCAAATGAAATAGTACTACCTCATCCAAAGAGTTAAATATTCCATTATGTCCGTATGGCTTTGTACTCGATACATCCAACAATGATGGCGTCTTAAATTTGAATCGATCTCCATGTTTTAAAGATATTTCAGAGCGTCCTAGGTCTTGCCCATCAACACTAACACCAAACTGCCCCTGAGGGGTTGCAATGGAGTGGAACTTAAAATCACTTAACAGGTCACCGCTATGACAAGAAGCACATCGACCTTTTCCGTAGAAAAGAAAGGCACCTTGTTTCTGAGCAGTATTTAAAGCGTTGGTATCTCCTTTGATGTACTTGCTCCAATTATTTTGAATACAATTTTCTTTATTTATAAGAAAGGAACTTATTGCATTACCTATGTCTGATAATTGAATCTTCTCAATTTCAATGCCACTTTCTACAAATTTGGTTTTTAACTCTTCCCAATCCTGACCTTGTGAATTTGATATTTTCCTATTTAGAAATTTCGATGCGTGCTTATAACGTTCTTCATAATATGAATCATCAATTGAAACCATCTCATTACTTGTACTTTCGCTCAACAATCCCAAGAACTCGTCTCTAGCCAAAACAGGCAAAACAGCAGCCAAAGCTAAAGGCGAATCAAAACCCTTTGATACATCATCACCGATTATTGATACAAGTCTGCCTTGTTCTTGTTCAACTTTTCCATCCCAAAAATAGGTTTTATAGTCTTTGTGGCCTCTTCCAACTAAGGTAAATGAATTTCTTGGAACAATTATCCCTTTACCATCTTTTAAACGTTCTTCACCTTCGCCACTACCGCCAACACCTACGGATAACGGCAACCCATCGACCCTATTTAGATCTTTTAAATGGCATGTAGAGCAAGATGTGTCATTACCACCGCTTAATAGTTTACTTTCGAAAAGAGCTTCACCTAATGCAGTCAGATCTTTGTTATTGTTTTGAACAGCATTACAATCGAAGCCCGTTAAGCCATATATTTCAATAACTTTCTTTAACTTAAAGTCAATATCAGAAGCATTGGCACCTAACGAAGCTAGTACCAATAAACAAGTTAACCACTTCATTATCTCTCCCTGAATTTATGATGTTTAGCTAGTTCTTCCGCTGGTTTCTGGTGTATTTCTAAAGCCACTAACCCTAAGGCCGATAATCTATATTCTGAAATTCCATTTGATAACATTAGCTTTCGAAGCTTGTCATAGTCATGGCAATCAAGAAGTTGTAATTCGCTAGACTTTTTTAATGCATCATTTTGTTGCTGCTCTATATACCAATTACTATCCATTGCATGAGCACATTTTAAAGTTAATTTCATATACTCAGACTTGTTCGTGTAGTAGGTATATTCAGGAATTAAATACTCTCTAGATACATAGCCAATTACAAGAATTATTACGCAAAGCTTAAATGTTATATTTAGTGCTTTCATTGCACTAAAATTCCTAGAGAATTGAGAACTTCAATATCGAGTTTTTCTTTAGCAGTTTGCCCAACAGATAATCTATATTTATTTACGGCTTTTCTCGTTTCAGGCCCCATAATTCCATCTAACTTTCCGTGATAGAAATCTAATGCTTGAAGTGTTAACTGTACTCTTAGAATGATATTTTTTCTTTTTTCTGCATCTGACATTACCTTTTGAAAATTAGATTCCTCGGCAGTTGGAATGGTTGATTTAGGTCTTGATGGTTGTCCCAAAGGATCTGATGGAGGGTTTACAGGAGCTGTTCGAGGCGCTGGAGTAGGAGTAGATCTTGGCTTGTATGTACCACCAGATGATGAGCGATGAGAAGAATGACTGGCGTGAGATGAATGACTTCTGTGCCCAGCCAAAAAAAGTGGCATTTCACCAGTATTTAAAGGTGCGGTTTCAACATCATCAATAAATTGAAATTTTTTCTTATCATCGTCTGACGAAACAATATCGTTACTAGCATTTGCAGTAATAGCAGCAAAACCACTAAATAGGCCAACTAAGTTTTTTATTTTTCTCACATTATTCTCCCTTTAGGCATTACTTCCATATTTCTAATCGAAGAAAAAAAGCCTCCGCAATCTGACTTAATAGTACAGTACTCACAGTCAGCTGGAAACGAATTTTTCCAGTCACTTATTGATTTCTTTGCAAATTTATAGAGTTCTTCTGAGATATGACACAACGGATAGTTAAATAAAGAAATATCAACACCAAATCTGTCACCAAGCAAACAAGCTTCTTGCAATTCGTCACAATACAATTCTGGCTTTAAGTACAAATTTTTCCAGTTTTTTTTAGCCCAACCCGTTTGCTCCAAATTCATGATTGAAACACGAGTTATTGAATTGAAACATGTTAAAGCCATCTCTACTATTGAAGAGAGTTCACTGAAATTAGCCTGCGTAGGTATAACCCTTAGCTCTATTGGTATGCCTCTGTTTCCTGCGTTAATCAGCCCCTTTATTGTATCATTCCATGCCCCCTTACTGTTTACCAAATAGTCGTGTGTTCGACTAGATGTAGAGTATAAGGGTATTCCAATTTCTATTTTTCGTTTTAATGCAGCTTCTTTAAAGTTTTCTGTGAAGTTAATATCTTTAAATGCTCTACCGTTCGACAAAATATGTAATGGTGTTTTGTCATTAAATTCATTAAGAATTTTAAAAAAATTGAGTATAGCTTTCTTATCAAATAATGGCTCTCCACCAGAAATACCAATAACATCGGAAGACCTAAATGAGACTATTGACTGTGCAGCATATGCAAAAAGTACAGTATCATCGACATCCCTTGGTGGCTGTGAGCAAAATAAGCAAAGATTATCGCAACGCTCAGTAACTAAGAGGGTATTTGCATTCGCGCTCTTGCAAAGGACTACTCGAACTTGCCCTCGTCCATTCAGAAGCGCTATGTCGCCATGATTAGTCCATTTATCTAATAGAGGATTCCAGATGGTTTTTATTGTTGAATCTGGAATGTTCGATTCACATATCAATAATTTAGGCAAAGGAGTTGCTTCTTTGATGGCATCCCGATATTTCAGTATTTGAAAGGGGCCAAATACACTATCGAGTTCCTCAACATAGAATGAATCGGGTCTCGCTACTTCAGCCATTTAACCACCCATCTAATACTTTTTTATATTTCTGATCTCGAATGAGTTCAAAAATAAAATCAAAGATACTTTTGTGAAGTTCACAAAATCTGGAATAGCTTTTCACTCCAATAGGCTCTCCAAAATCTTGCAAGTGATAAATAGGATCGGAACCACAACTCCCTTGGTAAACACAATCTGAGCAACCCGGAACATCAAAATTGAATGAATGGGCAAGAAGTTGAGTTGAGTGTTCTAGGTATAATTCAGTATTATTAATATTCCCTACAATCAATTCGTCTACTCCATATTTTCGATAGACCATTCTGGCTTCATCTGAGCCAAACACATTTCCGGTGTAATCAATTAAAATACTGTTTTTTAGGTAACCAGCGGGAGCCATTAGGTCAACATACGCAGCGGATGGTGAATTTGATAGCCGCTTATAATGAATCAGCAAAAAATGTTCGATTAAAGGCGTACCCGAAAGGTTTTCATTTAGAATCCGCCTAATAAGCTTTTTATAAAAAACCATAAAATCAGTGATCGAAATATCTTTAGCTTGTTTTTCTTCTGCAAAACCATAAGAACTAACAGGTCTCACAAACATTCCTATCAGCCCTAGAGCCATGTGAGTATCGACTAATTCGTCATAGCCCTCAAGACCATCTTTCGTTACGGTTGTAACAGTTCCGATCTTGTCTTTGCCTAGCTCATCGTGTATCCAATTTATATTTTTCTGAACTAACTCGAATGAATTTTTTGTTATAAGTTTTCTATGTTTATTATGCGCTTTTTTGCCTGCATCAATGCTGGTTGAGAAGCCAACATTTTTACCTCTACACCAATTGATAATCGATTCATCAATTAGCGATAAGCTTGTTGCTATAACAATATTAAAGTTTCCTTTTCCTACTTCATTTTCAAACCGTTCATAAAAGGCTTGAATAAAGTCAAAGGCCAGTAATGGTTCTCCTCCCTGAAACTCAATTTTGTAAGGAGGCTTTTCTATTTTCGTTATGTAGTTAATAAGTGATGGGATTTGAGAAGATTGCAAATCAAAGCCACTTAAATCTGCATTAACTCTACTCACTTGGCAATATGAGCAATGATGATCACAACGCAACGTCGGTACAATCATAATAAGACGAGGAGAAGCTAAGTCTTTATTAATTCTTTTGCTGAAAGCTGAAGTTGTTAAATGTACCTTACTCTCAAAATCTAAATCAGAAGTGATAAATAATTTTTGCTCCAATTCATTGAGTAAATTTGTGTCTGTGCATTTGCCGACTTCAAAAACATCTCTCAACGATTGTACATCGTTGAGAACATGGTAAGTGTTAGCCAAATTTGAAATAACTGTCCTTCCATCTTCTAATTCCCTAAACTTAATAGGTAGACTTTTGTAATTAGTCATTCCTTACTCAAATCCTTTAGTGCTTTCCTGATTATTGCTAATTTTAGATCATCAGTCTGCGAGTCAATTTTTTCTCTCAACGAATAGTCATTTAGCAACTTATTTAATTCATACTTACAATGAAGAAAATCTTCTTGGCTACAACTAAACGTAATTAGCCATGCGCTCTCATTCTCATCCATTGTCCACTGGTATTCTGACTTTAACCAGTATAGTGCTTTTCTGACTACTAGTTCAGAATACAAATGTTTACTTAAAGGTAATATCATTAATTTGGCTCATCCCATGAATCCACTCGGTCATCCCAGAAAGTTATTTTCGAAGATGATAACGAAGATGAATAATACCAAAATGTCATTCGACCTGCTTTAATAGTTTTTGGCTCTCCTAAAATCCCTCTTACCTGAGAAAAGCTCATTCCTCTTTGCAATTTTCTCCAAGAGGCTTTTTCATTGGAAACATTCGCTGGCTTTGATTTCATATTGCTTTCTAGTTCTTTAACTCTCTTTTCCAAATTAGCTACATGCTGATTGAGACTTATCACTAATCTTTTCAGATCATCGACTTCACATGATATTGCGAATGCTGGTGTTGTCAGTAATATAAGCAATAAAACCTTCTTCATTTCACTTCCTTTATAAAAATCATATTATCGAAGATAAGTTCCGAGGCAGGCTATCGCCTACCTCAATTTTCCATATATGGTAATTCGTTTAGTGCTTTGTTCAATGTTGGTCTGCTCACATTAAAATGCTTCGCTATTTCGGCTTTGGTCATATTTGGATCAAGCAACATGGCTTGTGCCTTCTTGATATCAGAAGGAGTTAGCTTTTGTTTTCTACCACCTTTACGACCTCTCGCTCTTGCTGCTTCTAAACCTGCTTTGGTTCGTTCAGATATTAGTCTGCGCTCAAATTGAGCAATTGAACCGATCATATGAAATGCCAATTCACCAACCGCAGTCGTAGTGTCTATATTTTCATTAAGGCTGATAAACTGAACTTGCTCAGATTTAAAGCCATCAAGTAATTCGATTAAATCCTTTAAGCTGCGCCCAAGCCTATCTAAACGCTGCACGACCACAACATCATCTGCTCGCAAGGCATCTATCATACGCTCAAGTTCTGGACGCTGCTTTGATTTACCACTGCATTTTTCTTGGTAAATTCGCTCACAGCCTGCCGCTTTTAACGCATCCAATTGTGCGCTTTCTGATTGTTCGTCCGTGCTTACTCGTGCATAGCCGATCTTCATGACAATCCTAAAATAAAAGTAGGTTTACTTTACGTAGATTACTTTACGAGTTGTTTTACATTAAAACAAGCTAATTATTGTATTGGATTCGTAGTTGGCCGGACGTAAATAAAATGGTCATTTTATTTACACTGCCTTTGCTTAGTTATTTAGTTTTTCCGGTAATGGCTGATTGAGTTGAGCCAACTTCATACCATGGATGTGTGCGTTGTACTGCCAGACCAAGAACTGTTCTAACAACCTATCATTTTCCTTATTGAGGCGTTGATTCTCCCTTTCCAACTTTTCTATTTTTACAGCAGCTACAGCCAGTGAGCTTGGTAACGCTCT
>Ga0213832_1000957_pt1 | contig 10437 bp, 16 predicted proteins | sample SWATP13_FD_161660 | JGI IMG/M metagenome (GOLD analysis project Ga0213832, IMG submission 161660) | Coastal seawater microbial communities from Marineland, Florida, United States - SWA TP1 #3 | ecosystem: Environmental > Aquatic > Marine > Coastal | place: USA: Florida | collected 2016-08-06 | reverse complement strand
GCCTAACAAGGCGTTTAAGACGGATTCACAACGCTTGGCGATTTCAATTCCAGTCAGGTTAAGCGTTTAAGGTGCAATGGTTTAGGTTTGGTGGTTGGCGTTGTTCACCACTTAACGCGGCGTTATGAGCCACCATAAAAAATGCAGAATAGAGTGGAATAGATGGAACGGAAAAAACAGGTTCAGTGGCTCAAGATTCAAAAGGGAGGCTTTCTCAGGCACTCCCTTAATCATGGAGTAGCTTTTTGTGTACCATTTGTATTTGGTACTGCATTTGTTCATAACGATTTTTACTTGAACTTGTCGCCTTTTATTTCGTACCGGCTTTACTTGGTTACTGTCATTGGCGCGGTATTTATCGCAGGCACTGATTGGTTTATTAAAAGTAGGCAGTATCAAAAACACAGAAAGGATCTACTGCGAAAAAAAGTCTCATAACAAATTGTTCAAGAGGGATTCGCAACGCGTGGCATTTTTACTATGCGTTGGTTTTAGTGTTTAAGGTGGTATGCGGCGGCTTCTGTATTGCGTTGCTCACCCCTTAACAAGGCGTTAGATTTTTATTTGAGTTGTGAGGTATCAAATTGAAAAATAAAGAAGAAATCAAAAAATTTGCACAAGAGTTAAAAATCCCATATTTATTACATTTTACTCATATCTCAAATTTGGAGAGCATTTTAAAGTGGGGGCTAGAATCTCGCAAAAAAGTGGATGAGGATTATGAAAATGTAATTACTAATGACCAAGGACGATACGATGGTCGTGCAGATACCATTTCACTCTCAATAGCACACCCTAACGATAAAATGTTTTTTAAATATCGTGAGTCTGATCAAGACTGGTGTGTTTTAGGCTTAGATCCAAGCGTATTGTGGGAATTAGATTGCTTGTTTTGTAAGCACAATGCGGCGGATGGCTTAATAAGCCATTTAGACGATGATACCTTGAGTAAGGTATCATCCTTCAAAGGAATGTACGATGAAGTTAATTGGCTTCCTTCAAGAGAAGAACAGTCATTATTAGGGTATGACCCAACTGATGTACAAGCTGAAGTGTTAGTAAAGAAACACATTCCAGCTCACAAGATTTTTGGTGTGATCGTGTCGAGTAGGCAGGTTAAGAAAAATATAGCTGAATTTACAGGTGATATTAAAGTTGCTATCAATGAACCGAATAAGTACGTTTATGCAACAAGAACATATCGAAGAAGGTGGCAATAATGGCTCTTAGACCGATATTCTGTCCTATGCTGGACGGTGATATAGGCGTCGTTGAAAAAATGATGGATTTCAAATGGCACCCCGGAGTATCTGTATCTCAGAAGCAAAAGTCTATAAATGAGCTCCACACGGTCGCTAAAACTCATGGTCTTGATGATGTATTGGAAGTATCTAGTAAATCATTGGACGAACTAGGGGTTGCTCTTAGTGCATTTAACCTCTGTATTACAACGAAAGTAAAACAGCAAAGATTTACAGTCGAGACTGCATTTCAAGGTAGCAAAGTCTTTGAAAATGGAGGACCTTATAGAGATCTCTTTGGGTTGGACTCTTTAGCCGCAAAGAAAGATGAAAGGACTAAAAGTTCAGGAAACTTAACTCATTTCGAGTTTTTTGGTACAGTTTTTCCAAACACACCGAGAACATATTTCTATGATTGGTTGTACATAAATGCCCTTGTTCAAAATGACGACCTAGCAAAGAGAGTTATAAAATATCAAGCGTTTAGCGATATAGAGTTTAACCCTAAAAAGTCAATTAACTGTCAAGCCTATTCAGTGGCTTTGTATGTTAGTTTGATGCACCATAATTTATTGGATAAAGCTCTTTCCTCACCTGAAAGCTTTTTGAGTTTAACCGAAGCTCAGTATAACCATCAATTAAGAGCGAAACCTGTTCAGCAGAAGATGTTTTAAAAATCTAACAAAGCATTTAAGAGTGATTCCCAACGCTTGGCATTTTTATGTCATCGTTGGGTTTTGTGTTTACGGTGGTTTGGTCGGGTTTCGTGGTAGCGTTGCTCACACCTTAATGCGGCGTTATACGATTAAGGAGAGAAATGAAGCCTGATTTACACGGAAGTAGAATTGTTTTGAGGTCAATTCAAACGAATGATTCTGATGATTTGTTTGAAATTTATGGTGATATTCAAACAATGGAATTTGCCTCAGACCCAGTTTTTACATCGAAAGATATGATAGTTCAGATGCTAGAAAGCGTCGTCCGGCTGGAGAAATCAGGTGAATCGTTGGAATGGGCGATTATGGATCAAGCGACAAACAAAGTTATTGGAACCTGCGGCTTACATAGCTTTAGTGATAACGGTGATTCCTGTGAGGTCGGATGCTTACTAAATTCATCGTACTGGCGACAAGGGTATATGTCGGAAGCTCTTAGTTTATTATTTTCTCATGCTAAATCTTTGGGCATTGAAAGATTGTATGCAGATATTGATGAGGGTAACTTTCGGTCTCAAGCTTTGTTTAATAAGCTAGGTTTCAAAGCTAAAAACGGTCAGTTTCAGCGCTTGGTGTGAGGCATCGTATAACAAACTGTTCAAGAGGGATTCACAACGCGTGGCATTTTCACTATGCGTTGAATTTAGTGCTTAAGGTGGTATGCGGAGGCTTCTGTATTGCGTTGCTCACCCCTTAACAGGGCGTTATGTAGCCGCGAGAGGACGGTAAGTTAAAAGGATTTATATATGTTAAATATTCGGCAAGCTCGCATTGAAGATATCAGTGTTATCAAGAAACTACAGTTTCAGCTTAATGAGTATCATCAAGCAAATTTACCTGATGACTTTTTATCACCGGAAGAAATTGAACAAAAAATAGACCTACACAAGATAATCAAAAGTGAAAGCTCGATTTTTCTGGTAGCCGAAAGTAATGGGCAGTTAGTAGGTTTTGTTTTTGGTGAGCTATGGGTTCGTAAGTCTTGGACACTCAAACAGCGAAAGATCGCAAGCGTTGAACAGATTGTTGTGGATTCATGCTTTAGGAGTCAGGGGGTTGGACGGGCGCTAATAGAGGCATTTGAGGAAAGGGCTATTTCTAACGGCGGAGAAGAGCTGTGGTTAGAAGTATATTCTTTCAATGAATCTGCTCTAGCTTTGTATCGCAAAGCTGGTATTGCGCCCAAAATCCAAATTGGACAGAAAGCACTACCCTGAAAGTCGGCTACATAACAAATTGTTCAAGAGTGATTCGGCACGCGTGGCATTTTTACTATGCGTTGGTTTTAGTGGTTAAGGTGGTATGCGGAAGCTTCGGTATTGCGTGCCTCACACCTTAACAAGGCGTTAAATGGTAGAGGTAAATAATGAGAAATATCGATATGTTCAACCTTACAGTTGCAGAAATTGCTGGGCTTTGTTACGAGAACTTCCCTCATCGAATAGACATTTCTACACATAATATTGCTGAGAAGTTAGCGAACTACTACGAAATAGATGCAGGCAACACTGAAGAGGTCGCTAATTTCATTTATGAATCGACAGAAATGGTGGAGTCAACAGCAAATTGGTTAGAACAAGCCGGTTATATTTGGGTTGAGGCTCAATCAGATGGTTCGTTTTACAGTGTTACACTAACTCCGAAAACTCTTGAACTAATGAATATGGTTCCAAACTCGCTTCAGGAGTCGATAGGCTCAAAACTTGTTTCAGCGGCATCCGAAGTGTCTAAGCAAGGGGCAATTTCAACAGTAGTAACGATGTTGGCTGCCGGTGCAAAGTTAGCTGTTGGGGCTGCCATTTAACAAGCTGTTCAAGAGGGATTCGCAACGCGAGGCATTTTTATTATGCGTTGGTTTAAGTGATTAAGGTGGTATGCGGCAGCTTTGGTATTGCGTTGCTCACCCCTTAACAGAGCGTTATGTTTCTAATTAAAATTTAGGCAAGAATTTGAATTATAAATTAAAAGCTCTGTATGATTCGAAGTGGGAAGAGCTCGTTGAAACAGCTAAAACTAAGGCTATTAATGCTGCGAACCCATTGTTAGTTAAAGTAGAGCAATCATATATTGATGCCGATGTTCGGGTGATGATAGTTGGTCAAGAAACTGATGGTTGGCACGGGCGTTTGGGGAGCAGTGATCTGTGCGTTGAAGAGCTTATGGACTGCTACCATAAATATTTTTCTCAGCGTAATTCCGGGGGGAATGGCATGGGGAAGCGCGCATTCTGGAATATGAAAAACTTCAAATACTTCGAAACTAACCTTGTGGAACACTTGAAACATAAGGAAGTAGCTTTTGTTTGGAATAATATTTCCAAAATTGGGAATGATGGGAGAGGTAAGCCTAGCTCTTCTATAACCGACTTAGAGAGAAGCCATTTCAATATCTTTCTAGAAGAATTTGAAATATTGAAGCCAGACATAGTGCTGTTTACTACTGGTGAAAGTAGAGACTGTTATATAAAGCATCATTTTGGCGATGATGTAATATTTACACCTCAGTTAAGCTTAAGTTGTGGATCGTTAGCAGATAAAACCAATAACTTACTTTCTCATGTAGCACTACCCGGATTTTCGGCCGTTAAGGCTTTAAGAATTGAGCATCCTAATCGGCGTACTCTTGACAATTCAGTTACGCTTCACGTTTTAAAAAAATTGATAGAACAAGAAACATAACAAAGCATTTAAGAGTGATTCGCAACGCTTGGCAGTTTCGCTTCGCTCAAGTATAGCCAAGCGTCGCTCACACCTTAATGCGGCGTTATGTGCTTTGAGGAAATAAGGAATTTCAGTGAATAAGTCGGAGGCAGCATTTCAGTTCCACAATGAGAATTCCAGCTTTTGGTATCAAAAATCCGTAGGTCTCTATGCTTCTGCGTCTTTAATAGCAGAAGCTCGGCAGAGTCGTGAGGATAAGAGATTTATTGAATCACTCGAATTAAAAGGTGATTATTCAATAAATATCGGGTGTGAGCATCCTTATTTAATGCTTATGGGCTTATCTTTTGAAGTTATCTTAAAAGCTATTTGCATCGAAATAAATGCAGAGTTCTCGCAAGTTAAGCATGACTTACAAGAAGTTGCTAAGTCGGCTGGTGTACAGTTGTCGAGAAAGGAAACCACTCAATTAAGATTATTATCCGACTTTGTCCTGTGGGAAGGTCGTTACCCAGTAGCTAAAAAGCATTCACAAACGACTCAGCATTGGAATGCAACTCGGAAAGAACTATGGAAAACCGAAAATATTCTTGGCTTTGAAGTAACTGGTAGAACTGACATATTTGAGCATGCAACTTTGAAATCTTTGTGGCTAAAACTGCAGGCTCATTATTGGGATGAACGCACATAACAAACGCTTTAAGACGGATTCGCAACGCTCGGCGGTTTGGTTTAATTTGGCTTTTGTGTTTAGGGTGCAATAATTTAGTGTCGTGGTAGCGTTGCTCACCACTTAAGCGGGCGTTATGGCGCAGGGCAAAGTCCAGCTAAGGGGACTAGATGAGTGATAAAGTGAAAGTGGCCCTGAAATGGCTCAAAGATCTCTTGGAGGCTGAGGGTGTTGAATACCAAATTGTTGGTGGGTTAGCGGCAACTATTCATGGTGGAAGTCGTGAAATTGCTGATATCGATCTTTATATTCGCAATTCTGACGCAAACAAGGTCTTAGCTCGCGTATCGAAGTTCATATCTAAACCGTTAACTCATTACACTGAGTACGGTTGGGATCTAGAGTATTTCCAGCTGGTTTACCAAAATCAAAAAATTGAAATCGGCTTATCTCAAAACACGAAGATACAATCAGCTCTCGATGGTTCTTGGCATGAGCTTAAAATCTACTTTTCAGAGTCAGTGGTAAAACTCTATCAAGGTATCGAATTACCAGTGATTCCAGTTCATCGTCTCGTTGAGTACAAGCGAATACTGGGTAGGGAAGTCGACCTAATAGACATACAAGAACTAACGTTGAGTTCAGCGCCATAACAAACAATTTAAGAGTGATTCAGCACGCTTGGCATTTTTGGTTTGGGTTTAGTTCAGTGTTTACGGTAGTCAATTTGAGTACGGTGGTCGCGTGCTTCACACCTTAATTGGGCGTTAGGCATCAAGGAGGATGAATGAATCGTCAAGAGAACAAATGTCTCATAGCATCTTCAGCGTGTTGCTTTTTGGCAGCATTAGCTCATTTGGGATGTATTGTGTTTGGTGCTGACTGGTATCGAATATTCGGGGCTGGGGAAACGATGGCACAAATGGCGGAGCAAGGACTTTGGTACCTTACATTGGCCACGCTTACAATAGCAGCAATTTTGTGTTTCTGGGGCACTTTTGCCTTAGCGGGGGCGGGCGTAATAAAGAAACTTCCATTTACACGTTCCATTTTAGTAGTGACAACAAGTGTTTTTCTCCTGAGAGCATTTTCATTTCCAGCACTAATGCCAAGCTTTCCAGATAATTCATTAACTTTTTGGTTGGTAAGTTCAGGTATCTGTTTGTTAATAGGTAGTTTGTTTGCAGTGGGTACAAAGCAAGAGTGGTCGAGGCTCACTCAGGTAAATGCCTAACAAACTGCTCAAGAGGGATTCGCAACGCGTGGCATTTTTACTATGCGTTGATTTTAGTGATTAAGGTGGTATGCAGCGGCATCGGTATTGCGTTGCTCACCCCTTAGCAGGGCGTTAGGTATTTTCACAAAGTCCAAGATTCCAAGTAAACTTTTACACGTGTTGGGATAGTACCTGGCATCGATTCGGTGACTAAGTATTGTGTACGTTTATCCAATCTAATAGAAGATCTTGAGATACCTTGCGTCATTGGAATCAGCCAGTGACCTTTAGAGTCTTGCATGCAAGTGAAACCCACCTTGACTCTCTGATGTGCACCAGAAATTACCGTATTAGTGGAAACAAACATATCTTTACATTCAGGAGGGAAAGTAACTTCAAGCAATTTTTGCCCGTTAGGGTGAATGACTCCTGTATATACTCTCACTTCCTTATGATAATGAAAGGTATTACCGTCCCAAAAACCAAGTTGGCGATACTGTTTGTAAGCCTTTACTGGTGAAAGCAAAAAGAAGTGCAACAATAAATACGACAGCGTAATAACAATTAGGCTAGTCATGTCTATTAAAGCACTCTGGGTCTTATCCAACGTAGGGTTTATACCAAGAGCATGAAATGTAAGCAAAGTTGAAATTCCTAATAGGAAAAAACTTTTTACTGATTCAGAAAAGGTTTTCGGCAGTACTGATGCACAGCACCTTAGCCAGCTACTGAAAAGCATCATCGATTTACGTTTTGCTAATGGAGACAAGTGGGTTTCCTCTGTTAGCTATATTGTTGTATTGTCGCATAAAATACCTAACAAAGCATTTAAGACGGATTCCCAACGTTCGGCACTTTTGGTTTGCTTCAGCTTAAGTGTTTACGGCACAATGCATTAAGTATTGTGGTCTGCGTTGCTCACCACTTAATGCGGCGTTAGGTGAATTAATGGAATATCACTACACAAATAATGATAGATTGATGCAGCTAAACGACTTAAAAGGACGTTTGACGCTTTTAATTGCTCATCTTCAACTAAACCATAACGATGCCAAGATAATTTCAATATACGAGCGTGCTTTGTTTGACGTAGATGAGCTGATTTGCAATGGTTTTAACCAAAATCAATTGTCGAATGTTAGTGATTCAATCCCAGATCTTTTTAATCGGCACAAAGATTGGGTACCTCCCTTAGAAGTTGGCTCTGATGGTAAGTTGTTTGAGCCGCAATGGTTTTTAGCGCTAGAGAACTATCTTCAACCTGTTCTAAAAAGTGCAAGGAAACTAAAGGAGTTGGGTGCGCGATAATTCACCTAACAAATTGTTCAAGAGGGATTCGCAACGCGTGGCATTTTTACTATGCGTTGGTTTTAGTGTTTAAGGTGGCATGCGGCGGCATCGGTATTGCGTTGCTCACCCCTTAACAAGGCGTTAGTTTGCAAGAGGGAAAACGCGTCTATATCGCAAGATCTAGTGGTAAAAGCTTAAAGTCTAAATTGTCGTATCGGCACTCAATTTCAGTGTTAACTTGCGTGGTGTAAACTTAAAATTGGTATCGTTTCAACGGTTGATTTGTTCTTTAGTGCGGCGACTTTTGGGTTAACTGAGGTGAACTTTTTTGCTGCAACTCTGCTCGTTGAGTTTGTTGGTATAAAAGCCGATCTATTCGCTGAAAAGACGCTTTCTTTGGTGTGGCAAGTTCCACGTGGTTTCAGTGACTTTGTTGAAAGTCCGCATTGTGAGATTGGTTTTCCAAAAGCGCTTTTTGGTGTTGTGAGTTCGTTTTCTGCGTCGTTGTTTGTTCCACGTGGTTTCATGGAGTAGTCGCTTTGAGACTACGCCTGACTTAAGTGCATCAAAGCACATAAAGTTTGTTGTTTTCAAAGTTTAAAATAACCTAAAATCAACGCTTTGGGTTTGCAAACTAACAAACTGCTCAAGAGGGATTCGCAACGCGTGGCATTTTTACTATGCGTTGAGTTTAGTGATTAAGGCGGTTTGCGGCGGCTTTTGTATTGCGTTGCTCACCCCTTAGCAGGGCGTTAACTGGCGCAGAAAATATGAAAGCGCAATGATACAGTTTCTAGGTTCAGAGATTTAGCGTGTTCGGTCGGTTTCCTTAGCTGAGCTAATGTGACTAATTTCAGTTTGATACTTAAGTTTACTGATGTGAAAGGCGGCACAAAGCCTTCTAATAATATAAGGCATTCGCGATTAGTCCGGCATACTTACATCGCCGAAGTATGGTGTTGTGAGACGCATTTCAAACTAAAGATAAACGGTAATTTTTTGGTTAAATACAAATTTGGGTTAGCTTTGCTAATCATTAATTAGCAAAATGAGCTTTGGCGAAAGTGGCTGAAAGAACGGCGAAAACTGAAAGGCGCTCAGTTAACAAACTGTTCAAGAGGGATTCGCAACGCGTGGCATTTTCACTATGCGTTGGCTTAAGTGATTAAGGTGGTATGCGGCAGCATCGGTATTGCGTTGCTCACCCCTTAACAGGGCGTTAGTACGGGGTTGGCACCAAAGGTCATAAGTTTCGGTGTTTATCTGTTTTGGTGTTCGTATTTACACCTTACAGTTTGTACCTTTCACGTTCTTTCCGGTGGCACTATATGCGGTGTGTTCGCTTTGATTTCACCGTTTACGGTTTCCAACTCTTAGCCTATTTCTTTGGTGCTTCTTCTCTTTCGTGGTTTTTACTAAGTCAGAATTGTCTTTCTTTGGTGTTGCCGTCGAAGTGCGAGGAACGAATCCTTTTCTAATTTGAAGCCAGTAAAAGTAGGGCAGTTCAGTGCGTTTTTCTTCTAGCCAACTTTCGCCTCTTAACCGAGTTTAAGTTTTGTAGCTGCCCGTCTCACTTCAGTGTTCAAAGCCTTTCATATCATCTCAATTTTCAATATTTTGGAGCGCATAAATAGAAGTAGCGCATGTACTAACAAATTGCTTAAGAGTGATTCGTAACGCGTGGCATTTTTACTTTGCGGTGGTTTATGTGATTAAGGCGCTGTGCGGTAGCTTTTGTATTGCGTTACTCACACCTTAGCAAGGCGTTAGTTCCCCGGAGGAAGCAATCAATCCGTAGGGAATTTTTGTTTCTGGTGGAGTACACGCATAACTCTGATGATATCGCCCTCAACCCAGTAAGAGACAATCATCGAAATCTCAGGAATAATGAGCAATCGTCCGCGGATGCCATCTCGTTGTACACCCATTAAAGGTTGTTCAAGCAAGTTTTCTACTTTTGCTTCAATGAGGTTGTCAGTTTTTTCTGCCGCATCAGGGTTGAAGTCATAGAGAAACTCGAAGATCTTTTCACGATCATTAAGTGACTCTTCTTCCCATAAAATCATTGCTTACCTCGATTACGGATTCTGGCTTTGCGCTCTTCCATTCGAGACTTAGCAGTTTGGTGTTCAAGGAAAACGGATTTTCCTGAGTCAAACTTCTCAAATGCTAGGTTTACTTGTTCAGTTAGCCATGCATCGTGAGATAATGTTTTTCTTTGTTGTTCAGCGAGTTGCTCAGTAAGTTCACGGCAAGCATCACTTAGAGTTCGACCTTGGCTCTCAGCCATTTGTTGAGCTAGGCGTTTTGTTTCTTCATCAACACGAAATTGAATTCTAGTGTCCATGATGTATTCCTTTGTTGGTGTGTGTACAAATGTTAGCACTAGGCTTTGAGGTGGGCAACTAACAAACAATTTAAGAGTGATTCGGCACGCGTGGCATTTTTACTATGCGTTGGTTTTAGTGATTAAGGTGGTATGCGGGAGCATCGTATTGCGTGCCTCACACCTTAATTGGGCGTTAGCTTTCTATAGGAGAATGGGGTGAGTCAATATTTGATCGAACCTGAAGTCCCTGGGGGATTTGGTAAAAATACTTTAGGGCGTTTTGATGTACACCCGCCAATAGTAGAAAAGTTACAC
>Ga0213832_1000945_pt1 | contig 10638 bp, 7 predicted proteins | sample SWATP13_FD_161660 | JGI IMG/M metagenome (GOLD analysis project Ga0213832, IMG submission 161660) | Coastal seawater microbial communities from Marineland, Florida, United States - SWA TP1 #3 | ecosystem: Environmental > Aquatic > Marine > Coastal | place: USA: Florida | collected 2016-08-06 | reverse complement strand
TATATGCTGCGTTGCCCCACAGGGACGTGGGGTAAGGGGACAATGCAGGAGCATATTGTCCTTATTGATTTTAACAAGGTTCCTACATGGATGTAGGGCATTAGAGCAACGCAGGACGCGGTTGCCGAGAACAACCATTCTCTGCAATCAATGCCTTGCCTATACACTTTTTCATTCTCGCTGAATGACCAATTCTTTATGCAGATTGGTATTACAAGTACAAAAACTAGTAAACGGAGCCATCCATTTAGAAAACTACATATCGAGCAACAAATTTGAATTACATTGCCAATTTTCGAAACTGGATTGGTGAAACTTGGTATTCTCGTTTAAACGATGTGGAAAAGTTATTGGCATCGAAATAACCTACCTGTTCCGCTATTAACAAAACGGCGTGAGAGGTATTTACCAATAAAGAAGCCGCCAGCTGCATGCGCTTTTGTCTAAGCCAGGTAAATATTGATACCCCGTAATAGGCTTTAAAAGAGATTGAGAGTTTATTTCTATTAGTTGCCATAGACTTTGCTACTTCTGCTAACTTGATATCTTTAGACAAGTTTTTTTGCAGATAGTTGGCTGTTTTTTCTGCTAGTAGTTGTTCTTTGTTTTGATTTGTTTCATTGGTACTGGAAATAGTTGGTGCAGTGACTAGGTTAGCCTTATTCCATTTAATTGTTTCTGAATTATCGACTTTAGATGCATAAAGAAGGGCAAGCTCGATTCTATTTATGCATTCAGGCGCGATTAAAGGTGTACAGAAATAGTCAAAAAAACCTAGCTCATAAAGCGCTTTTCTTTGAGTGTTGTTTGCGTCTGTCCACGCTAATAAAGGGGGAATTACACAAGTAGGGTTAGTTGTGTATTTCGATAAATGGTTGGAAAGCCGCTTGACAACATCGCTCATTAGAACCGCACATGGATTATGTGCATTAATTATGATTACATCAGGAAAAAAATGTATGGGGTGTTTCAGATACTCCGCGAGTTGATAAAACTGGCATTCATAATGTTTCTTTATGACCGGGCTGATACATTGTTGTTCATCGGTTGATAAATTTAGCAGTAAGATCCTTTTAAACACTGGCTTACAGTCCTTCTAGATTGCTTTGGACGCAATATAGAAGTTCACGGAAATTAAAAACTAATCTGTTTACACTATGTTACATTCGTAATGATTCGAGCGTTAATCTGAACACACTAACATATATCCTTTGCCGCGGCAGGTGACAATTTGCTCAGGCATTTTGGCATTATCACTGAGTTTCTTTCTAAGTCTACCTACTAACATATCAACCGAACGACTAGAGATGTTTAAATAGTGCTTGCCTAGTGCCAATGCTAAGGTATCTCGACTAACGACTTTGCCCCGTTTACCAATTAACGTCAGTAATATTTGTTGTTCCCCTTCTGTCAGCTGGATTTTCTTACATTCAAAAAGTAACAAACGATTTTCAGGGTGAAGCAGGCAATGACCAAACTTGATGTATTCACTTGCCTTTAACTCAGGTTCTATCGGTACTAACTTTTTCATTAGATTCTGAGTTCTAAGTAACAGTTCTTCAAAATTTAACGGCTTACAAACATAGTCGTCTGCACCAGTTTTTAACCCCATAATTCTGTCTTTGTCTTCTGCCCGAATGGAAATTAAGATTTTTCCTAGGTCGGCAAAAGGATGGAGCCTTTTAACTAATTCTAGTCCGTTGCCATCTGGTAACTCTATGTCGCAGATGATTACGCTGATTCGCGTTTCAGGTCTAAGCCGTTGATGTTTTATCCAATCAACAACACCAAAGGTTGTTGAAAATTCAATTACCGTGAAGCCATACTGGGTAAAGTAATCATTGAGCGCAACTCTTAACAAGTCGTCATCTTCAACGATGACAATTCGAGGGGCATTTGGATCAATGTCTTTAGACATAACTCACGCCTCCTTGAGTTGGCTCAGTCGTTTCGCTGATGTTTTCCGTCATATTATACAATGATAAGGCCTCTAAACTTTGCTGTTTGAGCTGTTCAAGTTGATCTAATTTTTCTCCAGGGTTTTTGGTTTCAGGAAGCCTTTCCCAGGCTGAGAGTTGCTCGCTTAATAAGCAGAAGCCTAACTGAGCTGCGATGCCGGAAACACGATGTAAGATCTTAGCTAGATTAGTCGGTTCGGTTTGTTCTAAGGTTCGTAATAGCTGCTGCCAATAAAGCTCTAATTGAGAGGGGAGTTTGTTATATATCACGTCAAAGTTTTCTTTTCCTAGACTCTGTTCAAGTTGACGTAATACTTTTGCGTCAAATATATCTAGTGATACCGAATATTCTTTAATTTGGGTCTGTTCAGTAGCCGGAGTCAAGCATTGGGCAATGACGGCTCGTAGTTGACTTTGTTTAATTGGTTTCGTTACCACATGCGCCATTCCTGAATCGTGATATTCCGCCATATCTTGCATCGAGACTCTGGCTGTCATCGCGACCAGTGGCGTTTTTTGATGTTGTGGGGTCGACTTAATAAATTCTGCAATACTAAGCCCGGAACCATCGGGCAGATTGATATCCAATAATATCAAATCATATGTGGTGTCCATTAACAGTCTTAACGCATCTTTTTGGGTTTCCGCTAATGTTACTTTATGTTTGTCTTGCGCCAACATTGCTATGGCGATTTGCTGATTGAGTGGCAGATCTTCAACCAACAAAATACTGAGCCCTTGGTAATGTTGTATCAATGAATTTGTTTCTTGAGAGCTTACTAAACCTGCTTCGCTTACAAAAACTTCAAGTGAGAAGTGAAAACGACTTCCTTTTCCTAATTGGCTGTCAAAACAGAGTTTACTTCTCATTAGTCGTAGCAGTTGATCACATATCGCTAGTCCTAACCCAGAGCCACTATATTGGTTTGCTACATTTGTTGCGCGGCTGAAAGGTTGAAGCAAATGCGGTTGCTCACCTTCGGGGATGCCTATTCCAGTGTCTTCGACGCAAAAATGAAGTGTTTCCGTTATTGTTAACTCTTCGTTTTTTGAAGTTTTTGGCTTTTTGTCAAAATGCTTAGAAACCCTAACTTCAACTCCGCCACTCTTAGTGAACTTTACGCTGTTACCAATTAAGTTTATGAGCACTTGTTTTAGCTTTTTCTGATCAAAACAATAATAATCTTGAAGTTCATCAGTTAAGTTAAATGTAAGTGTTAAGTTTTTACTCTGGGTCAGAGGTTGGAACAAAAGAAAAAGCTCATCGAGCCACTGTTGTAAACTGACATCTTCTTCTGCTAACGGAATGTCATGGCTATCCAATTTTGCATATTCTAAAACGTTATTGGCAATATCGTTCAGTAAATCTGCGGCATTAACTATGGTTTGGCAGTCTGATTGAATTTCACTGTTATAGTATTTTGACTGCATAAGTTGGGCTATTCCCATAATGCCATTTAAAGGCGTTCTTATTTCATGGCCCATAATAGCGAGGAAGCGGCTACGAAGCGCAACGTGTTCCTCGGCTTCTAGATGTAATTGTTTCAGCTTATTTTCCTTTCGTTCATTACACAAAATGGCAAAACCAAGCACTAATAACATAGGGAAATACAGTGCAAAAAAGGACGAAACTAAATTAACTGTGACCGGCTCAAACCTAGATTCCAGTGGTGCAGTCAAGGCGACGATTATTTCATAGACATCTTTAGGCACTGTAGCTAGCAACACTATAGATAAAAAGATACTCCCTGTTATGCAATGTTCGTCAGGCGGCTGTCGCAGGTAACCCCGGATGACGGTAATCATTGAGCCTGAAAAAACTAAAATAGAGGCCATGCTCATTAATATGAGTGCGTACGCTTCATTAACATTCCCGTAAGCAAATTCAATTAAAAAGACGCTAAAGAAAATAAGTAAGCCATAAAATAGAGCTTGATTATGTCGCTCAAAAGAAAAGAACTTTCTGGTGCCAACAAATACAAATATATACCCTATTAATGTACATTCCTTGATTAGCAGCGCTAAAAATACAGACTCTCCTAGGTTGGCCAGATTAAAAATACTAAGTAGAATCAAACATGTGGTGAAACTGAGCATTGCCAGAAACCATTCATGTACACCCTGGATGGCTTTATTTCCTAGCCATAAGAAGAACATAACGCTAGTGCAAAATATCATGCAAAAAGCAGATAAAATCCAAACGGTTGGTATGTTAATAATATCGAGCATCCTGTTCCCGTGTAACGCTTTGATTTAAATGTATAAAAAGGTGTTTTTAAGTGCCGGGAAAATAACATATTAATTGACGTAATTACCTGTACCTTATATTTAAAAATAATGACTTATTCAGTCTAAAGGCATTGACAATCTGGTACATGCTCAAAGAGAAAGACTAAATATGAATTTTTCTGCATCTTGTGTTCGTTGTTTATGGGCTGTCTCAAGCCAAACCACGTTTTCTCCGGATAACGCATAATAACTTTCCATCTAGTACTAAACGCTAACCGTACAGCTTTTAGATCAGTAACAGATGTCATAAAATTAGAAAACCCAAGCAAAGACTTGAGGTTTATTTGTATAAAGATTGGGCTGCATTTTCAGCAGCAACAAATGAATCCAACACTTATGAACGCTTTAATATTAAGGTTCTTGAAATTTTTAATAGATAATTGAGTTCAGATTAAAGTGTATCTGGTCTGAATTATTATCGACCTCAGTTATTACAGTTCGCAACATAAGACATCCAAAACTCACAACACAAATAGAGAGAGAAATGCAAATCTTACAATTATTAAAGTTATTCTTGTTACCATTGACCGTGGTTGGCGTGTTAAGTGCGTTAATACCCGTCATTATGAAAACGGATATTCTAGTACTGCAAAACAGTATGGGCGAGACATCGATAACTGAATTTATGCAGCAACTGATGTTGTTGGTTGCCGTCGTTGTCTTCTATTTAAATGCGAAGGTAGATGCAAAAGGGCGAGCTTTTTGGATATTAGTGGCTGGTTTTTTCGGCTGTATGTTTTTACGTGAACTTGATCACTATATGGATTTCATCGCACACGGCTTTTGGTTTTATCCAACGATAACCTTAGCCATTGTGACGATTTTTTACTCGATAAAAAATGGCGAGAACATGGTGGAAACCGCCATTGAATTTAAACAAGGTAATTCTTATCTGTTTATTTTTATAGGCTTAGTTGTTGTACTTATTTTCAGTCGTGTGTTTGGAACTGGTAGCCTTTGGGAAGATCTGATGGCAAACAACTATGACCGTTTATATAAAACGATCATTCAAGAAAGTTTAGAGTTGTTTGGTTACTTGCTTATCTTTATCGGTGCTTGCCAACAGGCGTTATACATCAAGCGTCAAAAAGCAGAACAAAATCGATAATATGTCGTGCTATCCTACTTCCCTTAAAGGTGTTAAATAGACGATTTTTGGGGTCTGGTTCGAATTAAAGTGTTTCTGACCCCAATGTTTGAATCAGTCGCTACCTGTGCTTAACTTTTCTTTCAATATGGTAATAGGTAAAGGACCAGAGTCTAAAATGTTCTGGTGAAAATCTGCTAGATTGAAGTTATCTCCCTCTCTAAGTTGAGTTTCCTCGCGCAACGCCAATATTTCTAACATACCCGTAGTGTAGGCGGTGGCTTGTGCCGGGTTGACGACAAATCGTGCGGCAAAGTCAGTGACACTGTCTTGGCTCATTCCGGTATTATCGCTCATGAAAGAAACCGCTTCTTCCCACGTCCAATTTTTAGTATTTACGCCGATATCGGCGATGAGTCTGGCCGCTCTTAGCGCCTCCCACTGTAAACGGCCTAAATTGGCTCGTTCATTACTGTTATACCAACCAAGCTCGTAGGCGAGCCTTTCTACATATAATGCCCAGCCTTCGACATAGGCATTAAGTCGTGGTTGAGTTCTTAATAAGGGGAGTTGCAATGATTGTGTTATGGAAGATTGATAATGATGACCGGGAAGCCCTTCGTGGTAGGCTAAACTTGGCATCTCAAAATAAGGTCTAGCAAAACGGTTGTCGACAACAAATTGGCCCAAGTTTGTACCGTCTGCGGCGGCAGGGTAGTACCCGTCTTGATGGCTGGCAACGACCGCAAGCTCAGGGACCGAGTTGGAGCCAAAGATATTCAGCATATTAATTTCCGCTTCACGAAGTAAACCCTCAAAAGTGGCGACTATTTCATCTGGTTCGATCATCAAGGCGGTCTCTTCCAACTTAACAAAACGTTCAGAAAGAGTAAGGGCGTTATCAAACCCGAGCGTTTCAAATGCATCGTCGATTTCGAGTTGCACACGAGCGAGTTCAACTTCCCCTAGTTGGTAGGCCTCGGTTGATGTCATGGAACTGGTTAAATGATGAGCTAAAATGGCATGGTAATAATCTTCGCCTTCAGGGTATTGGCTTAGACCGATAGTTTCTGGAGCTTGTGGCAATAATGTTTCTAGGTAGTTCTTAAGGTTAACTTGTTTGGGGCGAATGTTGTTTGTAATTAACGTTTGCGCTTGTTCTATGAGTTGTTGTCGCTGTTCCGTTTCCAGTTCAAACATCGTTAAGGCTTGTGAGAAGTGCTGGTTAATGGGATCGTCAGCAGCAGATAAATTGGTTAGTTGAGTCAGTTGATTGACGATGTGGCCTAACAATACGTCAGGCTCAACGATGCCTTTGTTCTTACGCTCTTTAACTAAAAATAACAACGCATCATATTGCTCAGGTAATTTGGCTAATTCAGAGAGAAAGTGGTTGGCGTGGTCTAGAGTGTCTACAGGATACAAGCCCAAAAAGAAGTCATTAAGGCTAAGCGCTCGTAGGGCGGTCGTTTGAAATTGAGGGTAGTTCTTCAATGATATTTGATCGGTAAGCCACCAGTGATAAAAATGGTAATGTTGAAGCTGCGTTGAACTGAAAGCGGAGAGATCATAGGATTTTAACTTTAACAATGTGACTTCAAAAAGGGCTAATGTTTCTTTTTGGTAGTCGGCGGAAATGTTGGTAAATGTAGGGGCTGATAAATTTAACGCTTGGGCGCGACCTTGCTGTAAAACTTGTTCTGGATTACGTAACAATAATTGATGAAAAGAGTATTGGATAAATTCATCGAATAATAGAGAGGCAATTTGGTCAGAGTAATTGTCGACGGTTTCAGATTTTGTTTCCGTTTCTTTTTGCTCGTCTTTAGACTCGGTTGTCGTCACATCTTCTTTTTTGCCTCCGTCACTGCAAGCACTAATCGAAAGTATTAAAGCCAAAGCTAAAAAAAGTGGTTTCATATTGTCCTTTCCCATGTCGTTTTAGGAATGCACTCTGTTATGCTAAGGCGATAGCGGACAGAAGTGAGCATTCAATTTTTCGTTTTTATTGTGTGTGCTAAGTCGGTACATAACTAAAGCAAAGGTTGATAATGGCGCAATCGAAATGAGCAAAAAGATTCCTGATTTATTTATGATGTTGTTATTATTCAATGGTTTACGACTTGTTGTTCAATGGCGGTGTAAGAGTTAGATATGTTGCTTCTACTGAATGATACCTTGATTAATACCGACACCAATTGCATTGGCGAGGGCGCAAATGCGATAGAAATTGAATCTCAATCTATGGCGGTTTTAACTTTTCTTAGCAGACATGCTGGAGAGTTAGTTACGCGCGATATGCTGCTGCAGTCGGTCTGGCAGGGGCGCGTTGTAACAGATAATAGTCTGCATAGAGTCATAGGGTTATTACGAAAAGCCCTCGGTGATGACTCGTCAAATCCCCGTTTTATCAAAACCATACATGGCAAAGGTTATGTTTTAACGGCGGAAGTTCAAAAGCCCAAACAAAAATACAGAAGTCTACTCATTGGTGTGGTTGGTTTAGTGTGCCTTTTGTTATTCAGTTCTCTTATGTTGAATTGGAATATTGAACGGCCAGAGATAGCATTTGTGCCGTTAGGCAATGCGACCAGTCTACCCGGCGTTGAATATCGACCTGTTATTGCTAAAGATGGTTCTGGAACTTTGTTTATTCACACAACAAGTCCTGGCGCTAATTCGTCTCGGTTAATGTTAAATACGCCAGAGCTAGAAAGTGCAGTGCAAGTCTACGAGTTTTCGGGCCAGGTTAATGCGATGGCATGGTCCAACGATAAACGGCAGGTTGCCATGGCAATTCAGAATCAAGAAAGGTGTCAAGTTTACCTCTTACAACTCGATGTTAAGTTAACTGTTTCTGCGGATAACCATTTTGCGCCTCAGTTTTCTTGTATTCCTTATGCGCCGATACAACTGGAGTGGTCTGTTAATGGCGAAACGCTATATGTCCTTAACACACCTTCATCAGAGGTATTTGCTCCTAGACTTTATCAATTCAAGTTGTTTGATAAAGAACTCATTGAATTACCAATTACTTCACTTGATGAGATTCATGGATTTGCACGTGCGGCTACCTCTAATAAGCTCGTTTTGTTTCGCGTAATAGACGAGCAAATGTCAGAAGTTTGGTTGTATCAGCCGAAGAAAGGGGCAACAAAAATTACCGAGTTACCGTTGGAGGTCGATCAAATCGATTGGGGCCCAACCGGACATCAATGGATTGTGTTGGCAAACGACCGATTATATTCCTTGGACGGGGATGGCGCAGTTGATGAGGTTAAAGACAGCTTCCGCTTAGGCATGCAGGATTTAGATACGTCGATGGTCAATAACGTCGTTTACAGTGCAGGGACTAGTCGGCAAAACCTTTACGAGTGGGACTTGGAAAAAATGGCGGGAGCTACGGCTTACCAGCCTTCATCTATGAATCAGGCGGCTGCTAGCTACAATCCGCAAGGAAACACTGTGGCATTCTTGAGTGACAGACGTGGCCGGGGCTGGGAGTTATGGTTGAGCAATCAAGATGGGTTAACACCAGTTGAACTAAAGGGCCATCAATTGGCGTTATCTACCCCATCTTGGCGACCCGATGGCAGTGGACTTATGTTGTTAAGTAACAAATACCAACTGCTGTATTTGGATCTCGCGGAAAAAAGTTTGAAGGAAATATCGGACTCTCAAGATCTCGTTTTGGCCGGGAGCTGGTTAAACGACAACAGCATTTTGTATTCCAAAGAAGTTGATGGGCAATTCCAAATGTTTCTACGTGATGTTGCAACGCTTGATGAGCGGCAGTGGACGTACGAAGGGGGTTATTATGCTCAACCGAGTGACGACTCTCGTTTTTTGTATTTTAGTAAAAGAAATATGCCTGGTTTATGGCGGTTAAACTTGAAGACAGGTCAAAACACTCAGGTTTATGACGAATTTGGTCCTGACAATTATTCCAGGTGGCAGTTAGTAAACGGGCAGATCTATTTTCGCCAACACACAAAACTTGGTATTGGCGTGTTCAAATATGACTTTGCAGGTGAGGTCCAACAATTATTTCAGTCAAATAGCGCATGGCTATTTCATGTTTCCGGTCACAACAACAAGATAATGCTGACCGAAGTTGAAATGGCGTTTTCTGATATCAAGACTGGTCGTATAACAACAAATTGAATTATAGGCTTAAATAAACAGCTATAGAACGGGCTTGTTCGTTTTTCAATTAAGGACTCTGAGCCAGATTATTCACTCCATGAAATAGCGCTTGATTCCTGAACTCTTTACTTTGTTGTGCCCTTCCAAATACTTGTCTTGAATATACGCTCTTTTTGTATCGTAGATATTCACATTATGTAGATGCTCCAACTCTTCAAGTCCATAGAAGAAGGCTTGATTCCATGTTGTGTATGCTAAGTTCAGAGTTTTCAATTTTAGACTAGTTGATAATTTATCTAACCACAGTGTTTCGATTTCAGACCGCATTAATGCAAATAGTTCCAAGTTTTCTAAACCGGACTCAGGTAAAAGAAGTTCTTTTTGACTCGTATCTGAAATACTCAAATGAGCTAAATCAAGCGACTCGAGAGGACGCAAATCTAGATTTTTTACTTTGCCACCAATATGTAATTTCTTTATTGATGACGGCAAAGATGCCAAGTTAATTTCACTGGCGTTTTTAAAGTGTAATCTTACACTTCTCACTGAACTTGGCAGGAAGGACAGGTCTATTTGTTCGACTTTTGGAGAGAAAAAAGGCAGAGCCTTTTTTGGCGGATAGTCGAAAGTGACATGTAAAACGGAGGCTGACGAGCTTGCTAATGGACTCAAGTTGACGCTCTTACCAACTTTTATATAGATATCATTTAGGTTTTTACAGATATTTAAATGGTTTAAGTCCACTTCCTCAATACAATTTGGCCCAAAGGAAAAAAGCTCCAGATTGGGAGCCGCTGCAACCGCAGATAAGTCTATGGTCTTTACCTCAAGCGTTGGCTGTTTACTGCAGTCGATTTTTTTGGTTTTTTTACTAATGACCTTTTTGAAAGGAGTGTTATCTATAAGGGTTCCAGTGACGAATGGCATACTGAGACAGTAAGTGAATTGATCATTGAGGGATAACATAGTGGATTCATTGGATTGAATCCAGCACAAGAAAACAAAAAAAGCCCAAACATTTCTGTTTGGGCTCAGACTGCTGACAAAGCCCTAGACTTCGGTTTGGGACTTTGATCTAATGAACGCATGGCTTTTTAAAGGTATGTCCATGCTAAAAGATCCCTCCCCACAACAGCACGAACTTGAAATGGTGACGCT
>Ga0213832_1000943_pt1 | contig 10662 bp, 10 predicted proteins | sample SWATP13_FD_161660 | JGI IMG/M metagenome (GOLD analysis project Ga0213832, IMG submission 161660) | Coastal seawater microbial communities from Marineland, Florida, United States - SWA TP1 #3 | ecosystem: Environmental > Aquatic > Marine > Coastal | place: USA: Florida | collected 2016-08-06 | reverse complement strand
ACCGTCCTGTATTTGGAAGATCAGAAACCCATAGTGATCAATTTCAAAGAGCGGCAGCAAACCATCGTTGATAGCTTAGGAGATATTTACCAGCAGATTTATTCTTAAAAGTGGTGCGGAATACCGGATATATAGATATGTTGCGCAATATCATCGAATACCATCATGAGAACATCAACGGTCATGGCTACCCTAAGGGGTTGAAAAGTGAAGACATCCCCATAGAAGCAAGAATTGTCGCGGTTGCGGATGTCTTTGATGCCCTGACCAGTGCCCGCCCCTATAAAAAGGCCTGGAGTAATGAAAAGGCGTGTGCAACCCTAAGAGAATTGGCCGGTGTTACCCTAGATAAGGCCTACGCATGCGTAAATGCTCTGCTAGAAAATATGGCAGAAATAGAGCATATTCAAAAACACTTTCAGGAGCAGAATTACAACTGATTTGTTCCTTTCACCCCATTAATCATCCCCTACCCCAAGAACGGCTCACGGACGGGACATATTTTCAACTCAAGTTCCCTAAAACCGCCAAGAGCTTTTCTGGTTCCGCCCGTGAGGTATAGTCTTCCTCCACAAAGGCAAACCGAATCACGCCTTGCCGATCGACAATATAAGTCGCCGGGATCGGGATCTCAAATTTGTCATTACCATTATGTGACTGAATATCAATACCGAAATTTTCATACTGCATCAGCAAATCATCACCCAACTTAAATGTCAGGCCGCACTGCCTGGCTAACCTGTTGTCTTCATCGCTGAGGACAATAAAATTTAGATTATTATTGGCCTTGGTATCTGCAGTGTGTTTTTGCGTTTCCGGGGAAATGGCCACCAAGGTGGCATTGAGCTCAGGTTGGCTTTCCAGCATATCCCGCAAGGCCTTTAACTCCAAGACACAATAGGGGCACCAGCCACCGCGATAAAAGCTAATGATCACAGATCCTTTCGCCAGTAATTGAGTGAGAGAATGCTCCTGTCCGTCACTGTCTACCAGCGAAAACACGGGAAACTTATCCCCTTCATGCAGCGCTTTTTCTGCCAGATGCTGTTCTTGTAAAAGTGATGTATTGCGGCTGAGAATTTCCAATACTTCTGTTGGCAAGGAAGAGGCCATTTGAAACTGGTACGCCGCCAGTGATTGTTGCAAGCTCACACTCCACCCCCGTTTTCAGCCAGATACCCTATTTAAATAATTGACTCAAACCCGCTAATTAGCAAGGCATGCAAAGAATATTTGCTTCTACGGATTGGCTAATTTTTATGGCTTTCAACACAAGGTTAAACGTGGAAATATTTTCTTCAGACATAAAAAAACCGGTGACATATAAATCACCGGCGGATTAGCTATGGGGAAAGCTAGAATATAAAAAATTATTACAACAGGCGTTCTTTAAGGGAACGAGAGAGATTATAGTGTAACTACTCTATTAATGTAAAGTCTTTACTCTAATTTTTTTGATAAAGATCAAAAAATGTACTTTTTGGTTATGTGACAACGCATATTGCTTGAGATTATTTCATCAATAAAGCTTGTTGAGGTCTGACTTAGAGCGTGGCTAAAAATGGAGATATTTAGATCTTAACCTAGTCTGACAGTCGCTTCCGAGCCTGAAGTGGACATTGTTCTTATTAAGGTTGCACAATGCTGGACACCACTCCTCTATTTATTTGCCCTTCGATTGGAAAAATCATTTCATAGCGAGTTCACGAACCTTTGAAATATTCTCTCCATCAAAGACGAACTCAAAGTGCTGCGTCTGTACGGCAGACTCTACATATAAAGGAGACATTAGCCCCCAGCAAACAGCTCCCTCATTTCTGACTGAGCGGTATTGAAGTCCAGTCTCTCCAGATTTTTTTACCTTGCTTCCAAAAATGCGGGATGCCGTGTAATCATCGGGTGCATGGATATCATCAAGGGAAACAGCATCGATAAGCTCTGCTGAGAACTTAACTTTAAGGCATCGCATATCAATAGTGTCGTAATGGAGTCCTTCCACATTGCGAAAATACTTTTCTTGATGATATAGAGTCTCTTTGATTGCGGTTTCAGCGGTATCAGCAAGATAAAGCATACCGAATGAGCCATCACTGAAACGAGAACCGTCAGGATTTACATGGATAAAAGGAGCGGTAGCATAGTTTACTCCATCAATACCAAAAGGAATTTCCTCTGTTGGAATAAGAGTCAGATCACCAAGCTCATTAAGAATTCTAGGGTTAGTTATTGCTTGCAGGGCATAAGCGGTCTCAAAGTCTTCTGCATCCATTACATCGTCGAATAAAGTAATGGGAGGAAATTTTGAGTTAACCATTCGATAGGACTCTTGTCCCGTGAAGGATACTCGCTCTTGGTTTGCTACCATTGCCCACTTCTCATACTGTCGATTCGCTTAAATACTTCATACAGAGAACCAAAGTTACCAGTGCTAATGATGGATAACGGAGTTCTGCTGTTAAAATATGGATTGTTATTAGCCATACTCATAAAGCCGTATACGTTATCAGGATTGGAGAACACCATTCTTAGTGCTTGATGAATGTTGGCAAGATAGCTTAGGCGTTCAAGCTGATCACTACTCAAAGAAACTGTACTAGGATCTTTTTGATAGCGATGAAAAGAGCTTTTAGACATCCCTAAAATTGCTTGTTTTTCAGTGGCAGAGCATCCCCACTTTTCAAGGATATTGTTACCCATTTTGAAAGCCGCGGCAGGGTTAATGCTTGGAGTATGTTGGGTTTCTGCTATAGTTGCCATTGCTTAACTCCCAAATCGAACCTTGTACACATAATAGTTCCATACGGGATTGCATTCAAGTGTTGACCTGCAAGAATTAAAGGGTCCATTAACATGTCTTCAGCTTGATCAGTTGTATCCAGGAAGTCTGCATAAGCTTCCTCTGGTGATTGGAACAAGAGTGGTATTCTATCCAGAGTCATAACAACGTAGAGCAGCATTAAAATTATAGGCACGGCAAAAAGAAGTTTCTTTCAAATTGTCATAGAGATTCAGCAGGAAGTGTTATTCGCTAACGATATTTTCACAATCCTTACGAATATGATATCTGATCTCTTCAATGACACCTTGTTTTTTAAATGTAGTGATCGCCTGATTTAACTCTACGGGTAATGTATTGGCGTACTGACTATGTTTGGAAACCGCAAAAAAGAGGCCATTCATCTTTAAAATAGGCTCGACCACCTGAATTTTGTCCAGCATATTTTGTTTTTCAACAGCAGACAAAGATGAATTCTTTACTGCCGCATCAATAACTTCAGGATCTCCAATAATCAAATTCACACGATTAATAAGCAGCAAATTTAGGTTACTTAGATCATCTTTTGCTTGAACAACTTCAAAGTTGCCGGCATCCATTAAGCGATCAAATTCGGGCGTATTTTGATATCCCCTGACAACTCCGATACGTTCATTTACTAGTGACTGTAAGTCAACAAAATGGCTGGTGTCATAGTCTTTGCGTTTTATGAAAGCAATTGGCCCCCAACCAAAAACGTCAGACAGTATTAAATGGTCAAGGCGCCGTGTACTCTGGATGACATCGGAAGGTGCTTCTGGTTCAATAAAGTATTCAGGAAAAAGGATGTCGGCTTTGCCATGCTCTGCAAATGCAAGTGCCCTAGCCCAAGGATAAAAGGTTACTGTTGCTCCGTACCCCATACTATGAAGCAAAGCGACTGTTGCTTGCAATACCCAGCCTTGTCGGCAAATTTGCTCACCAATATAAGGCTTCCAATCGAGAGTGGCCAGAAGTAACTGTTTATCAGCACCACTATTGTATCTGTAGGTATGCTCATTTACCTTTTTGCCCTTTATTCGGTGACTGCCTAGGTAATCACGATAAACAACGTCATAATTTCCTTTCTGCGCATGATCAGCAACTGCCTGAGCATTTATTAGCAATGTTAGAAAAATAATCCTAAGTAACATAACTATCTCATTAAACCACCGACTCTTAAATGGTAGTCAAATTATTAAGATTAGCCAGCACTAATAGGTTTTCCCGGAATAAAATAGAACAGGAGATTCCAATTTTATAGCTAGCAAAAGGGTTATTTCCGTTGGATAATGTATGAGATAACAAATGCTTGCATAGTTCTATTTTAAGCTGCAACCTGTACTCGATTACGCCCATTGGCTTTTGCTTGATATAGCGCGGTATCGGCCTTTGCATATATTGTTTTTGCGTTGTCTGACTTTTCGAGTCCCGCAACCCCAACCGAAACGGTAACGGCAATATTCTTATGAACCCTGATAGCAGCAACCTTGCCCCTTAATCGTTCCGCAATTTCTTTACCATCTTTAATCGAGCACCTGGGCAATAAGCCGACAAACTCTTCTCCCCCAACACGGGCAAGGGTTTCATGTTTTCTGAGTATGGCTTTGGCCGCATGGCTAACGGCAATCAGAACGTCATCGCCAACTGAGTGGCCGTGCACATCGTTCACCAGCTTAAAATGGTCCAAATCAAAATAAATAAGGGTTAAGGGGGTGGCATTACGTTGTGCTTCCTGAACTTCTTCCTCTAAACGTTCACGAAAGTAACGTACGTTGAATAACCCTGTTAATGGGTCGTGCAGCGCTAGAACGTCAGATTTCTCCTCTTTATTGCCAACATACCAACCGAACAAAGAAAATACGCTGATGGTGCCAAGCAACATATACAGGTATAAACCCCAATTGTCGTAAATTTCCACCAGGGGAGCGGCGCCATCAAAATAGCGGATAACAAGCCAGCCCATAGGAGCCCCAAATGCCGAAATGGCCCCTTGTACCGCCCGTATAAACGCTTTGCTCAATTGTTTCTTCATTAAAAAACTAATTCAGGCATCAAGAATTCCTATTCAAATGTTCGAGTCCAAATGAAAAAGGTTGCTCTTTAAATTATATAACAAGTATTCAAGGATATATCGCATAATTTGAATCCCCCAAACCTCTTGTTAACTTAGATCAATAAACTGTCGTCTTTTATAATCTATTGATTAGTCAAGTTTATTTTTTTATTGTATAGCCAATTCGGACTTCTCTTTAGCAGAAGAGTAATGGTAAATATTGAAGTATTTCAAATATTACTTTATTTACTATTATTAGTATTAACCGGCAGGGGTTGCTATCGATTTGTCAACAAGGGAATAAAGGCTAGAGGCTGTTTATCTTTCGAGATTGTTTTTGCAGCAGTTTGTTGGCAATTTATACAAGGCAGAGCCTTTGTAATCTAGTCGCTCTACATAAAAAGGCGATAACGCCGTAGAAATAGTCAACAAACGCTGCCTGACAGGTTCGGCTAAAAGCGTTTTATTCTTTGTTGAGCAGTATTTGCTTAGAATGACTAGGCTACACACTGCTCGCCGCGACTAAAACGCTTTTATCTCGAACAAAAATTAATCGCGAAAGATAAACAGCCTCTAGGAGCATTATAGAGTCAGATAATGAATAATTATTGTTGGGCAATATTATTGTCTTTGATTATTTTTCCCGTTCAAGTGTCAGCCTGTGCGAGTACTCCCTACACGGTAGGCGTAGAAAACATTGATTACAGTCCACATTACAACTTTTCAACACCGGATGGCCAAAGTTTTTTCCATGAGTTTATTCATTGGTTAAAGCAAAAAACCGGCTGTAAATTTAAAATAATCCCTCTCCCTATAAAAAGACTGAATTTAGTCTATGAGGAAGAAGGAAGCATTGACTTTATTTACCCCGACAACCCGAACTGGCATCAGACTTCCCTTGTGGCAAAGGAAGGGGAGCAACGCATTTATAGCCCGGAAATAGTCACGGCCCTAGGCGGTACTATGGTGACCGAAAGCAATAAAAACATGCCTTTATCAGAATTTAGCATGCTCGCAATTCCAAGAGGTTTTACTCCTATCGCCTGGTTGCCATTGCAGTCACACTATCAGTTCACTATTAGAGAAGTTTCTGATGCTAAAGCGGCGCTATTAATGGTACAAGCTGGTCGGGCAGATGGAGCAGATGTTGAATACAATGTCGCCCAATACCTGATTAAAAAACACAAGCTGTCCCCTATGGTGCTGGCAAATAACTTGCCCTATACACCCACAGGTTTGCATTTATCTACTTTTGACCAACTAGAAATGATGGAAACCATCACGAAACTTATTTTAGAAAACCAAGCTGAAATTCAAGAGATAAAGAAAAATTTCAACCTTTTAGAGCACAGACCATAGTACTCTTTGGCCGTTACCTTTCACAAAAAAACAGGCCTCTTCGCCCTAAATTAGAAAATTGAGATTTATGAAAAATTTTTATAAAACAACTTTGTAGGAGTGACTATGTTATATTGTATTTATTTAACTGTGGCTCTGTATAAAGCAATGAATCCATTTGCGTTGCGCTAAGGGGCTTGCTAAAAAAATACCCTTGCACACAATCACAGGCCAGCTCGGCTAAAACATCGAGCTGAGGCAAGGTCTCCACCCCTTCTGCGACAACCTGAATGCCCATCCTGTGGGCCAGATTAATCACGGCATCTGTTATTGCCGTGTTCTTAGCATCTGCCAGTAAATTCAGGGTAAAGGATTTATCCACCTTTAATACATCGAAAGGCAGGTCTTTTAGATAACTAAGAGAAGAATAGCCGGTGCCAAAATCATCAATCGCAATGCTGACCCCAATATCCCTAAGCTTATCCAGCAATAACTTGCTTTGCTTCAGGTTTTTTATCAGCATATCTTCGGTAATTTCCAGCTCTAACAAGTTTGGCGGATAATCGTGATGTTCTAGCTCGCCGAGAATAAATTCTACCAGATCTCCTTGGGCCAATTGTTGCGGCGCCAAATTCACACACATTTTCAGCCCTTTGCTATCAAATTGCCATTGGGCTGCCTGTGCAAGCGCTTCTTTCAATACCCACTCACTAATGGGAAAAATCAACCCTGTATCCTTGGCAACACCAAGAAACTGATCTGGCCCCATGAGTCCGTCAATTTTACTATCCCAGCGAATAAGCGCTTCGCAGCCCACCATATTTTGCGATTTTAGGTCCACCTGGGGCTGGTACACTAGTTTAAGCTCATTGTTATTGATGGCATGACGCAGGCCTTTTTCAATTTGTAGGTTCTGGTGAAGCTTTTTGTTCATTCTTTCATTGAAAAAACAGGCCTGGTTACGGCCTAAATTTTTAGCGCGATATAACGCAATATCAGCGCTTTTCATTAAGTCATCGATACTCTTATTTTTTCCATTGAAAGCAATCCCTATGCTCGCCGACAAATAGATGGTGTGCCCGCTAAATTTGAATGGAATGGTTAACACCTCCAGGACCTTTTCTGCCGTGCTATTTGCCTGCTCCAGGCTGTCCAGATCTTCAATAAGCAGAATAAACTCATCCCCGCCAATCCTGGCCAGTATGTCTTCCTTGCGAATTGACTTCTGTATCCGGTTAGCCGCATCTATAAGCAGCTCGTCACCTACTGTATGCCCCAGGCTGTCATTCACCATTTTAAAGCGATCCAGATCGACAAAGAGTAAGGCAAGTTTCGATCTTATGCGCTGGGCTCTGGACATGGCCCTTTCCAGGTGCTGGTTTAAACGGTTTCTATTTGCCAACCCTGTCAGTGCATCGTGGTCGGCAAGATAAAGCAATTTATCTTCCATCACCCTGCGTTCAATGGCATGACGAATACTCCTGTCCAACACGGAACTAGAAAGCTCATCCTTTGGTATATAGTCAGATGCGCCCTTGGCAATGGCCAGATCATCTATCTCCCTACTGGAAAATCCCGTCAGTAGAATTATCGGAGCCTTATAGTTAATATTGGCAGCATGTTCAATCAGCTGCAGGCCATCGCCGTCTCTCAGCTTATAATCCACCAGGCATACATCGTGCTTATTTTGGGCAAGGGCAACTAAGGCATCCTGAAAACTATTGATCCACTCTACCTTGTATCTCGGCTCAACAATGCTCGACAGAGTTTTGCTAATAATAATGCTGTCTTCATGGTCATCTTCAATAAGCAGAACATTAATATCCATTCTAAGCTCCTTGCTTTATATGCCTTAGCCTCCATGAGGGGGGAGTTTGACAATACTGATCCAGTATTCACTTAATACGGCCATTGCATCTAGAAAATTTGAAAAATCAACGGGTTTTGTTATGTAAGAGTTTGCACCTAAATCATAACTGTTTAAAATTTCTTTATCTTCTTGTGAGGTGGTTAATATGATGACAGGCATTCGTTTAAGGGATTCATCATTCTTGATGATTCTTAACGCCTCCCTTCCATCCATACGTGGCATATTAAGATCCAACAGGATAAGGTCGGGTCTTGGAAAACGCGTTTTGTCTTCATAACCATTGCGATGATAGAGGTAATCGACCAGGTGCACACCATCGTCGACAAAATGAAGATTATTTATTAAGCGGCTTTTTTCAAGCGCCTTTTTAGTAAGCAATTGATCATCTTTATCATCATCAGCCATTAATATTTCAATTGGGTTCATTTTCACCATTTTGTTCCTCTGATTGTCCGTATGTCGGAAAGCTTAAGGTAAAACAACTTCCTTGCCCTGCCATGCTGTCAGCTTTAATTGTGCCGCCGTGACGTTCCATTATGCGACGGCAAACGGCTAAGCCAATCCCCGTGCCTTGAATTACATTTTTTGTATGTAGGCGCTGAAAAATTTGAAATATTTTTTCTGCATAATGCTGCTCAAACCCTATGCCATTATCTTCTACCAGAACTTGCCAGTAATTCTTGGTTTTCTTAGCGCGGATAGCAATTTTTGCTGGCACGGACGGGTTCCTAAACTTTATTGCATTGGATATTAAATTTTGAAATAACTGGCTAAGCTGAGCAGGATCGGCATAGATCAATGGCAGTTTTTCGATACTAACATCAACATCACATTGTTTGAGCTGGAAAGCTAAGATTGATAATACATCTCTAATGATCAATTCGAGATCACAGGGCTCAAATTCTCCCCCTTGTGTGGATACCCTGGAAAATGTCAGTAGATCTGAAATCAGAATACTCATTCGCTCGGCAGCATTTTGCATGGTTTTGACGTAATAACGGGCATTGTCATCCAGCTTGGATGAGTACTCGTCCACCAGCAGGTTGCCAAATGCTTGTACCTTACGTAAGGGCTCTTTTAGATCGTGCGATGCGATAAAGGCAAATTGTTCCAGATCCCTGTTTGAACTTAATAACTGCTCATTACTTGCCGTTAATGCCAGCTGTGCCTGTTTTTTTTCTTCTATCTCTTGTTGTAACTGGCGGTTAAAGGCTAAAAGGTGTTGTTTTTCGGTCGCTTCTTTGAAAAAGTTTAATAGCCATATGATTAGGATTGAAGAAATGCCGCCTAAGGTCATTATCAGGGTAGGAATGGGAGATGTCACTTCGGCGATATGTTCTATGTCTGAAAAGGTTTGCAGATTAATTGCTTGACCATCAAAGTACAGGCGCTTTTCACTTTTCAAGTCATCACTAAGCCCCTTGAAATTCAAACTTTTATATAAGGGCATGCCTGCCATGGTTAAACTTAGTTCAAAACGATTTTCCGTATGGGTTTGTACGAGAGACTGGTTAATCAGTGTCCGGTAATCAATAAGTGCCAGTAATGTCTCAGGACTGTTGGAAGACCTTATGATATACCAGGTTAAAAAACCAAAATTTTCCGTCAAGATAGGTTGGCTTATGCTACTTGTTTTATTGGCATTAGGTAAAAAGTTCTGTCTCTCTGGGTCGAGATTTGAGTAATCGTCTACCTCAATAGTGAACCTGCTTTGCCTGACAAGATTTTGTTTATAGGGTTTAACGGCCAGTAAATGCGGAAAATCTGATAGGTACTGGCTAATATCGCTATACCAATCATAGTGACTACTTGACTCTGCTACAGAAAAACGTTTGTTCATTCGGTGTAGTGCCGAAGATAGGCTGTTCAGGTTTGCCTGTAGATTGGTCGCAAACAATTCCGCTTCCTTTAATGCTATTGTGTGGTTTTTCTTGAATTCGTTTGCTCTCACCCCCTGCCAGGTTAATAGGATCAACAGAATCAAGCATGCCCCAATGGCATAGCTGAGCCAATGGCTTGATGGGGTATTATTTTGCTTACTTTCCACCCAGGCCAATGATAAAAGGCCCACACCAATTAAAATAAAGCTAATAGCGGTATGTAGCGCCATTCGCGTTAATTTTCCCCAGCCATACAGGGATTCAACTCCCGAAAAATATCCCAAAAAGGCAATAGTGCCCAAAGAGAAGATGGTGGCAGGAATAATAGACAGCCAAATAAGGCGATAGCGATAGGAATAAAACAGATAAAGTTGCAGGCTCAGCCCGGTTAAAGTAAAGCACAGGGCGGTATTGGGGGCCATTCTGCCAGGATGGGATGTTTTGACGGTAATATAGTGCTCCATCAGTAGCTGATCAATGCTTAGGTTGACGCCCAAGATATACTCCGCCAGGGTAAGGGCTCCCAAGATCAGGACAAACCCGGAGCAAAGCCTGGCTGATATAACTTTATGATAAATAACTGAAACAATGCCAATGCCTGAAATTAGAAAACCCAGGGCGGTATTGTATTGCATAGGGACAAATGCTTGGTGGATCTGAATCAGGCTTGGCGCCCGGATATACCAGCCGAGAATTACCACACTACCTACTAAGATAACCAAGT
>Ga0213832_1000937_pt1 | contig 10792 bp, 13 predicted proteins | sample SWATP13_FD_161660 | JGI IMG/M metagenome (GOLD analysis project Ga0213832, IMG submission 161660) | Coastal seawater microbial communities from Marineland, Florida, United States - SWA TP1 #3 | ecosystem: Environmental > Aquatic > Marine > Coastal | place: USA: Florida | collected 2016-08-06 | reverse complement strand
CATATGGGTTATGTCGCTGCGCCTCGCTCATATAGATAGTCATTCACTGAATGAGCCATGCACGATATGATTGGGTCATTTGAATATACCTATAAGAACTATCGACAATGGGGGCCAGTGATGACCACGTACACTTTCAAGATTGATCCTTGTAAACCGGAAGACGGCTACGGGTGGCGGCTTCGATATTTTGAGGACGGCTGGGAAATCCCTGGTGAGGAACTGTTTGTCCTGCCCGTTGACGTGCCCGAGCTAGTGGAAAGGGAATACGACACTGCACGGGTCACTGGTGAACTGTGGGTGGAGGCCATGACGGGCCGCCCCTACCCTTCCCAGGAGCAGCCGCCAGAGAAAGACGAGAACCAGCTTAGTCTTTGGGATGACGCGGACACAGAGCAATGAGCAAGCCGTTGCTCGTTGCGCGTGTATATCTGCGTGTCAGCACTGACACGCAGGATATGGAACGCCAGGAAAAGGTCATCGAGGACGCGAAGGCCGCCGGGTACTACGTGGCGGGCGTTTACCGTGAAAAGGCCAGCGGAGTGCGGGCAGACCGCCCGGAGCTGCTGCGCCTGGTGTCCGATCTGCAACCGGGCGAGGTGGTGATAGCCGAGAAGATGGACCGCATATCACGCTTGCCCCTGGATGAAGCCGAGCGCCTGGTTAGTGCGATCCGCGAGCGGGGCGCACGGTTTGCCGTGCCTGGCGTTGTGGACCTGTCCGAGCTGGCCGCCGAGGCCACTGGTGTCACCAAGGTTGTGCTGGAGTCTGTCCAGGACATGCTACTACGCCTGGCGCTCCAGATGGCCCGAGATGATTACATGGACCGCCGGGAACGTCAGCGGCAGGGCATCGAGCTGGGACGGCAGGCAGGCAAGTACAAGGGCCGTCAGGCCGATCCTAAACGACACGCCCAAGTGATTGCATTGCGCAGTGCCGGGCACAGCATTGCCCAAACGGCCAAGCTATCCGGGTTCAGCGCGTCCCAGGTCAAACGAATATGGGCGAAACATCAGAGCAAGGAGAACGCATGAGCGAACACCAACAGAGATTGAAGGCGCTGAACGAGGCCATTACGGCCAAGCGACGTTATGACCCGCCGCCAGAAGCAGAGGCCGAACAGTGGGTGCCCGCCTTCGAGGATCGAGAAGACCACCAGGGCAACACGACCCGGCGGGGGATTCCGGTCTGGTATCCGAAAGCGGAGACCGAGGAATGGCACCGGCTACGTTTTGGGGTGGAGCTGGCCGAACCGGCGGTGCGTCGCTTGACGCCCGACGAGCTGGCCGAACTGCGCCGGGACATGGCCGAGTCTGCCGCCTGGATGCGCGCACAGTTGGCCCGGCGAAGGAATGATAAAAAACTCTGATACTCCTTTACTCATTTGGGTTTTATGCTATCCTCAAATGAGTATGTGAAGCTATGTGTATTTAAAGGGGTAGTGACCGGGTAGCTGCGATAACCGCCAACTTTTAGGCGGCCACTTCAATGGGCAATCTCGTGTTCATATCCAGCTCAAATATCCCATAGGGATTCACATGGGCGTAGATCAGCGGCGTCAAAGCCCTGAAGTCCTCCAGTTTCATCCGTGACAGCCAGTTTGGCTCGTTAAGCACCTGCTGGATCATTAAGGTGTTCACGTACACCAGAGAGATCTGCAACAAATGCAGTGCCAGCACCGATAACTCCTGATCTTCCAACCGATTGGTGGCAACCTCACCGCCTTTGCCGTAGAAGATGAATGAATTGGCACTGTTCCAGTTTTCCACAACATTCAATCCTTCGTGGATCTCCTGACGAAGCTCTTCTGAGCCAATGTACCGACACAGAAAGATGGTTTTGATCACTTTGCCCAGTTCGGCAAGTGCCTTGTAGGTGGGATGCTGGACGTTGTTTCTGGTGAAGCGACGCAGTATAGCTTCTGGATCAGCGGTGCCCTGTTTAAGAGCGGTCGTGTATTTGATCATTTCATCGTATTGCTGAATGATCAGCTCCCAGTTGATGGGACGTGTCAGTATCGGTTCCAAATTCGGATAATCACCGGGTTTATCGTCACCTGGTCGATAGAGTTTTTGGCTGGCAATGGCCTTGAGCCGCGGCAATAAGTCGAACCCCAGCAAGTGCGAGAAGGCAAAAGCGACTTCACTTTGGCCATGACTATCAACGTATTGACGATCAATCTCCATGTCCGTGCAGTGACGCAAAACGCCCTCAATCATGGCGGCCACTTCCGAAGAGGAGCAACGTTTGAGCTGGGAGTAGATGCAAGTCGATTTCTTTTCCACATGCCAGTAAATCATGACGCCACGACCACCGTACCGAATATGCCATTCGGTCATCAGGTTTTGATCCCAAGAACCAAATTTCTTGGAATCCGAAGCGCAGGAGGTTGTGCCTTCGCCCCAGATCGCTGGATTGCGAGCGGTAAAAATCGCATTGGCTACCTGCCCGATGGCGTTGCGTAAAGCGGGTTTGTGAATAAAGCGGCGACGCACATTGAGCAGCTCTTTGTAGCTGATCCCATGACGGCTGCCGCTGACCCGTTTTAATCCGGTGTTGGTGCCCATCCCGTAAAGGCAAAGCAATATCCGCTGCTGTAAACTTTGGCGGTCGAGATTTTCCCGATCGGCCACGGTCTTGAAATGGTCACTGAACCCGATCCGTAAGTCGGCTTCCTTCAGCACATCGAGCAAGCTGGTCATGGGCCACCGACCGGTGATTTCGCGTTTCAGGTAAGCCAGGTTCATAGGTTCCTGTTGCGGAGTGAGTGGCGTAATGGAAATCCGGTTTTTACCTTGAGACAAGATCCGAACCTTGCGGTTTTTCGGCATCTCCCGATTGAGTAATTCCAGGGCTGAACTCATTTCACCGCGCAGCTGCTCAACGAAGGCGGTTGCGTCGGTTGTCTGGCCGAGATCCTGATAGTAGTTTTCGCGGTTGATATCAAAATCCAGTGGGAGATCATCATCTGGGTTTCGGTAACGATCGGCATCCACCACCCAGATTTCCTTGCAGCGCAAGCGCTTCCGCAAGGCCTGCAAGACACAGATTTCGTAGTTGATCCGGTTGATGCGCTTTTCGCCCTGATTCTCCTCGATAACAATGTCGCGCCATTTAGGCTGGATTACGCCGTCCACAGGGATTGTGTCATCAAGTTTGATATACCGCTGGTTGCTGGCCTGATTGTGCTTCAGCCAATCCAGGGCATCCAGCACCGGGCGATGCTGGGTGTTACTGGAGCAAAAGGTCAGCGCCTCCAGGATCTTGGGCAACATGCGCCGGTAATGATTGCTGTAGGATGACCGCAGGATCTTATGCACCTGTTGCTGATACGCGGGGCCAGATGACTTGTATTCTTTCAGCAGGCTTTTCAGCGTATCTTCTCCGGCAACGGGATACACCACTTCTTTTACCAAACCATTGGGATTATCCAGTGCCGCTTCTGCGATCCGAAATAACAACGCTGTCTTGCCGTGGACCTTCTGAAAATCACTGAGCAGGGTTTTGACCAGTTTGCGCTCAGCGCGAGCCGATAGCCGGTGAACGATTTGAATAAGCAGCTCAATCAATCCGTCGATGATTTCCCGTTGCCGCCAATACAGAAATATCGCGTAGAGTCCGTAGCGGATGTTTTCAGGATGCTGCTTGACTTCCCAAGCACTTTCGCTATTAACGCGCTGCCGGTACCGCTGTAGTACTTTCGCGTTGAAAGCGGAGAAGGTTTCAATGGGCAGGTGCAGCGAGCGAATAAAGGAAAGCTTTTCGACTTCCTTCAACACGCTGTCCAACCCCACGCGCCCTGGATCGGCTTTAATATCACCGAAGCTCACCACGCCTTCAACGCCATCCAGGGATTGATCCATTAGCACCTTGCTTGCGGGCGATAAGCAACTAGCGAAATGTTCATACAGGTTGAGTTCAAACTGCTGGTAGGCCGAGCGCACCAGGCGTTCCAGTTCTTTGCCTGCCGGGCATTCCACCTGATGTTTTTGGAACCACTCAAAGGCCGATTCAGTGGCATCCTCAATATCTGCGCCATACGGATATTGACTGTCGATGAGCCAGTCTGAAAAGGCGGTCTTGTCAGCGGCAGACACGCGCCGGATACCTAGGAATTCAAGAATTTCTCTCCGGTGCCGCGTGCCGGAGCGTCCCAGCCAGTCGTATTCTTGGATCTGATCCACAACAACTTCCAACTGGTCAGCCAGGTAATGCAAGGGTGTTTCGGGTATGTCGTTGGTTGCGAGAGGGAAACGTCCGGTGTTCTGGTAATACTTGAGTTGCGCAACAAACGCCAGATGATTCCTGGCCGGTTTGGTCTTGAGCAACTGGGTTTCTTCGAACTTTAAACTCCAATGCTCTGCAAGTTCAACAACATCCCAAATTCGTTTCATTGGCCATGATTCTCGTTATTATCGGATTTTAGATAGCGATAAAAGGTGGAGCGGGAAATGTCCAGCGTCTTGCAAATGTCGTCAATCGAATAATTGGGATCGGCGTGCATCTGCTTGAGCAGCGTAATGTTTTTTGGTTGATTCAAGGATTTGGGACGTCCGCCTTTCTTGCCACGAGCGCGTGCCGCTTCCAACCCGGCATTCGTGCGCTCCCGGATCAGATCACGTTCAAATTCAGCCAGGGCGCTGAAAATATGAAACACCAGCTTGCCGCCGCTGGTTTGTGTGTCGATAGCTTCCTGTAAGCTGCGAAAGCCGACCCCTTTTTCCTTGAGCGCGTTAATGGACTCAATTAGATGCTGAATGGAACGGCCCAGGCGATCCAATTTCCAGACCACCAAGGCGTCCCCCTCCCGCAGAACCATTTCCGCATCTTTCAGCCCTGGTCGTGCTGTCTTGGCACCACTGGCGACATCCGTAAAGATCTTGTCGCAACCGGCTTCTTTGAGTGCCTTGATTTGCAGGTCGAGGCTTTGAGATGGGGTTGAGACGCGGGCATAACCAACTAACACGAAATCGCTCCTGTAAATGTGCCATAATCCGTTTTAATTATTAGATATTGGCACTTTGTTTTTGAGATGAGTATTGGAACACAAAAGCAGCCAATTTCACAGAAAAATAGATAGGTATTGTAATCGTGCCAAAAACGTTCGTATTTGACACGTATTTTTGTACGCTTTCATTACGTACGGCTTGCTGATAGGCTCAGCATTGTGTACAATTTTAATGTGTACAAAAAGGAGGGCTTAACCATGCCTCAGATTCCAGTAGAAACTAACGACCGAATGTCACTACGTATCGCCTCAGAAGAAAAGACGCTGTTGATGCGTGCAGCCGCTTTACAGCATACCAACTTGACTGAGTTCGTGATCCGCAATGTGATGTCAGCCGCACGGAAGATTATCGACGAGAACGAGCGATTGGAGCTGACCGAAAGAGATAGCTTGCATGTTCTGGATCTTTTAGATAACCCACCGGCACCCAATGATAAATTGTTGGCCGCAGCTTTTGCTTTACCGAAGCAATCATAATGCTACCGATCTGGCACGAAGAACCCATTGGCAAACATCATGATCGCGGTGCCTTTGACTGTGGCGATGAGGCGTTGAATCAGTTTTTACATCGCCATGCAAGGCAGAGCCATGAGAAAGGTGGGGCAAAAACCTACCTTGCTGTTAGCGAGCACAATGAAAAGATATTGGGCTACTACAGCCTAAGCCCAGCCTCCATTGCTTATGAACGTGCGCCGGAGTTGATTAAGCGTGGTCTGGCTCGACATGATGTGCCAGTATTTCGGCTTGGCCGTCTAGCTGTTGACGCTTCGGTTCAGGGACATGGGCTGGGCGGCCAATTATTGCTTTCAGCAGGGCGGCGTTGCTTGTTGGTAGCGGCTCAGGCAGGCGGCGTTGCATTGTTGATTGATGCCAAGAATGAACGTGTTGCCGAATGGTATGCCAGCTATGGCGCTGTTCCATTATTGGATGCTCAATTATCTTTGCTTTTACCATTCAAAACGATACATACCGCGCTGACCGCAGCGGGGAAGCTTTAAATGAATAAATTACAGCTACCACCAAGCATTTCTGTTAGAAGGCGCGGGAATGCGTATGCCATCTTTAGGAATGAGTATGAAGAAATAGGCGGGGTCGTTGTTCGTGGCACTTCCCTGGGCGATACGCAACTTCAACCTTATGTTGAGGAACCTCAGGAAAAGAACAAACAGATTGTGGCTCTGGTGGCACAGCAAATGTCCGATGCACTACTGGTGCATGTGGCTAAAAAGCCAGCCCATTTAAGGCGTGATGCCTTCCCGCCAAACAATGTTCCCACTGGAACAGAAGTCTTCGAAAACAAGGTGTTTCCTTGCACCAAGTGCAACCAGATCATTGCCAAGCTGATGTTCTCCTGGGAATCTGCATCCGTTGAAGAAATGGAAACCGTTGGTAAAAAGTTCGAGCTGGAAGCTTCCGTTTCTGACTATCCGGTATGGGTGCTTGGCGCACCTGACTGCGACGATGAGGACATCGCCAAGCATTTAACCCTACAAATCGCACCCAAGAAAGGAAAGGTGTATTGGGAGCATCCAGAAGACATGAACAAGCGACTGATTGAACTGGATGATAACCACTGCTGAGGGCATTTGCGCAGAAAGTTGCGGTTTCACCCTCACAAACCCAACCTCAAACCGCAATTTCCCGTAGGAAAATCACCTGCAAAAAAGTTGGCGGTTATCGCAGCTACCCGGTCACTACCCCTTAAAGGAGGGAGTATGAAAGTTATCGCGGTTCTGAACCAGAAAGGTGGTTCAGGCAAAACCACCATCGCCACGCACTTGGCCCGTGCTCTACAGCTTGACGGCTCGGACGTGCTGCTGGTCGATTCTGACCCTCAAGGCAGTGCCCGAGATTGGGGGGCCGTCCAGGAAGAAAACCCGCTAACGGTTGTCGGGATCGACAGGCCAACCATTGATAGAGATGTGAAGAACGTCGCGCGCAAGGTCGATTTCGTTGTGATCGACGGTGCACCCCAGGCTGCCGATTTGGCGGTGTCGGCCATCAAGGCCGCTGACTTCGTTCTGATTCCTGTGCAGCCATCACCTTATGACATTTGGGCTACGTCCGACCTGGTGGACCTGGTGAAGCAGCGTATCGAGGTTACAGACGGCCAGCTCCAGGTTGCTTTTGTGGTGTCCCGAGCCATCAAAGGGACGCGGATCGGGGCAGAGGTCAACGAAGCGTTGTCCGGTTACGAACTGCCGGTATTGGACGCCAGGGTGACGCAAAGGGTGATTTACCCAGGCTCTGCGGCTACCGGAACCACCGTTCTTGATAGCGAGCCAGATGGCGAGGCGGCTAAAGAAATTCGCGCCTTGATGATTGAAATAAAAGAAAAACTTATTTGAGTTTGGGAGGAAATGAGTAAATGAGCGAGAAGAAATCTCCTACACTCAGCGCAGGCCGCCCGAGCGCAGGCAAGAGCAAAACCACACTTGCCAGTTTGGCGGATAAAACGGCCACCAAGCGGGTGAATTTTGATGTGACCGCCGAAGAGCACACCAAGCTGAAAATCTATGCGGCCCGTCAGGGGAAGACGGTCAAGGAACTGCTCACCGAGTACGTGCGCAGCCTTCCAGATGACTGAGCAGGCAAGCTCAAATCAGCGTTTTTGGACTTTGCTTGATGAATTGTGGAAGGTGAGGCATGATAGAAGGATTAGAGTCGAAAGAGATCATCGGTTTGGCGGTTCTGAGGGAAGAGCACGAAGCCGGTGTGATCAAGACGGCGACCATTGGGGTCGCAGAGAAAGGGTTAATCATCGTCCTGGAGCTTGCAGACGGAAAGGAGCAGGTTCTAGGGGCATTTCGCGGTGGTGTCCGCTACTTCCGTTCGTTCGACGGAGCAGCCGGGGCATTGCGGCAAGCGGGGATCGTACAATGGGACGCAGATGTGGCCGACTGGGTTCCCCGCACCCTCAGACGAGGGGAGAAGAAACAGGCGTAGCAGGGCGTTGGGTGGCACCAACCCCGCTGCATAAAAAGCAAAAGCCCCGTCTGGTAAACGGGGCTTTGCGTAAAGGGGTCTAGCTTTTGCTCCGTTTTGGCGAACGGTTGGCATAGCGAAAGCCAGGAACGAACATAACGTCAATCGTCATCGATCAACGATATATCGTGTGCTGATGTTCATTCTATGGCCTGACCCCGAGAATTTCAAGTCCGTGCGGCAACGCGCGGGAAGGGGTTATGGTGAGAGCAAATGCACAACTAGCGCTGTTTGGGCCGCACGAAGAGGCGGCAACCTACCACGACAACACCAAAGGCGGTTTTTTCTCGCTGCTGGTTGACCAGGGCGATGGTAGAGGCAAACGGCAAAGTTCCTATCGACTGACGGCCATGCCGACCGTGTTGGGGTTGGTGAAGCCCGACTATGACACCTGGTTGAGCCAGGCCGAGTATATCCGACCGAATCGCCGTGTGGTGAACCTGGCCCGCGTTGGCCTGCTGTTTGCCGATCTGGACACCTACCGCTGCGGCTGGTCTGCGGGGCGCTCCCCTGACGAGCTGGCCGCCGCTGTGCTGTATTTCTGCGCCCAGGAGGGCATACCTACCCCATCCCTGCTGATTTTCAGCGGCCAGGGCCTACAGGCCAAGTGGTTGCTGGAGGGAGCCTTGCCGCGTCAGGCGTTACCACGTTGGAACGCCTGCCAGCGCTATCTAGTCGACCGTTTGAAGGAAGTTGGGGCCGATCCTGGAGCGAAGGACGCCAGCCGCGTGCTGCGCCTGGTCGATACGATCAGCTCCAAAACAGGGGAAGTGTGTCGTGTCGTTCATGTCGAGAACGGCCAGGACGGCGAGCCGATCCGCTATAACTTTGAGTATCTGTGCGAAATGCTGCTGCCGGTGGCCCGCTGGGACATCGAGAAGCAACGCCAGGAGCGTGCTGAACGCCGACAGCTCAAAATGCTGCCTGGTGGCAAGGTAGACAACCTGCGCGGCTTCTCCGGGCGTCAGTTGGCTTGGGATCGCCTGGAGGACCTGCGCAAGCTCTCGAACCTGCGCGGTGGCGTCGTGGAAGGGGAACGCATGACGCACCTTTTCTGGCGTCTCAACTTTCTGCTGTTGTCCGGGGCCACGAATAGCCGGGATATGTACTACGAAGCGGGAGCCGTGGCCCGTGAGCTTGATCCGAGCTGGAATTGTCGCAGCAAGGAGCTGATGACGCTCTACTCCAAGGCCAAGCAGTACGAGGCGGGCGAGAAAGTCGAGTTTGGTGGCCGGAAGTACGCGCCGCTGTACACCCCGAAGAATGACACCCTTATCAGCCTGTTCGAGATCACCGATGAAGAGCAGCGCCTGTTAAAGACCATCATCAGCACAGATATGGCCCGAGAACGCCACAGCGAGCGCGAGAAGGAGCGTAGGCGGGCCGCTGGAGCCGTAGACCGAGATACTTACCTAGCGGCTGCTGACGCCAAGCGTGCGCAGGCTCACGCGCTCAAAGGCGAGGGTCTGTCTGTCCGAGCTATCGCAAAGCAAATGGGTGTGTCGGTCGGGGCTGTATCTGGGTACCTCAAAACAGAGTGTTCAAAGTCCGTGCGTATTACTAATGGCGAAGCCTTCCGGCCCGAGATAGGGGGGACTGGTTCATGAGTGTTCAAAGTCCGTGCGTATTACTAATGGCGAACCCCCTCCCTCAAATGAATCGCAATACCCCTTGAGGAAGTAAACAGCTAAAGTAAACTCCTCCTCTTTCCGTTTCATTTTTGACAGTGAGTGATATCGTGGGCAAACCTAAATTAACCAGTGAACAACGTTTTTACATTGAGAAAGAATTAGGGGAAGGCCTTTCTCGTCGACAAATTGCCAAGAAGCTGAATGTCTCGCCCAGCACGATATCAAGAGAAATCAACAGAAACACCTTAGATAGTTTTAATGGCGTCTATTGCTGGAAAGTGGCTGATAATACTGCCAAAGCAAGGCGAGCAAACGCTAAAGTCGAACAGGCTTTTCGCGGCATTACTGACTTTGTGGACGACTTCATCCGTAAACGCTTAAAGGTTCACACTTCACCGGATGTCATCAGTGGGGAGCTGAACCTAAAGCATGACATCCAGATCAGTGAAAGTACGATTTACCGATACATTCAGAAAGATAGAGAGCAAGGCGGTGAGTTGTACAAACAGCTTCCTCATCGTGGTAAGCCCTATAAAACAAAGACTTCCTCAGGGGAGCGTGTCAACATCAAGAACCGAGTGGGCATTGAAGAAAGGCCAGCGATTGTGGACGAAAAAACGGAGCTGGGCCACTTTGAAATCGATACGATTTTTGGTGCTGAGCAGAAATCCTTTTTGCTGACGTTGGTCGACAAGATGTCCAAATCGGTCATCATTAGAAAGCTGGATAATAAGCAGGCTGACACTGTGGTTGAAACGTTCAAAGATATCGATAGTTCAACGTTTTACGACTTTAAAACTCTGACCTCAGATAATGGTTCGGAATTCGCCGCCCACGAAGATATTTCAGAAGTGACAGGTGCCGATTTCTTCTTTGCTCGGCCCTACCATTCTTGGGAGCGGGGCTTGAACGAGCACACCAATGGTTTGATTCGTCGATTTTACCCGAAAGGAACGGATTTTAATGAGGTCAGTGACGAAGATATTGCGAAGCTCGAACACATATTGAATACACGAGGTCGAGCTTCGCTAGGATACCGGTCGCCAAATGATGTTTTTTTAGAGCATTTGATGGCCGTTTAGTTTATAACAAGTGTTGCGTTTCAGGCGACGGAGGGGCGGTGCTTAACTTTTTTCGGATCACGAGGGTCTTGGAATTGCTCTAGATA
>Ga0213832_1000933_pt1 | contig 10830 bp, 12 predicted proteins | sample SWATP13_FD_161660 | JGI IMG/M metagenome (GOLD analysis project Ga0213832, IMG submission 161660) | Coastal seawater microbial communities from Marineland, Florida, United States - SWA TP1 #3 | ecosystem: Environmental > Aquatic > Marine > Coastal | place: USA: Florida | collected 2016-08-06 | reverse complement strand
GATAGCGGGCGGAGCAGAAGTGTCGAGTATTTCACAAGAACACTTTGATGTGCTCGTCGCCGATTATCACCTAAATTATGGCGAAACCGGTTTTGACGTTGCAGCGATTCTTTCTGAAAATAACGTGAGTTTTGCCTTAAAGATTTTAGTCACTGCCAATAGAAGTAACGACATAAGAGAGGAAGCGGCGGAGCAACAATTTAGCTACCTGCCAAAACCCTTAAAGCCTGCGGCACTTAAGCGATTGCTAAAGCAATCGCTTGTTTAATAGAGAACTCGTGATCGCATTTGTAGTACGGCAGTAGGTATTTCGCCTCCTTTTGGTAGCTGGTTTGCATCAAGATACTTTTTACTTTTGCGGTAACGCGATGTGAAGTTTCCCGTAACGATAATCAAGTGTTACAACGAAGTCTTCTATGGAAACAGGCAAAAAAACGTGCCCTTTATCCAGAGTGAAATCTGTCCATGCTATAACGGCACTAAACGCATTGAAAGAACTAAAAAGAAGGGAAAGTAAAATAAATCGCGTCATAAATATCCTTTTATGCCAGTAAGTTAATCCTTTTAACTTTTACGCTATCACAGGAATGTAAGGAGATCGATTGAACACGACGAGCTGCATTGTAAAAATGCCTTTTTAAAAAGAAAACAAGGCAAGTACGGGTGACTAACCGCGCACTCCTTCTCAAAAAATATGAGCTGTCTCGGCTTACTTCATGTTTTGTACTGAGCTCAACTTAAATGCATTGCATTTTTGAACGCGATACCGGCCTTGGTTCTGTTAATAACACCAAGCTTTCTCAATACCGCAGATACATGCTGTTTAATGGTGGACTCAGAAATGGCCAGTTTGTAAGCAATAAAAAACGAAGTGCAAATGGAAAATGTAACATGAACACTACTGAGCAACTGCGAAAGGGAAAACGAGATTGATTGCGAGCGGAGGCGCCTAGCATTTCTCAAAAACACCTTGACGTAATCAATTGTCGCGACATTGAAGCCACTACTATCTGAAAATATCAGATTTAGACGTTGCCCATATACTTACAATTATTAGCCACTTTCTGACATTTTAAACACCATCAAATATTTAAACTATCGCAGTTCTCTAATTTAATATCGAAGGTGAAAAAAGTGTTTTTTTATAATCGCAATAGTCTACAAATCACGATTTTTATGTCAGCTCTTATATTGCTTGGCTGCGGGAGCAGTGACAACGCATTACCTACTCCACCTCCAAATGATCCTCCTTCCGACCAAAACCCACCAGTAGTGAAAATCCCCGATGGCGTTTGGGAATGGATTGGATTTGGAAGAGCAATTAATGTCTCAGGTGAAAGCATCGAAGTGTATGACTTTACACGTCAGACGTGTATGTTAGTGGGTAATACCTCTCAAGTAGAATTTGCCACTACGTTAATAGTAGACTCAATTGAAGCGGATAAATTTGTCGCAACTGACGATGGCGCTAAGCTTGTATATTCTGCAAGAGATTCCATTCCTGCGGCTTGTCTTGACGATAGATTGATCACTGACAACGGCCCTGTATCAACCCTTGAACATACATTACATAACTTCAATGACTATTATCCATTTTTTGAGAAGCGAGGAATAATTGACTGGGAAGACCGTATGGATCGTGCGAGAGCTCAGGTGAATACGAAAACTACAAATGAAGAGTTGTTAGCGACGCTCATCGAACTAATTGCTGACTTAGGCGACGGTCACGTGAGTTTAACCGCAGGTGATGACTTCGAATTTATTCCTTTTAATCAAGAGGGAAAAATAGAAGAAGTTCTGGTGCATGGTTATCAAAATCAATCAGAAAGTACTGATTTTGGTATTTATATAGATGAACAGTTTGAACGAATTTTTGAAATTCGTGATAGCTATTTTGACTCTGGAACTTTTGCGAATGCTGGCGGTGAAAGTCAGGATATTATTCAGTGGGCAACAATTGGGAACGGTGTTGTTGGCTATATTGAAATCAATAGTATGGGCGGTATATCTACAAGTTCAGAGCTTAGTGACCTTGCAGCAAGTGAAGACTTAATGGACCGAGTTCTTAATGATCTAGCGCATACAGAAGCATTAATTGTTAATGTTGCTGTAAATGGTGGTGGTGACTTAGCGATTGCTGATGCAATTGCGAGTCGATTCTCTACAGAAACAGTAACGGTTAGCGCGTATGAGGCCTTTAGTTATGATGATTCTAATACACCACAACCTAGTCCACTGGTTCAGCGCGAACTAGCGCCATCAGATCGCGTCTCATATAGCCGCCCTATCGCTACAATTTCCGGACCGAATACCTATAGTGCAGCTGAGCATTTTCTACTATCAATGCGTGCACTGAAGCATCCAGTCTGTTTTATTGGTGAGCGTTCAGACGGGATCCTTTCAGCACCTTTGGATAAACAGCTGCCAACAGAAGGTGCGAGGTTAGGCTTATCTAACATGGTTATCTACGACCATACTGGACAAGCTTTTGAAGTGGTTGGTGTGCCAGTTGATATTGAATCGACTACTTTTGAAGTTGTTGACTCGAACTCAGATAGTATCAAAGCTATTGATGAAGCGCTAGCCGCGCTTGGTTTTGGATATCTGGTAAATCGTGACACACCAGCTGCCGATTGCGCGTTCAAAAAAGCCAGAATGAGGTTTGAAGCAACCGCGCCGTAAGTTCAAGAAACCGACGGAAAACAAAATAAAGCACGGCAATACCAAGCTTGCTCTCAAGCTCTGCCGTGCGTTCAATCGTGGATGCTTACAAATTGAGTCCATATTCTTACAATTCCACACAATAACGTCGCTAGTGATTCTATATCCTTGTTGTAAATCAGCGATAACAAGGCATACACGATGATAGACAAAACGAAATTTACTAGCATAGCGATGGGAACATTGCTCGCATTCTCTGGAATTACTGATGCATCAGGCATCGTTATTCGACATGACAAACCCGTGGAAAACTACCTAGCCGATATGCATGATTTCCCGCCCCTAGCGACCTTTTACAATATAGGTGTTCATGGAACACTAATCGCACCTGAATGGGTATTGACCGCCACACACACTGTTTTTTGTTTGAATGCAGGTCAAACTATCAAGGTCGGCAATGAATTTGTAGAGGTTGAGTCTACCTTTAGTTTTCCATCCTATGAGTTAGGTGGAGAAAATGATTTGTCACTGGTTAAACTGAGTCGACCAATCAAGAGCGCTAAGCCTGCCAAGTTGTATCGTTCCAACGATGAAGTTGGAAAAACTGTGTGGTTTATAGGTAGTGGCGGCACAGGAACCGGATTAACTGGGCAAACTGTAAGTAACGAAGAAAATAATGGCGTGTTGCGCAAAGCCGAAAACCAGGTGTTATCGGTAACTGATTCTGACCTAAGGTTTATTTTCGAGCCTGGAAATGAAGGATTAGAACTTGAAGGTGTATCTGGAAACGGCGACAGTGGTGGTCCAGCTTTTATCAAAGATGGAAGCGACTACATTCTATTAGGTATTAGCTCCAGAGCAAATTCTGAAGATAAAGATGTCGGTGAATATGGCGTTGAGGAGCTATACACAAGAGTCTCAACGCACATCGGCTGGATTGAACGTGTAATATCTTCCAATGAATCAGACAGAGCGAAGATAAGCTCATTAGACTCATTTCTACACCCAGGCATGACAGATGAAAATATTACGGAAATCTGCCAATCAATATCTATCAAACCGGAAGGTTAAAATGAACGGGAAAGTTTTAAATAGCACTCCCGCTCTTTAGTTCTTTTAATGCTCTATCTCATGCAAAAAGACCAAGTAAAGATGAGCGACTAATTCTGCCTTGTCCAGCATTGGCAAATGTCCACATTCATATAGTAATTTGCGACTGGAGTTAGGTAATTTTGCATCTAATACACCCGCGCTTGAAACATGAAAAATACGATCCTCTTTGCACCAGATAATTAGTGTTGGCATCTCCAACTCAGGGACCAACGTCATTAGTTTAGGAGTATCGATAAAGCTGTTAACTGCATGCCAGATTTTTTCATTCTGCACTGGCGTACTAACGTCTTGCTGCATCCACGTCTTTAAAATAGGTGATGGTAGTGTTGGCGTAATTGGAAATAGCCCCGTACTGCGTTGATTGAACTCGCTCTCTGTACGAGACCAAAGTGGTACATGGCCATTTTCTATGGCAATTTCCAAATCACTTTTGACTTTTCAATTGACGCCAAGAGGGCTGCCAATAAAAGCGAGACACTGAAGTAGCTCGGGTTACTTAATTGCGAGCGGGCCTGCTATTTTTGCCACCATTGAATTTGCACCAAAATGCGCTTTGGTTATTCCGAGTGACGCTAAGACACTGCGTAGATTTTGCGCTTGATTTTTCAACAGGTAATGGTCAGGACTCAATGGGTCGTTATCACCGAAGCCAGGCAGGTCAAATGCGATCACATGGAAATGTGGAGTGAGTTCTCGCGCCAAATCAACCCAGTGTTCTTTTCGCGCGAAAACACCATGTAATAGAACCACTGTTTCAGCTTCATGCCGCGTGCGCCCACCTTCTAGATAATGCACTCGACCGAAGGGTAAATCTATCGATTTCGTAGTCAGCCCTGCTGGCACATTTTTTATCGTTAATAAGACCGCGTACACTTTTTGTGGCAATGCAAACCAAGTAATAATCACCATAATGGGAATAACTATACAGATAGCCACAACTGTGCGTTTCATAGTGCCTCGCTTTCCTTGCATTTTTTATTATTCAAATGAAGCGGTTATCAGCTTAAAAATTTCGCCGATACCGCTTATTAAAGGTTAATTCGAGTTAAAATGTATTAGGCTTAATACCCGTCTTTTATCGCTACAAGCTCTCTATTTCTTATATACACGGATTCACCATCTGCTTCGATTGGAATAAAGGTTAAATTAGATACCTCGCCACCAATCTCTGCAAAGAACGTATCATCACCGAAGTGCGCAAGTTCTCTCTCATAAGGGATGGGCTGTGGCATAGAGTCGAGCTCGGGAATAGTTATTGTTAGGTTGTTACCTTCAGCTTCGATAATAAACGTAAAGTTTTCGGTTGTGTAAACACCCTCATGCATTACATATTTCGTTGGGTCGTTTGGTATAAGTGGTAATTCAGTAGATGCAGGCAATGTGGTTACTGCATCTAGTGCCGCTAAAAGGGTCGGTGTTAATTCACTAAAAGCACCGCTACTCATAATTGATATTGCAATATCAAGGTCAGGAAAGACGTAAAACACACTGGTATATGAGAGCGTGTTTCCGCCATGATTCCAGTTTCTTATTGGGTACCATGCTTCATCGTTGTTAAAGCCTTCATTAACATATATACCGTAGCCATAATTGACGGGTAAACCACCAAAATTTTCGCTGACATGAGCGGTAGTTAACTGTTCTCTAAATTCATTGCCTAAAATACTCTCATTACCGTTTAACAGGAACTCCGCCATTTTGAGTTGCTCAGTAGGCGTTGACCAGGTTTCGGTACCCGCTGGGTGGCCAACAGTAGTTTCAGGTATTTGACTGATATTGGTCACATACGTACCTGGTTCATTTGGATCCAATGCTTGATACCCAAGAGCGTAATTTCCATTAGCAACTGCCCCTGAACGTCCCACAGCGCTTCTTGTCATGCCTAAATCATCAAAAATATTCGTTTTAACGTACTCGTCAAAACCCACGCCTGATAGTTCTTCAATTAACACCCCAAGATATGACCAATTGGGATTGCTATAGTTATGAAAAAGGCCTGGGGGGTTCATTAAACGAGACTGTTGCGGATAGACGGCTTTCATGTAGGATTGTAACGGTTCATTAGACTGTAAACCGGAATCGCGCAACCCCGATTGATGCGTTAAAAGGTGCTGAATTTCAATACCTTGCCAATCAAGTGTTTGGTCGCCCGGATATTGGATTTGAGGCACAACATTCACCAAGTTGTCGTCAAGTGTGATGCTGCCCTGCTCTATTAACTGCAATGTTGAAACTGCCGTAAACATCTTAGTTGTAGAGCCCAATTGAAAAAGTGTATCCGTGGTAACAGGTTCACCAGTACCTTTAACTTTTTCTCCAAACGCTTCGGCAAAAACCACATCGCCTTCTTGGTATATTGCAATTGAAATCGCCGCAGTATTATTGCTCGTTAAATCTTGCTCAATCGTCGTTCTCAATTGCGAGAATCGATCAGGTGATGGATTGGGATTTGGAGAAGGCTCGTTTGAATTTGAGCCACCACACGCTGTTAGAAAAGCGGTGAGAAATAGTGTTCCTACTAACTTGTACATTTGATATACCCGTAAACTAATTAAGTGTGGCAAGTATATCTGTGGGCTGTAGCCAATCCTGTTTGGAACTGTAGGGAAATTGTAAGCTAATTGTAAGCTTTGCTATATGTCGCCAAAACTCACAAATATTGACTACGAAACTAATTTGGCTTGGCATTAACAGGCATAGTTAACTTAACAACTGCCCCCAAACGCTCAAGTTCACAGTTTTGGGCGACCTCGCTTAACTCAAGTTCGAGATCACCTTTGGATAAGAAGCCAATTTGAAAGCCGTGCCAATCAACAACGCGTTGCACTATCGCTAAACCCAACCCGAAGTTTTCACCGTTTCTTTTTCTACTTGAATCAAGCCGAACGAAGGCTTCAAAGACTTTCTTTAAATCTTGTTCGGGGATGCCAGGTCCATCATCACAAATTATGCAATTGATTTTTTTGTGCCCCGAAATTTGTTCAACGCTGTTGAATAAATTCACAGTGACATCACTTTTAGCGTAGGAAATCGCGTTGGTGATTAGGTTTACATACACGCGATACATCCACGAATTATCAAATGTGGAATGTTTATCAGAAATGACTGAATTGAGCCGTAAGGTGATTCCTTTGTTTTTTGCTATAGGTTTTAAATCATTAACGATAGCTTCAAGAAAATCGTGAACATCCGTAGCACGAAGTTCTAGCTGCATTCCTTTTCTTTCCATACTGGCGTAATCGAGAAACGCGTTAAGCATACCTTCAATGTTATCAACGTCTTGCTCCATACGTCGCAAGTAGCCGTTCTTCTTATCAATGTCTGATTCACTGATGCTTGCGTCTAAAGCAAAGCGGAAGCAAGCCACTGGCGTCCGTAAATCGTGTGACAGGCTATTCGCAAGCAATCGGTTTTCTTCGATCAGGTGCTCAATTTGAGAGGCCATTTTATTAAAGCTGTTCTCAAGTACGTTTATCTGGGAATACTTCGCAGGCTTAACACGCACACTTAAATTGCCTTTGCCAAACTCATTAGCGAAGTGGGTTAATTTTTTAAGCCGTTGAATTAAAGGGGACATCCACAAAACCACAGCTATGCTCACCCCAAAATAGAGCAATAAGGTTAGAAATAGCTCTAGCTCTCGGCCCTGCTCCACACTATTGGTCACAGTAAGTTTAAGTAGGTAATCTGGGTGATTTGCAAGTCGCTTTAGCTGAAATAACTCATTCTCTGATGCCAGCTGAATACTAGTGGTTTCCAGCTTTATGAATATGTCCTTATCGAATGCAAAATCATCAATACTAACTAATACCAAATCAGTATCAAATTGTTGACTAAGCTTGGCTACGGTTGACTTTAATTGTTCATTTGGCACTTCATTTAAAAGATTAATGAAGCCATCTAAAAGTACATTTTCTGAAATGCTTTGTTCATTATTCTGGCTCGTTGAATGGTAGACAAACTCATCGATCAGCCAGCCAAAGGCGAACAATGACAGCGTAACCGTGAGTACAATGTGGATGATGAGTTTATTCATGACTTAAACTGCGAGTTATGTGCCAATACTCGCGCATTACCATGCATCAGGTACAAACAGATATCCCTTACCCCAAACGGTTTTAATGCGTTCATTATCCTCGGTGTGATCACTAAGTAACTTCCGCAAAGTTGATACCATTACGTCGAAACGTCGATCTAATCCATCATACTCCCGAGATTTCAGCTCTTGAAACACCTGTTCGCGGCTTACTACGGTCCCGGCGTTCTCGGCAAGTAAACAAAGGAAATCGAATAATCCAGTCGTTAGGTCAATACTCTTGCCACTTAAAACGACCCTTTTTGACGCTTTATTTATCTCCAAACTACCAAAAGTAAGCGTATTGTTACCTGACGTCTCAACAACTGTTACATTGCGCAAGGCCGACTTAATGCGAGCCAACAAAACTCGTGGCTTCACAGGCTTGGTGATGTAGTCATTTGCCCCGACTTCTAAGCCTATAATTTCATCTATTTCATCGGCTCTAGCTGTCAACATAATGATAGGAATTTGACTAAACTCTCTGATACATTTACAGACCTCGATTCCATTAAGTCCTGGCAACATTAAGTCTAGAAGTATTAGGTCAAAACTGGCCTCATTAAGCGTATCTTGTACTGCCAATCCATCGACGAGGTGAGTAACCGCAAAGCCTTCCTTTTCCAAAAAATCCTTTACCCACTGCGCAAGTGCAACATCATCTTCTGCTAATAAAACATTGGCGTAACTGGACATACCTTGCTCCTGACGTCTAGTTGACTTTAAAACAAACGCCAACGGCGTCTTTTTTGAGATTCTTTATAGACCCAGGTCACGACAATTGCATCGGTAAACAACACTTCTTTGCTCTCTATATCAACTAATGAATAACTACTGGTCTTCGATAAAACAAATGCTCCACTAAAATCGCCTGTTTCGCGTTTTGACCAGCAGAAAATTGGTCGCTCTTTGTTCTCTTGATAAAGACAAACATTTCTCGGCGCTTGTAACGTCCACGAAAATACCATGTCTCCATAGCAATTTTTACCTTTGGCAATAACAACGCAGCTGGTTGGCTTAAGTTCAAACTGACCATAATGTGTAGAGTCGGCAGCAGCAGGTAACACGAAAGCAAGTACTGAGAGTATCAGTACGTAATGATAAAGATGTCTACCTTTACCAAACATACATTACACCCAAACTAAACAGCATGTGTTGATTACGTTGGTATAGAGGACTGTCGCTGAATGCCTCTGAGTAATACTTATAGGTAAAACCCGATACAAAAACCCAATTTTGGCTTAGGGGGTATTGCGCCGATACATCCAGTGACAAGCGAACCCCGAAACCTGCCTCGTAAACTGGCCGATTTGCAGTTGCCTCCTCAAGCGATACTCCAGCATGATAATCAACGACCTCACGACTAAACAGAGTCGCACCTATACCAGCGTGCAATTCCCAGTTATAAACTTGGTAGGCTTGTGCATAGTATCCATCGACAATCCATCCACCATGAGTAGTGTTGAATGGATCACCTGCTACATCTATCCACCATGCCTGATTGTTACCATATCTCGTAATGCGAAAGCCTTGGTTGATTTCATCATCTCTGTCCCTGATCCCACGGAGTTCCTCAGATGGCTCATTTCTTAATAGATTACCCGTATCTTCGGATAAGCCATCTAGATATGATTGACCTAAAAGAAAATCTACCTGATAGTCGACATCATCGACCAATCGATAACCGATTGATGAGCCTCGATTACTGCGGTTAGCCTGATTATTTGTTTCAATGAAGAACCGATCATAATAAACATCGATACCCAAAGAAATATCGATGAAATCGATAAAGTCTTCTTGTCCGGGATCAATAAATAGTTCATTTTTAAACAGCGCATCCATTCGCAAATAAAGCGTAAAATTCAGGTCCGCTTTTTCTTCAACAGAACAGCATAATGATTCTTTACCACTGACCGTTTCATGATCGTTCGCGACAGCCTGTTTATGCGAGAACGATGTGACTACCAATAAGAATATACAAGTACTTAGATAGATTTGCTTAACCACGTTGATTCCTAAGACGTCGATCACTTTCAGCCTCTACTGACTGTAAATTTTCTGAAAGCAAACTTTATTTCCTCCTTTAAACAAAAGAAGTCTACGATTGATGCTCGATATCTAAATATGTAGTTAATGCCTAAATGCAGTGCGCAACGCTTCATTTCATTCTTTTAATTAGTTGGACAAAAGTAGACGTTCCCACTTAGGGTTACATTTGTTTGAACTGACGAACCACCTAGTTCCCGATGGAAACTTCCGGTTTGACCTGCTCGCTCAGTCAGAATAAAAACAACGTTCCCTCCCATTTTATGTGCTTGGTTCTTTAAATCGTGCCTGGCACCAGTTTCTAAATCTTCATTTGAGGTAAATTCTCCAGTGAAAAAATCCCCCTGATTTCCTGTGATATCACCTAAAAATTGGCATTTGCTTTGAGGCTCTATCGTCGTTAGCCTTACGAGACTAGCATTTGGATCTAACGGTTTTGACGTACAAGCAGTTATCACACAAACCACACCGACAATGAATACATTTTTCATTTTTAACTTCTCTAAGAAAACACAAGGTAATCGTACAGGTCGTTGTAACAAAAATATGTTTAAAGAGTGTAATTTATTGTTAATTTATCACTTACATTTGTCTGAACAACCCCATAAACTTTGGTTCTTGAGGTATGAGCATTAACTCCACCTTACCTTGGAGATTACAATATAAGTATTTACCAGTTCATTCACACAAATGATACATCAACCAAACGTTTCAAATTTTTGGGTTTAGTTTTGCCGATGTCGGCTGCGTTAAGTTTGCATATTTACTGTACTTAGCTTAAATGCATTGCATTTTTGAACGCGATACCAGCCTTGGTTCTGTTAATAACACCAAGCTTTCTCAATACTGCAGATACATGCTGTTTAACGGTGGACTCAGAAATGGCCAGTTCGTAAGCAATCTGCTTGTTAAGCAAGCCGTCTGATACCATTCGC
>Ga0213832_1000929_pt1 | contig 10906 bp, 16 predicted proteins | sample SWATP13_FD_161660 | JGI IMG/M metagenome (GOLD analysis project Ga0213832, IMG submission 161660) | Coastal seawater microbial communities from Marineland, Florida, United States - SWA TP1 #3 | ecosystem: Environmental > Aquatic > Marine > Coastal | place: USA: Florida | collected 2016-08-06 | reverse complement strand
TGCTAAATCGATACCAAGTGTTTTAATAGTATTCATGATGGACTCTCTTTTTAAGTTTCGCACCTTAAGTTTGGCAAATACGCCAAAGTCAGGGGGAGTCCATCTCATTCGTTATGTGTTTAATTAGATATTTTCGCGCTTAATTGAAACCTATGAAAGAAGAAGAGTTAAGAACTGGTAGCTGTTTGTGCGGCGCTGTCCACATTGAAATATCAGTTAATAGTGTTGATCTTGGTGTTTGCCATTGCTCAAAATGTAAAAAGTGGGCTGGAGGCCCGTTTATGGAAATAGAGTGCGGAACAGCAGTTAAATTTCTTGGTGAGGAAAACATATCTGTATATAAATCGTCTGAATGGGCGGTTCGAGGTTTTTGTAAAAACTGCGGAACTCACTTATATATTCGAGATGAAAAAAGTGGTGAATATGGTATTCCTCCTGGTCTTTTTGAAAATGATGAAAACATAGAGTTTAATAGGCAAGTATTCATTGATCAGAAACCGTCGTACTATAGTTTTTCAGAAAAAACACAAAATATTACGAGCGAATATATTTATAAACATTTTCCACAGACAAAAGAAGAAAATACATAACAAGGCCATTAAGGGCGGACCCGTAACAGTTGGCTCGGTTTCGCTCCGCTTACATTTAAGCCAATTATTACTTGTCCGCTTATGGCGGCGTTATGTGTCAGGAAAGGTTCGGTGAATGTATAAATTTGCGGGTTACGATTTAAGTGGTTGTGAAGGTGATGGTCACACCATATTAATGTTTGTTAAACCTGAAGATGAATCTAAAGGGTCTACTTTATCGCTAAGAGATCATGACGGGCACGATGACCATGATGAGGTAAATTTTGAAGGTGATGGAAAGGTACCTGATGAAATATTGCCTATTGTTTCTGCGGAGCTTAAAGATGTATTAATTAAGCACCGTGACAATCAAGAAGCTTGCGAAGTAATTAATCGATGTCTTGCAAGTTTAGCCACATAACAAGCTAATAAATAAGGACAAATTACAGTTGGTTTTTGCTCCTTCGTTGCGTATTTTAACCAACTGCAATTTGCCCATTATTAGGGCGTTAGGAATACCAAGTGAGTAGTGGAAGCTCCCAGGCAAATAAATTCTATGAAGAAGTTTCAGCAAGTCAAAGACTGTGGTTCGCTGAAACTGAAGATGGTGATGCCTTAGAATTTGATGTCGATGGTGATAAAGTGTCTTTTCCTCTTTGGTCTTCAAAATCAAGAATTATGAAGCTTAAAAAGCTTAACCCTGAATTATTAGGTGAGTACTCTCCGAGAGAGATTTCTTGGCAATTCTTTAAAGACGTTTTATCACCTATGTTAATGGAAAATGATCGATTGATTGGCGTAAATCTCAGTGGTCAAAATATTACTGGTATTGATTTAACTGTAGAGTCATTAATCAAACAAATTGAGGCTTTTGCGTAAGGTATTTCCTAACAAGCCAATTCAGAAATGGGACTGCTAACAGCTTGCTCGGTTCCGCTTCGCTGCACATTTTAGCAAGCTATTATCAGCCCCTGATTGGGGCGTTATATACTACGGAAAATTGATGATTCAATACGACAATTTCTTATATAAATATATTCGCTTTTTTGGTGTTCTATCTATTGTAGTCGGGATATTTTGGGGAGTAGGAGAAATTCAACGATTCTCAGATCCAGATTATTCGATAATGATCAATGGTATTGAGCGAAGCGACGCAGAAGCAAAGTTTTTAGCTCTTATTATGCCAATTATTCTTATAGTTGCAGGTGGTCTAATGAATTTTATAACAAGAGAAGACGTAAGAAATGTTCAAAAAGCTAAAAGGATTTCACGATCAATTTTTGAGTGGTTTTAGTATATAACAAGCCATTACAGTAACGGGACTGCTAACAGCTTGCTCGGTTCCGCTTCGCTTCACATTTTAGCAAGCTATTATCAGCCCCTGAATGGGGCGTTATCCGTGCAAGAAAACTAGGCGAGCCTATATATTATAGGCGATGCAGATACGGTTACTGTATATTTAAACAGTATGGATTTACGCCTTTTAAGGACAATAAAATCTAATAGGAAATTTGACAGGGACTATACTGTTTTCTATTCCCCTTAAGTATTGTTTAGGCTGCTGAAAGAGTTCGTGATTCTTTACAGACAGACCGAAACAATACTTAAGGAATCGAACTCCCTCTCAAGTGCTATATTTTCGCCGTTTTCTTCGATTCGCAGCCAAAGCAGACTAAGGTCTGGCTGCCAGATAACAAGGAAAATCAAAGGATTATTTATATTCGCTACGCGAAGTGCTATAAATAACCTTTGTTTTAGACGTTATAAAGCCTAAGGGGGGGGCCATGCAACTTGCAGATGAAAGAATCGAGCTTGTACCATTTAAAAATTCTGATTTTGAGTTTTTTAAAGAAATTATTACTTGCCCACAGATGATGGAACATGTTTATGATCCTTTGACTTATGATGAGGCTAAATCTTCTTTTGAAGGAAGATTACCTCCATGGAAACTTGAAAGTGATAACTGGCGTTCTTTTATAATCACCGAAACCAAAGATGGCGATAAGTTGGGGTACATATCTCTTAGAATTATTAATCATGAAGCTAAAGTTGCTGAAGTAGGTTTTATGATTAAGGCTAGCGCTCAGGGTAAAGGTATTGGTAGTAAAGCGCTTAAACTTATGAAACTGTATGCATTCGATAGGTTAATACTAAATAAGCTCGTAGCTTTTTGTTCGGTAAATAATTCTGGCTCATACGGCTTGTTAGAGAAAGAAGGCTTTTTCCGTGAGAGCCGTTTAAAGCAAAACACCTTAATGAATAATCAATATAGAGATGATTATGCGTATGGTTTGTGTAATCCGGCTTTATAACAAGCTGTTTAATATGGACAAAATACAGTTGGCTGTGTTTCGTCCCTCAACATTTTAGCCAACAATATTTTGCCCATTAACGAGGGCGTTATGAGTAAATGGAATTATGAGTAGAATTTTAGTCTTGGTTATCATCTTAGTTCTACAAGGTTGCGGCGAATCCCAAGAACCTTGTGGTGAAGCTCGCCGATACTATGAAATAAATAATGTCACTATTTGCCCTGTTTCAATGATCAATTTGATTGCTACTCCTGAAAAATATGACGGTAAAGTTGTATCTGTCACAGGCTTTTACGCCCGAGGTTTTGAGCTTTCAGGTTTATTCTTTCATAAAGACGATTTGCTCATCAGAAATAAGTTTAATGCCTTATGGGTTAATACAAGTTCTGATGATTCTCTTCGTAATTGGGTTCCTGAAAAAGGTTCGATGAATGAAGAGTGGTTAGCAAATTTAGTAAGTGAAAAGGATGCAAGTGGCAACTATGTTTCAGCAATAGGCGTTTTTCGTGCTGGTGCTGCAGGCCACTTAGGAGCTTTTAGCGGGGAGCTGAAGCTAATGGTTGACCTCGAACTTGTGAAGTAGTTTACTCATAACAAGCTGTTTAAGCGCGGGACTGCTAAAGTTTGGCTCGGTTTCGCTTCGCTTCACATTTTAGCCAAACATTATCAGCCCCTTAACAGGGCGTTATATACCAAGGATGGCTAGTGCAATATTTCATAGTAGTAATTTGGGTATTAACCTACTTCTTATCATATTTAGTCATTCTAATGTCTCTCACTAAGAAACATGTCGATATAGATGAAAGAGCTAAGAAAGTGGTATTAATAGCACTATTTCTTTCAGGAGTGGAAACGATTCGAGGGTTATATAATATTAATTTTCCTTTGGATGGTTTTTATATTGTAGGCATTGCATCTTATCTAATAATGAGGTTGTTAGATCTTAAGGTTTTGGATTCAATTGTTTATATGGCAATATCTAAGGTTGCAACAGAGGTTATTGTTTTATTTGGGCTAGTTGTTTTATGGACATTTGGATTAGCTCCAAAATAATGCTTAAAAGGTATATAACAAGCCAATTAAAGTGGACAAATAACAGCTTGGCTTTTGTTCACTGCGCTCACTATTTTAGCCAAGCATTATTTGCCCGTTATTGGGGCTACATGGACTCCCCTTTGTCAAGCAATAGCTCTTTTCGACAACAAGAAGATCTGACAGCAGCTCTACATTCGGCGTTTATTAGCTTATCTACGCTATCGCCCTGATGATTTGCGCTTGAGTGAAGATCTCATTCGTTAGACAGTGTTTTCTCACTTCCCGAATAACCAGATTCAATCACTCTCGGTCTGACCGTGTTATCGTCAATTGCTAATGCTAAGACCCGGTGGGGTTAACCGTGTAAATAATTAACCTGATACTCTTTTCCAGAGTGTAATAATGCCCAGATCAACCGGGCGTTTTTGGCGGCTAAGGCAACTGTTGCTCGTTTAAACCCTCGTCGTTCAATTAAGTCTTTAACCCAGAGACTCGTCTTGTCGGTTTTATGTTTACAGTTGGCAATAACGGCTCGAGCACCGTGAATGAGAGAGGTTCGTATATGCTTTTCACCACGTTTGCTGATCCGCCCTAGTTTTACTTGCCCACCTGTTGTGTATTGCCTGGGGACTAAACCAACCCAGGCAGCAAACTGTCTACTAGAGCTAAAATGCTTTGCGTCATTCACCGCGGCAATAACTGCCGTCGCAGTCACCTCTCCTATACCAGGAATGGTCATTAACCGCTTTGTATCTTTCATTTGATTGGCCAGTGCATATAGCCTTCTGTCGTAGCTGAGTATTTCTTTATTTAACCCTTTAATGCTTTGCCAGACATCATTAAGTAATTCTCTGGCAAGTATGGGTAAGCTATTTTCAGCATCCTCTAAAATGCTGGAAATGGCATTTTGTGCAGGATAGCGGCCTTTGGGCATGATAATGCCAAATTCAGCCAGTAGACCTCGAAGGCGATTGATGCGAGCGGTTCTGTCTTTGATCAGACCTTGACGAATACGGTGTAGACACAGTACGGCCTGTTGCTCTTCACTCTTGACGGAAACAAACCGGGTTTTAGGGCGAGTAACTGCCTCACAAATAGCTTCGGCATCATTAGCGTCATTCTTTTCGCTTTGTCGATAAGGAATAACAAACTTGGGCGCCATGATACGCACTTCATGACCGAGCTTGGTAAATTCTCGTGCCCAGTAATGGGCTCCTGAGCAGGCCTCCATACCAATCAGGCAAGGCGGTAGCTTCGCAACTTCAGCTAAGAGTTTGTTTCGTTTGATAGTTTTACGTAATTTACACTTGCCATGTTCATCTACGCCATGGATACTAAAAACATATTTGGCTAAATCAATGCCAAGAACTTTAATTAAAGACATATGGACTCTCCTAATTTTGAAGCGTTTAGCAACTTCACTATGGCACATCGATGCCGCTATGCAGGGGAGTCCATATCATTCGTTAGGAGTATTATGGAAGCATCGGAATTAGCTTCACTAGTTGAATCGATTGACACTTTGACAACTCGTTTCACTTGGTTGACAGGTTTTTTATATTTAGCTTACTTTACCATTCTAGGTGTAGTTTACTTTACTATGTGGCGGACACCTGCATCTGAGACTCCAACTGAGTTTAAAGGTGCAGATCTAATGTTAGAACAAGCCAAATATGAAGAGTTATTTAAAGCCAGTCACAGAGTATTAAAGCGTCGCCCAAATAATGTGGAAGCTCACTGGTATATTGCTCTTTGTTATTACCATAAATCTAATTACCCTAAAGCGACTGATTACTTTCTTAAAACCAAGAAGGCTAATCCTCATTGGGCAGAGGGTGTAAATACTTATTTAGAGTACATTAAAGAGTTAGAGAAAGGTGCTCCAGAAGATCAGCAGCACTAATACTCCTAACAAGCGCATTAAGTAACGGGACTGCTAAAGTTTGGCTCGGTTTCGCTACGCTACACAATTTTAGCCAAACATTATCAGCCCCTTATGCGGGCGTTAGCTATACAAGGAGTTTGATTTGAGTTCAGTCAAAAAGTATTCAATATTTATTCGTATAATTTGTGGTGTATTAGGTGTTTCAACCATCGTAGCTATGATTATTAATGCTATTAATTCTGAGCAATTTGTCTTTGAATTTAAAGTTGTTGCAATTGCTTTTGCTGCTTTTATATTTATTTATACAGCTATTACAGGTACAAGTCCGCTTGCAAGTATAAATGGTGATAAGCAGACATAGTATAGCTAACAAGCCAATTCAGAAATGGGACTGCTAACAGCTTGCTCGGTTCCGCTTCGCTGCACATTTTAGCAAGCTATTATCAGCCCCTGATTGGGGCGTTATGTGTTTCTGAGGTATTGAGTGTCGAAAAGGTTAGAAGTAATATCTAAATCTGACTTGGAAAAGATGCATACAGGCACTTTGATGAGTCGCAGAAATGCATTATTAAAATGCGAAGAGTCGTTTGAATTATCAGATCAATATCAAGCGTCTAAAAATGATGGAATTGAGTTTAAAAATACTCCGCAATGGAAGCAAGCATATCAAGATATCAAAGCAGTCCTTTCAACTCGCGAAAATATTCCAAATAAACAAGAGCGCAAGGCATTACGCCAAGCAAAAGCAAAACAGTCAAGGTAAGTGTAAAAACACATAACAAGCTGTTTAAGTGCGGGACTGCTAACGTTTGGCTCGGTTTCGCTACGCTGCACATTTTAGCCAAACATTATTCAGCCCCTTAACAGGGCGTTATATTTTACGGAGAGTTCAGTGGACGAGCAGGATAGAAAAGCCCTCGACAACATTGAAGAATTTGGTTGTCATATTCTCAAAGTCATGGAAGGAGAGGAAGAACCTCAATTTACTTATTCGATCGGAATAAATAAAAAGCAAAATAAACCCGAACTAATTATTGTTGGTTTAGATAATGAACTCGCACATTCAATGGTAAATAACTATAAAAATAGGTTGTTAGCTGGTGAAGTTTTTGAATCAGGGAAATACTACTCTGACTTTCTTGAAGGCTTCGATGTATGTTTTACCGAAGTCGATAAATCCCATTACAAAGAATATTTAGGTTGGGGATTATGGTTGCACAACGGAGACGACTTTAATGTACTTCAATTAATATGGCCAACGACAAAGGGATTGTGGCCTTGGGACAATGATAAATCAGAGTTCTATGAGTGGGCACAGCCGATTCTGAATAAAAGTGGTGTGTTAAGTAAAATATAACAAGCCAATTAAGTGCGGGACTGCTAAAGCTTGGCTCAGTTCCGCTTCGCTACACAAGTCTAGCCAAGCATTATCAGCCCCTTATTGGGGCTACATGGACTCCCCTTTGTCAAGCAATAGCTCTTTTCGACAACAAGAAGATCTGACAGCAGCTCTACATTCGGCGTTTATTAGCTTATCTACGCTATCGCCCTGATGATTTGCGCTTGAGTGAAGATCTCATTCGTTAGACAGTGTTTTCTCACTTCCCGAATAACCAGATTCAATCACTCTCGGTCTGACCGTGTTATCGTCAATTGCTAATGCTAAGACCCGGTGGGGTTAACCGTGTAAATAATTAACCTGATACTCTTTTCCAGAGTGTAATAATGCCCAGATCAACCGGGCGTTTTTGGCGGCTAAGGCAACTGTTGCTCGTTTAAACCCTCGTCGTTCAATTAAGTCTTTAACCCAGAGACTCGTCTTGTCGGTTTTATGTTTACAGTTGGCAATAACGGCTCGAGCACCGTGAATGAGAGAGGTTCGTATATGCTTTTCACCACGTTTGCTGATCCGCCCTAGTTTTACTTGCCCACCTGTTGTGTATTGCCTGGGGACTAAACCAACCCAGGCAGCAAACTGTCTACTAGAGCTAAAATGCTTTGCGTCATTCACCGCGGCAATAACTGCCGTCGCAGTCACCTCTCCTATACCAGGAATGGTCATTAACCGCTTTGTATCTTTCATTTGATTGGCCAGTGCATATAGCCTTCTGTCGTAGCTGAGTATTTCTTTATTTAACCCTTTAATGCTTTGCCAGACATCATTAAGTAATTCTCTGGCAAGTATGGGTAAGCTATTTTCAGCATCCTCTAAAATGCTGGAAATGGCATTTTGTGCAGGATAGCGGCCTTTGGGCATGATAATGCCAAATTCAGCCAGTAGACCTCGAAGGCGATTGATGCGAGCGGTTCTGTCTTTGATCAGACCTTGACGAATACGGTGTAGACACAGTACGGCCTGTTGCTCTTCACTCTTGACGGAAACAAACCGGGTTTTAGGGCGAGTAACTGCCTCACAAATAGCTTCGGCATCATTAGCGTCATTCTTTTCGCTTTGTCGATAAGGAATAACAAACTTGGGCGCCATGATACGCACTTCATGACCGAGCTTGGTAAATTCTCGTGCCCAGTAATGGGCTCCTGAGCAGGCCTCCATACCAATCAGGCAAGGCGGTAGCTTCGCAACTTCAGCTAAGAGTTTGTTTCGTTTGATAGTTTTACGTAATTTACACTTGCCATGTTCATCTACGCCATGGATACTAAAAACATATTTGGCTAAATCAATGCCAAGAACTTTAATTAAAGACATATGGACTCTCCTAATTTTGAAGCGTTTAGCAACTTCACTATGGCACATCGATGCCGCTATGCAGGGGAGTCCATATCATTCGTTATGTTTCTCAAGGATGGCAATGAGTAAAGTTGAAATACCGGATAAACTTTTGGTCAAGCTAGGCTCTGAAATGAAAATGGATGTTCACTGGATCGATGTAAAGTTAAAAGATGGTTCAGTCTTTCCTAAAATGGTTGTTCGCGGCGGTCGTTATATCACTGGTAATTCGCTCGATAACGACGGTCAAGGTAATGTTCCTTTTCAAAGTTCACAGATTTTATCTATTAGACGTCAGGCACTGTTTTCTTGGTGGCCGTTTTGGTAAAGTCAAAACATAACAAGCTAATAAATAAGGACAAAAAACAGTTGGCTGTTTTCGTTCCTCAACATTTTAGCAAACTATTTTTTGCCCATTATTAGGGCGTTATGCTTTCTATAATTCAGGTGTAGATAAGTATTAATATGATGCAGGAAAATACAAAATTAGAAAAAGTAGGGTTCATTTTGGTTTTGCTAATGATTTTACTTCAAGCTTTCTATGGCATATTTGCTTATTTAGATCCCATAGCATTTTCTAGCGTAAGAGGAACTGAGCTATTTTCCGAAATGGATTCTGATTGGACACAGATATATGGCTCTCGCACACTATTTATTGCCTTAGTTTTGGGCTTCCTTTTGTATTCAAAAAATTACTTAGTTTTAATGTGGTGCGCTTTGTTTGGTATCATAATGCCAATTACAGATGGTGTGCTTGCTTATGAAGCTCAAGCACCAATTAAGGTAGTCTTAAAGCATATTGCCACAATCGTTTATTTGTTGGTTACATTCTTTATTTTAAAAAAGGTTGTTGCAAAAAAAGCCTAACAAGCTGTGTAAGCGGGACTGCTAACAGCTTGCTCGGTTTTGCTACGCTACACAATTTTAGCAAGCTATTATCAGTCCTTGAATGGGGTGTTATATTTTTAAATGGAGTAGTGGTGGATTTTAATAGTTATTTATTATTTATTGGTGCGAGTATCATACTGTGTATTGTGCCTGGGCCAGATATGATTTACTTGCTTAGCAGAACCATAGCACAAGGCAGAAAGGCAGGTTTCGCTGCTGCACTTGGAATTAATCTAGGTGGATACTTTCATCTTACTGCTGCGATTCTTGGTATTTCCGCGATAATTGCGACCTCAGCTCTAGCATTCAATATTCTTAAGTACTGTGGTGCAGCTTACCTAATTTACATTGGATACAAAGCAATTTTATCAAATTCACCATCTACTATATGTAGCTCTGACAATGAAGCTCAATTACCTATAAAGTCGATATTTTGGCAAGGCTTTATCAGTGATGTATTAAACCCTAAGGTAGCAATATTTTTCATTTCTTTACTCCCTCAGTTCATTCAAGCCGACAGTAATAATACTTTTACTCAGCTTATTATTTTGGGTGTTACTGTTAATATTATCGCCTTATTGATTAATATAGTGTTGGTTTGGTTTTCTCATTCAGTCTCAAGTCATTTACGGCAGAGCAATTGGATGTCAAAAGTTCTAAATAAGATAATGGGTACAATTTTCATAAGTTTAGGGCTAAAACTGGCAACTGAGCAGCGTTAAAAATATAACAAGCCAATTAAGTGCGGGACTGCTAAAGCTTGGCTCGGTTCCGCTTCGCTACACAGTTTAGCCAAGCATTATCAGCCCCTTATTGGGGCGTTAGGTTGCTTTTAAAGGAGTTGGAAATGACCGTGTTGTTAACGATTTTTACTGGTTTTACTGTATTTGTATTAGGTCAGGTGTTTATTCGCCTTTTCGTAGAACCTGTCCAAGAGTTAAAGAAGACAATCGGTAGCGTCCAATTTACCTTGAGCAAACTAGCTTACATAATACATAACCCAGATTCTTTCTCTAGCGAAGAGCTAACTGGGGTTTTCAAAGAACTACGCGAACTTTCAGCAAGATTAGCCACTGATTTAAGCCTCGTTCCTTGTTATGAGAAAACTTGTCGAGTATTTTTTCTTCCTGACGTTAATTGTGTCAGGAAAGCAAGTAAAAACATTGTAGCTGTCAGTAACTGGTTAACATCGAAAAACTCAAACCAGTTTGCTCATATAACAAAAAATGTCCAAGAAGCTCATGATAATTTAAAGCTTTATTACCCAGTAGATGAGCGAATTAGTGATCATCTATTAGAACAATTTTTTGAGCAACAGCCAGCAACCTAACAAGGCAATAAAGTGACGGGACTGCTAAAGTTTGGCTCGGTTTCGCTTCGCTACACATTATAGCCAAACATTATCAGCCCCTTAACAGGGCTACATGGACTCCCCCGATTGTCAAACGAATTCACTGTTGATCGTTAGATATAAGACTGCACCTCTACA
>Ga0213832_1000928_pt1 | contig 10939 bp, 8 predicted proteins | sample SWATP13_FD_161660 | JGI IMG/M metagenome (GOLD analysis project Ga0213832, IMG submission 161660) | Coastal seawater microbial communities from Marineland, Florida, United States - SWA TP1 #3 | ecosystem: Environmental > Aquatic > Marine > Coastal | place: USA: Florida | collected 2016-08-06 | reverse complement strand
TAAGTCATACGACTTTGAAGTAAAAGATCACGTTGATGTTGGTCAAGACGTAAACGGCCTAGATTTTGAAATGGGCGTTAAAATCAGTGGCGCACGTTTTACTGTTATGCGCGGTCAAGTTGCACGTATGCACCGTGCTCTTACGCAGTTCATGCTTGATACGCACACAGAGAAAAACGGCTATACAGAAATGTATGTGCCTTACCTTGTTAATAGCGCAAGCTTATACGGCACTAGCCAATTACCTAAGTTTGCTGGTGACTTATTCCACACTTTAGGTTTAGTGGATGACGACGGTCAGCAACAACCAGGTTTTAGCTTAATTCCTACAGCTGAAGTACCACTTACGAACAGTGCTCGCGACGAAATTTACGACGAAAGCGACTTACCAATTCGTTTAACAGCGCACACACCTTGTTTCCGTAGTGAAGCAGGTAGCTATGGCCGTGATACACGTGGTCTTATTCGTCAGCACCAATTCGACAAAGTTGAATTAGTACAACTAGTAAAACCAGAAGATTCAATGCAAGCGCTAGAAGAGCTAACAGGTCACGCTGAGCAAATCTTACAAGCATTAGAACTTCCATACCGTAAAGTAATTTTATGTACGGGTGATATGGGCTTTGGCGCAGCTAAAACTTACGATTTAGAAGTATGGTTACCTGCACAAAACACTTATCGTGAAATCTCATCATGTTCAAACATGGTTGATTTCCAAGCGCGTCGTATGCAAGCGCGTTTTCGTCGTCAAGGTGAGAAAAAGCCAGAGCTACTTCATACACTAAATGGTTCAGGTTTAGCAGTTGGTCGTACACTGGTAGCAATCTTAGAGAACTATCAACAAGTAGACGGCTCGATTGTTGTACCAGAAGTATTGCGCCCTTACATGGGTGGCTTAGAAGTTATTAAATAATTTTAATGCTATTGAGTTTAAAGGCCGCATCGGGAAACTATGCGGCCTTTTTGTTGCCTAAAGTCTATTAAAAACAAAAGTGGATCTAAACCTGAACAATTAACGTATTCAAAGCATTAAGTTAATAGTGTAAGCAATATGAGTAATAAACAAAGATCTGTGCCAACATCACGGTTTTCACGCGCTGCTCGGCTTGGCTCTTTAGCTGGTAAAGTCGCAGGTAATATGTTGTTTGAAGGCACAAAAGCATGGGCGACGGGCAAGCAAACATCACGACAAGAGTTATTGTTACAGCCTAAAAATATTCAGCGTTTTGCAGAGCAGCTTGCAAATCTGCGTGGGGCTGCAATGAAATTGGGGCAGCTGTTATCCATGGATAGTGGTGAATTGCTCACTCCTGAGCTATCTGCAATTTTAGCAAGGCTGCGTGCAGAAGCGACAGCTATGCCGCAAAAGCAGCTAGTTAAAGTAATGCGTGAGCATTGGGGCGATGCGTGGCTAGAGCAATTATCACACTTTGAACTTAGACCATTTGCTGCGGCATCAATAGGACAAGTGCATATTGCTTATCGAGAATCGGGCGAAAAGTTAGCAGTTAAAGTGCAATACCCCGGTATTGCAAAAGGTATTGCTAGTGATGTTGATAACTTAGCTTACCTTCTGAAACTCAGTGGCTTATTACCCAAAGAGGTAGAAATACAGCCTCTTATCGATGAAGCAAAACAACAGCTTATAAACGAAGCTGACTACGAATTAGAAGCTAATTATTTAAAACGCTACAGCGAGTGTTTAAAAGGCGATGACAATTACCTTATTCCAGCTGTGGTAGATTCGCTTAGTTCTTCTCAAGTTTTAGTCATGAGCTTTGTTGAAGGGCAAGAGCTAGATGAGCTGGCAAGCACCGAGCAAGCGCTACGTAATAAAGCGGTTGAACAGTTACTTAGCCTATTTTTACGTGAATTATTTAGCTTTAAACTAGTTCAAACAGATCCAAACTTTGCCAATTATCAATATCAAATCGACAATCAATGCCTAGTGCTTTTAGATTTTGGCGCTACCCGCGAACTACCTCAGCATATTAGTGATGGTTATTTACAGTTATTATCTTCCGCGATTAGTAACGACATAGCAGGCGTTGCAACAGCAGCACAGCAAATTGGCTATTTTCAACAAGGGCTTGCTCAAGAATATATAGATAATGTCGTCGATATATTTCTACTCGCCTGCGAACCACTGCGCCACCAAGGTGAGTATGATTTTGCAAATAGTGACTTACCAAAACGCATTAAAGAACTCGGCCTTAAAATGAGCACCGCCTCAGAGCACTGGCACGCACCACCAGTAGATGCTCTGTTCGTACACAGAAAACTAGCAGGCCTCTATTTAATCGCTGCAAAGCTAGGCGCAAAAGTGAATGTGAACAGTACTTTTAAGGAGTTTGAAGTACAGAGTGATAAGTAATTGAACGGGAGTTTGGAGTGAAGAAAAATGGCTTCAATCAGAGCAAAATTACGGAGTCAGTACTAAATAATATTCCTTTAGAAATTACTAAAATAAACGACATTGAATACTTATGTTTCAATCTGAACAATTGGTAGGCCAATTAATGATAGAGAACAATCCATGCATCAATAGTGGTCATGGAGAACAGTCAATTGTTCGTCATTCTCTTTAAGAGCAGTAAATCGCAAACAAAAAGAGCTGTGTGTTCCAAAGTTTGTACTTTATGGTTTACGAATAACTATAGCTAAATGCTTAGTTGATGATATTGGCGCTTACCCATTGTGGTTGAGAAGATTCTTATCCACTAGTTGTAGGAATGTAAAAGGTTTATAACTTACAGGAGTATATGGATAAAAGAAGAGCTGTATTGACTAAGTGGGCAAAGAAAGTATTGTAAATAGCTTATTGTCATTTATGATTATTACGACTTCTATAACATATGTAATGTAAGCAAGGGAAAAATGAGTAAACAAAATACTGTTTCTTCGGCATTGAAGACTGTTTTAAAAGAGTCAAGTGACTTTATCATAATAGGATTAACTGGTCGAACTGGCTCAGGATGTTCGACATGCGCAAAGCTATTGAGTGGAGACAAGTTACCTCTACCATCCCCTTTAGACTCTCACTTCAAGGGTAATGAAGCTAGGAAATATAAAATAGTAAAGAAGTATATTGATAAAACATGGAGTAAGTTTGAATGGCTTCAAGTTAGGTGTGTATTAAGCCGTTTTGTATTGGAATTGAATTATTCTGAGTTCTGTAAATTAGTATCTGACATAGTCAAAATTGATAGGCAAGAAGTTAAAACAAAGCTAGAAGATTTTCGAGAAACATATGGGGAGTATTATGAAAAGTTAGAAGCATTTCTTGGTGAAACAGAGGAAGATAAAAAGACTCATGCTTACAATATTTACTTCAAAATGCTACCTGAATTTTCGCAAAAGTTGAAGGCCAGCTTAGGCAACTTAAGTATAAGTGCATATACAACTTTATATCAAAAAGTTGGCGATAATGTTCGTTCTTCGGGTAGAGCTGATAGGGCTGAATTTGATCCCGAAAAGGTTTTCAAGTTTCCCAAGACTATAAATAAAGTAATAAAGGCGGCAAGACATAAAGCCACTACTGAGTCTAGGCCATGTTACATTGTTATTGATGCTATAAGGAACCCTTATGAGGCTATGTACCTAAGAGAAAGGTATGCCGATTTCTATCTAATGTCAGTAAACACTAGTAATGAAAATCGCCTTAAGCATTTGCGAGAAAGCCATAAGTTTAGTGATCAACAGATTACTGAATTGGATAAAAAAGAGTATCCGAAAAAATTAGCTGGGCACAACAAGTTTATATCTCAAAACATTCAAAAATGTATAGAAAATGCGGATATTCATATTAATAATCCTAGGGCTGATAATTTTGAAAGTAGTGAGTTGGCAAGTCAGCTAGCATGGTATGTATCACTTATGATGCACCCAGGGTTAATTATGCCAACGTCAGTTGAAAATTGTATGCAAATAGCTTTTAGCGTAAAAAAAAGCTCCGGTTGTATTTCTAGACAAGTTGGTGCGGCTGTTACAGATGAGCATTACTCGATCAAATCAGTTGGTTGGAATAATACAGCCCAAGGGCAAGTTCCATGCATTTTAAGAAGTGCCGAAGATTTGATCAATGGTGCTGATAAAAACGCCTATAGTGAATACGAAAAAAATGATAAAAACTTTAGGGAAAAAATTGAATTTAAATACATAGATGTAATTAATGATGCGGACAAAGAGGGCATGAATCCATCTTTTTGTTTTAAAGATATTCAAAATGAAATTGAAGGTGAAAAAAATCAAGTCCACACACGATCACTTCATGCTGAAGAAAATGCGTTTCTACAAATATCTAAGTACGGCGGACAAAAAGTAAAGGGTGGTTTTTTATTTACAACAGCGAGCCCTTGCGAGTTATGTGCTAAAAAAGCTTCACAGCTAGGTATTTCAAAAATTTACTTTATTGACCCGTACCCTGGTATTGCCACTACTCATATTTTAAAATCAGGTGATAATCAACCTGACCTTGAATTGTTCCGAGGAGCAGTAGGAACCGCATTCCATAGGTTATATCAGCCTATAATGCCTTACAAAGATGAGCTTGAAATGGCTTATACCCTCCATAAACATGAAAATAAAAAAGATTCAAGGATTAGGCAACTTGAATCTGAAGTCACTAAGTTAAAACTTGAGTTGGAGAACTTAAAGGCCAGTCAAGAATCGAGATAGACTTTAGTAATCTCTGGTCTAAAATGTCCCATCTCTTGTGAAACGGTCTATAGGCCGTTTCATACTTTAACCTTAAACCTTATATCAACCATTCTTTTGTGGGCATAGCTATGCCTTAAACCATATGCGCCTTTAGAAAACAGTAAAGCTCGATTAGAGGCTTTAGAAATCGAGTTTGACCACTATCCGCAACTGTCATTTGGAGTAATGATTTAATAAATTAAGCAGCATTCTAAATTTAAGAATACTTCATTGACTTGACTATATTGAAGATATTCAGTTAGTAATTACTAATTTTTAGATGACTCTAATTGAGTTAAAGACAAGACTCCCATTTTATTGGATGTTTAAATTATTGTTGCTAGTGAAACTGCACAAATAGACTTACACAATGTTAATTACCTAATATTACACATTTACAATTTGTAATGAAGATTTTCAATACTTGATTGAATTCCTATTGGTTGGAAAAGTTTTTTACCTTGAGGGTACATAGCGTAAACTTCTCCAATATCAAGTATAAAATCAATATCTTGTTCTCTGTTTGATAAAACCTTTCCTAAGTATAAATTTGCTATATACAGGCCTGCGAGAGCCTGTAGCACGTTACCCAAATTAGCTTTATTGAAATGCTCTCTGCGTTCATGCTTTAAGCAATTATAGTCACTCCACCATGTAGGTGACTTGCCTTCGTTAAAATCTTCCCATGGGATAAATTGCAACTCGAACTCGAAAGATTGTACCTCTTCAGTTATCAGCCCTTTTTGATTTTCAACTACATAATCACGATAAATCGCTATGTTTGCTTCTTTAGATTTTTTAGAGGGGCAAATACTACATATTTCTTTGAGAACGACTTCTACCTCTGCACAAATAGCGAAATAGAGCTTAGCTAGCTCAATGGAATATGTTTTAAAGTTATCACTGGAGAAGTGAATGTAACGTGACATTGCATATACATCTGATTCTAGCGATAGATAATAACGCCAATGTAGATTTTGTTTCATTGATTCAATCCATTACGCAAAAAGGCTAATTAGCACATTTCATCATTTATTATACAATCAGAAATTTGTTAGCTTTTATAAAATTATACTTTTATATAAGTTTTTAGATAATACAATCTAGCTAATTTTATGGGGGAGTTTTACAGTAAGAATCGAGTTTTAAATTAAACCAAAGCCAATTAAGTTTCATTTCTTCCCATCTAGATTGCAAATTCATATCTTTATTAACCGACGGGGTAAGTGCTAGGCTAACCTTGCTTGTCTCAGTGAGGTCATTGTACTCATAGAAGAGCTCAACATAAAAGCTTTGAAAAACAATAAAGGAGTTTATTCTGGAGTTCGTTATTTCATCTTTTGAGATGTATCCTCTTTCATACTTCCACCTATTGAATGAACTATCAACTTTATCTATAAAGTTGCATGTTTCTATGTAGGTTAATTCTTTATGAATACTTCTTGGAGAAGGCAGGGGGGCAGGTATTGGTGGAGGGGATTCAAAGTCACCCTCATTCATTAGTTGACATGAAGAGATTACAGTAGAAAAAGTAACCACTATAACTGTTGAGATATAGTTTAATTTATTCACTGAGTAACTCCAATGTTGAGTGACAGTTGGATTTACTTTCCTGAATTGCTTGTAGAAGTGAATCGTATGTATTATTTATTCTGGTTTCAGCGTAAAGCAACCGACTAAGGGAACCACTGCAGTTTCTTGCCTCGTTTGACTTCGTAGCTTGGAGCTGCTTTTGTAAAGCAGTTTGATATTGGAAATAAAAATCTAAACTTCTATCTATTAATTGTCCAGTTAATACTAAAACTGCTAGCAGCATAGTATATTTTGTATATTGCGCAATACTCCCTAATATTTCCGGTCTAGCTGAGCTACTTCTAGCTGACTCGCCACTTAAAAGTTTGTAGCTCATTCCTGCGAGTAAAAATGCAAAACCAGAAAACCCAATTTGCAAAATATTTACTATTTGAGTCAAATCCATCTTATAACACTCTTTGAACCATTATTTTTAAATATAGCTAACTATATTAAGTTGTAAATTATAGTCTAAATTTATTTACTTTAAATTTTACATGTTGGATTGGGTTAGCATTTATTTATGTAACTTTAAGAATAGCAATACTCTCGCTTACAAAGGGAAATATAGCTATATTAGAGTGTTACGGTTAGAATTCGGCTGTATAAAACCTTAGCTCACTAACATATTCTTATCGCATATAATGGTGATACGTAAAAAAGCTAAAGGTGTCCAGTAAGCCTAAACAGAGAGAGGTAGAGGGGCAAGTGTATAAATAAGTAAAGCAACAGTGGTGTGTCTTTACTAATTGCATTTGAGTAAAATAAGCAAACTATATTATACGTAATCAACATCAACTAGGTTAAATTAATAAAAGCTTATTTAACCTTAAATAACTTATTGAATAGAGTGTAGAAAAATGGTCGGCATAGCAGGATTTGAACCTGCGACCCCTGACACCCCATGATATTCCGCAATACCTATATAACAGTATGATATTTAAAGAAAATAAAGCTGGTGCACGGGTTTTTGTAGGGTGAAATTCAGTACTTTCGCGAATTTTATAACCTTATAAAACAGATAGTTATAGAGCCTATTACAAATGCTTTTTTCCGTAAAACCTTTTAAAGTCATTAAGACAATTCATTAGAGAAACTAAGTGCAAAAACCTATAGCTAAATCATTTCATATTTCACTTTAGGATCCTTCAGATTTTCACTATACTGTTTATATGTACAGTGTTTTTTTGTTTCTTATGTTCGTTATTCCAATCTATATCGAAGCTGGTATTACAGGTTTTGAATCGCCTGCTGCTCAGCACAAAGAGCTTGGCCTTTCGCTGGATCAACTTTTAATTAAACACCCTGATGCTACCTTTATCGGCATGGCATCAGGGCAGTCAATGCAAGGAGTAGGTATATATGACGGAGATCTACTTTTAGTCGATAGGGCGGTAGATGTGAGCAACGGTGATATTGTGGTTGCAAGTTACAATGGGTGTTTTGTTTGCAAGATCATCGATAAGGACAATCGATTGTTGTTATCAGCTTCAGATGAATTTAAACCAGTGTATGTAGCACCAGAGGATGATTTTTGTTTAGAGGGGGTTGTTACTAGAAGTATCAGACTTCATAAGCCTTGTGCAGAATTTCAAATGAGAGAAATGTAGATCTTTATTAATTACTTATATCCTAAAATGAGTAAATGCTAAAAGGTTTGCTATGAGCAAAAAGTAGACGGCTAGAAAACTCGTTTTTGCCCCAAAATGGTTTAACATAAATACTCTAAAGGTCGGCTTTGAGCGAATTTGAGACGGTCATGATGTTTCGAAGCTAAGGTTGTAATTCTACAAAGCGGACGTTCCGCTAACGCTTTTTTTGCACTAAAATGTTTTAAGGTAATTATTCTATCGGTGAGTTTTGAGCGAATTATAGAAGCAAATAATCAGGCGATAATTACCCCTACCATTAATTGGCTGGTTTGAATTGAAAATTGTTTCTAACATATAGGGAGAGACTCCTATACTTACTGCTGTCGCTATTTAAAAAGAGCATAAAGGAAAATATGACTATTGTTCGGGAAAAAGAGCTTGAATTGGAAGTTAAACAACTCCGAGAGCAGCTAAATAAAGCTAAGCTTGAGCGGGATAAGTACAAAAAGTTATTTGATATTTCGGCTGATGCATTGTCAATAATAGACCTAGGCACAGGCAGGTTTATTGAGTGCAATCAATCCGCGATTGATATGCATGGAGTAGAAAGCAGTAGTAACTTCCTGAATCTAACACCTTCTGATTTGTCACCTGAATTCCAACCATGTGGCAGACGCTCTGACGAAATGGCAGGTGAGTACATAGGCAATACCATAACTGAGGGTAGTCAGGTTTTTCAATGGACGCATACTCGTTTAGACGGCACTACATTTCCCTGTTTGGTTTCATTAACCTATATCGCCTTGGATGAACAAAATCTTATACTAGCTATAGGTAGAGATATCAGCGAGCTTGTCCATACCCAAAATCAATTAGATATAGCAGAATCTGATGCCAGTCGATTAAAGCGAGCTTACAGCGAAGAAAAAGAGAAATTTGAAAAGTTTGTCGACTTAGCCACAGTAGGGATTGCAATTAATAACATTTCAGATGGAAGCTTTGAGTTTGTAAATCAAGAGTTCAGTAAAATCACTGGGTACAGTATTGAAGAGCTTAACCAGATGGATTATTGGCAGCTCACACCAATCTCATATGAAAAGCAGGAGCAAGCTCAACTCGAATCTTTAGCTGAGCATGGTCACTATGGCCCATACCTTAAAGAATATATACACAAAAATGGCACTAACGTCCCTGTATTACTGTCTGGTATAAAAATTACCGACAGAAATGATGAAACGGTGATTTGGTCTGTCGTACAAGATATGACCCTACAAAAAGAGAACGAGCAAAAAATTCAAGAAGCGAAAGAAAAAGCAGATGCATTGGCGCTTCGAATGCAACTTGCCAATGACTCTGCGGAAATAGGCATATGGGAGTGGAATTTACGAACGGGTGAGCTCAATTGGGATGAGTGGATGTACAAATTGTATGGCATCAATGAATCTGAGTTTTCAGGTGCGTATGAAGCATGGGTAAATAGTGTTCATCCCGACGACATTGATTCTGCAAAGAGTGCATTAGAAACAGCTGTTCGTGGTGAAGGAGTTTATGACCCTGAATTTCGAGTTGTACACCCAAATGGTGATATTAAAGTGATAAAGGCCAGCGCTGAAGTAATAAGAGATACTGATGGGAAAGCCGTTAAAGTTATCGGAGTCAATTACGACGTCACAGAAAAAGTTAACGCTATTCAGGTGCTTTATGAAGCGAAACTTGCCGCTGAAAATGCTGTGAAAGCCAAAAGTGACTTTCTGGCGAATATGAGTCATGAAATTCGAACTCCGATGAATGCTATCCTTGGTGGTTTGCAGCTTTTACAAGACGCAAAATTATCTAGGGAGTTGAAAACCGTTCTGAGTAACGCATCTTTCTCTGCACAAAGCCTGCTCACTATCATTAATGATATTTTGGATTATTCAAAAATTGAATCGAACAACCTTCAACTAGAGCAAATTCAGTTTTCACTCACAGAAGTGCTTGAATCAGTGAAGTATGACTTGGATGGGCAAGTTAGCAATAAGCAGATACAGTTTATTGTCAATAAAGGTGAGCGTTATAAAGATTATTGGCTTGGTGATTTAGTTCGAGTTAAGCAAATAATCCTGAACCTCGCTTCAAATGCCGTTAAGTTCACAGAAAAAGGAAGTGTAAAGGTTAATATTGATAGCCGCCCTTACAGTGGCAAAGATGCAATTTATATTCAGGTCATTGATTCGGGTATAGGAATGACTGAAGAGGCTGCTCAGAGGATTTTTGAGCGATTTGCTCAGGCTGATACCTCAACCACAAGAAAGTACGGTGGGACGGGGCTTGGTATGTCAATTACAACTAATCTCATCAAAATGATGGGAGGTGAAATAGACGTTCAAAGTCAGCTAGATAAAGGGACGACAGTCTCAGTTATCCTCCCTCTTCAAGAAGTAGACATGGTGTCTAAAGAAAAGGCTAAAAAATCCTTATCCGCTCCTGATTTATCAAGTAAACAAATACTGGTTGCAGAAGATAATGCAATTAATCAGGTGTTGATACAATCAATGTTGAAGTCTACCAAAGCAAAAGTAACGATTGTTGAAAATGGGCAACTAGCGATAGATGAGGTTAAAAAAGGAAGTTATGACATCGTACTGATGGACATCCACATGCCCGAAATGGATGGCGTGGAAGCGCAAAAACAGCTAAAGCAGCTATTTCCTAAATTACCCGTGATAGCCCTAACCGCAAATGTGATGAAAGATGATGTTGAAAACTACATCCAACAGGGTTTTGTTGCCCATATAGCCAAACCTATCGACATTAATCAACTATATGGAAGCTTAAAGCATTTTATCGATAAATAAATTTGTTCAACTAATTAAATACCCAATGGCTAGTAACTTAGAAGGGAGTTAGTTCTAGTTGATAGGGGGATTATTAACTCATCTTTGTCCATCGACGAGTTATAAATATAACTCGCCTTTGCCCCATTCCTTTTCAGGATCCGTCTAATAAATTTTTGCTAAGTGAAACACTGCAATACTTAAAGTAATGCGTTCAACCCTCACTTGAATGAGTTGAGTCGCATTACATTTTCTACTTTA
>Ga0213832_1000923_pt1 | contig 11033 bp, 10 predicted proteins | sample SWATP13_FD_161660 | JGI IMG/M metagenome (GOLD analysis project Ga0213832, IMG submission 161660) | Coastal seawater microbial communities from Marineland, Florida, United States - SWA TP1 #3 | ecosystem: Environmental > Aquatic > Marine > Coastal | place: USA: Florida | collected 2016-08-06 | reverse complement strand
AAAAAGATATGGCTGAGAAACGTAATATATTTCTAGTGGGCCCTATGGGGGCTGGCAAAAGCACAATTGGTCGTCACATTGCTGACCAATTACACCTTGAATTTTTCGATTCAGATCAAGAGATCGAGCGTCGTACTGGAGCAGATATTGCTTGGGTATTCGATCTTGAGGGTGAAGAGGGCTTTCGACTTCGTGAAGAAACTGTTATTTCAGACTTAACTGAGATGCAAGGTATCGTTCTTGCAACCGGTGGTGGTTCTGTGATCAGTAAAGAAGTACGTAACAAGCTTTCTGCTCGTGGTATTGTTGTATACCTTGAAACGCCGATCGAAAAGCAAGTTGCACGCACGCAGCGCGACAAGCGTCGTCCATTATTGCAAACAGAAGAAGCACCGCGCGATGTATTAGAGCGCTTAGCTGAAGAACGCGAACCGCTATACAAAGAAGTCGCTGATTTTGTTGTCCGCACTGATGAACAAAGCGCAAAAGTTGTTGCTAATCAAATCATCGAGAAATTAGATTTTTAAAAACCAAGAATAAAAGGAAACTAGCGATGCTTGAATTAACTGTTAATTTGGACGAGCGAAGTTATCCTATTTATATTGGTCAATCTGCACTTCAATACCAAGGTCGACTCCGTGAACATATCGGTGATTGTCGACCTGTTATTATCACCAACGACACTATTGCACCTTTATATTTAGATGATGTAATGAGGTCGTTGGCTGATCATAATCCGCTCTCTTTTATTATTCCTGATGGTGAACAATACAAGTCACTAGAGTGGTTTGAAAAGATTTCAGCATTTTTACTTGAGCATAACTGTGGCCGAGACACCTGCTTAATAGCTTTGGGTGGAGGTGTGGTTGGCGATTTAACGGGCTTTGTGGCAGCGTGTTATCAACGTGGCGTGCCGTTTATACAAGTACCAACAACCTTACTATCACAGGTCGATTCCTCGGTGGGCGGTAAAACAGCGGTAAATCATCCGTTAGGTAAGAACATGATTGGCGCTTTCTATCAGCCACAAGCGGTGTTCATTGATACTAAGTCTTTGCATACGTTGCCTGAGCGTGAGTTTGCAGCAGGTATGGCTGAAGTCATTAAGTATGGCCTGATCTACGATACAGAATTATTTGCTTACCTTGAGCAAAATATTGCCAACCTTAAATCACTCGATGAGCAAACATTACAACACGTGATTTACCGTTGCTGCGAAATTAAAGCACTTATTGTTGCTGAAGATGAAAAAGAAGCGGGCCTGCGTGCATTATTGAATCTAGGTCATACGTTTGGTCATGCGATTGAAGCACAGATGGGCTATGGTAATTGGCTACACGGTGAAGCGGTTGCAGCGGGTATGGTATTGGCGGCAAGACTAGCACACAAGCGTAATGATTTATCACAACAAGAGGTTGAACGTATTGAAGCGCTTATTGCTCAATACGACTTACCTGTGGAAGCGCCAGATGAGATGACTTGCGAGCAGTTTCTTACCCACATGCGCAAAGATAAGAAAAATAAAAAAGGCACCATTCGCTTTATTCTTCCTACAAAATTTGGTCAATGTGCGCTGGTTAGTGATGTAACTGATCAGCAGGTTTGTGATTTACTTATACGCTAATGCAATCGCAAATATTGCCTAGCCGTGCTGCGCTAGTTGATCGAATCGCCCTACAGTTTGAATATGGGCAAAACCTGATATGTTTATTAGGTCCTTCTGGTTTAGGGAAAAGTTATCTATTAGAAACTTTTATTACCGATAAGTATCTTGAGTTTAATAAAGCTTTTGTGCAACTTAACGGTAAGATGACGGATCAACAATTTGTTACTGATTTACTCGAACAGAATTTTCGCAACCCGCTTATCGATCACTCATTAACACTTTCAGAGAACTTTTATCAGCTCTATAAGCAGCAGCCATGTGGCGATTGTTTATGGGTTATCGATGGTGGTCGTCACCTATCAGAAGAGCTTGTTCAGCAGCTTGAGCTTATTGCCAAGCAAAGCCCCAGTACGCTCTATATCCTAATAGCCTCGCAATCGGTAGGGCAGTTTACACAAGCCGTAGAAATTCATCTTGAAGCCCTCAATATGAGTGAGAGTAAACAATTGATGCGTTGGTTTTTTCCTAACTTGCCAGTTGAAGAAGACCCTGTTTTTCGCACTTTTGTTGAAGAAGCAAAGGGTAATCCAGCTCTTTTATTGGCTTGGCAGCCACAAGAACACACCGCTGATATTCGTGAACCTGAAAAAAGTTATAAATTACTCTACTTACTCTTATTACTGTTAACGACCATGCTGCTGATAATTGGCTTTTTATACAAGGCCGATATGACCGAGTGGTGGAAAGAGCATTATCAACAAGATACAACAGCAAAGGTAGCCACTGCGCTGCCAGCTGAAAAAATCATAGCACCAACTGACAAAGCACTTGAAAAAGCACCTATTGAAACCGCTCAGCAACAAAGTAATGGGCAAGAACAACCTGTTGCTACGCTATCACATGAAAATAACGTATCAGCAATTGTTGATAGTTTAGCTATTCCTGTACCTGCTGAACCTCAAGAAACGGCAGAAAGTGATGATACCGCCACTGATTTAGAAGGTGCACCCGCGGAGCAAAAGCAGCTAACAGAGCCCGCTGAGGTTGCAACGTTAACAGGAAATGCCTGGTACTTAGCTGAACCTGATGGGCACTTTGTTATTCAACTGCTGGCTGTAACTAAACAAGAAATTACCGATAAGTTTATTACAGAAAATAACTTACAGGATACAGTTCACATATACCAAGCACTACGTAATGGTACACGTTGGTGGATTGTTACTTCCGGCAGTTATGAAAGCTTAGGTGACGCAAAAAAGGCTGCTTTACAGCTTTCTGATAATGTGCGTAAAAATCAGCCTTTTTACAAAAAAATAAGTAAAATTAAGCAAGAAATCGCCTCACTAGATCAGTAAAATAAAACAGATTAGTGTAGAATCGCGCAACACTGAATTGAAGTTAAGAGCAGATGCAGCAAAAGACCAGAGCCTTCCTTAAGTGGGCAGGTGGAAAATACAGCTTAGTAGAAGATATTCATGCCCGTTTAAAAAAAGCGAGCGCGAGCGCTGATACCTTAGTTGAGCCTTTTGTTGGTGCAGGTTCTGTTTTCTTAAATACAGATTTCAAGCATTACATTCTTAATGATATCAATGCAGACCTTATCAACCTATATACCGAACTAAAACGCACTCCGGATGAGTTTATTAGTGATGCGAAAAAACTATTCGTTGAATTAAACAATCATCCTGAAGCTTATTATGAGTATCGTGTTCAGTTTAATCAAAGCAATGATGTGTATGAGCGTGCTATCTTATTCTTATACATGAATCGCCATGGCTACAATGGCTTATGTCGCTACAACCTCAAAGGCATTTTTAATGTGCCTTTTGGTAAATATAAGCGCCCATATTTTCCTGAAAAAGAAATGAGCTTTTTTGCGCACAAAGCACAGCAAGCAACCTTTACTTGCTTAGGTTATGACGAAGTATTTAAGCTTATTCCTGAAAATGCGGTTGTTTATTGCGATCCACCTTATGTGCCGTTAAGTAAAACGGCCTCATTTACCTCGTATGCGAAAGGGGGCTTTAATTTAGATGATCAAGCTAACCTAGCAAATCTGGCAGAGCAAACAGCATTTGAAAATAACACTCCAGTGCTTATCTCAAACCACGATACAGTGTGGACTCGGAAAATATACAGCCAAGCAGCACTTGATGAGATTCAGGTGAAACGCACAATTAGCCCAAAAGGGGGCTCGCGGAATAAAGTAAATGAGTTGATGGCTATGTATTTAGCACCAAAGAAACGGTGAAATAAATAGCCCCTACGAATAAGCTAAATAACACAAGAGCAATAACAATGATTGTGCTTAATGAGTGCTCTTTGAAATCGGCCTGACGTTTGTTTTCTGATTGCACACCAAAAAAAGCAGCGAAAACACTTTGTAATGCGCTAAAAAACTTACTCATCGGGCTTAAAATTTCGAGCCTAAACTACTAACTTTTTTTGATTCTTCACTACTTGTTAGTAATTCTAGTAAATCTAAATAATGGAATTGTGCGCTGCGGCTATCGCCTGTAAGCCAAGAAAACCAACCAGTTTCTTGTTCGGCTTGCATACATTGATTAGCACTTGTAGAAAGGCCTGTTGTGTTACATTGACAATTTGATGCAGTTAATAAAAAGTCGTCATTCGCAGTTGAAAGCGAATGTGCAAAAGCAGCAACAGTCAGTGCGGACGCGATTAAGATCCCAGTTTTAAAAGCACGCATGGTAATAACCTTTGTTTATGTTATTTTGCCAAGCATACCTAACAATTGCTCAAATAACAAACTTAATTACTGCTGAATTTAAGGAAAAATTAATAAAATTAGTGTCTTGAGGTAAGCTTTATGTTTAATTTTTGTGTGTTAAAACCTAACTATGCGAATAAATTAAATAATTTATTACTCATACTCAAGTTTAGTTAGCTGAATGGACTAGTTCACTGTATTTATTTACCTCACAAAGAGCGCAGTGTTTTAATCGGCTAGCTATTGGGTTACATTATGCGCTCTTCTTGCCGTCGCAAATTATAATGGAATTTCTCATGTTGGAAACATTACAAAAGTATTTAATAGCCCCGTCTATACTCTCGGCCGATTTTGCTCGCTTAGGTGAAGATGTTGATCGTGTACTCGCAAGTGGCGCTGATGTTGTACATTTTGATGTAATGGATAACCATTATGTGCCAAACCTAACTTTTGGCCCGATGATTTGTAAAGCACTGCGTGACTACGGCGTGACGGCACCGATTGATGTACATCTCATGGTAAAACCAGTCGATCGAATTATCCCAGACTTTGCAGAAGCAGGCGCTTCAATTATTAGTTTTCACCCTGAAGCCAGTGAACATATTGATCGCACCTTGCAGCTCATAAAAGACAGTGGCTGCCAAGCAGGTCTGGTGTTCAACCCTGCAACCAGTCTTAGCTACCTTGAACATGTACTCGATAAAGTCGATGTAGTGTTATTAATGTCGGTTAACCCAGGCTTTGGCGGCCAAAGCTTTATTCCTCATACCCTCGAGAAGCTTCGCCAAGCGCGTAAAATTATTGATGACTCAGGTCGCAATATTCGTTTAGAAGTTGATGGTGGTGTGGGTATTGATAATATTGCCGAAATAGCAAAAGCGGGCGCTGATATGTTTGTCTCAGGCTCTGCGATTTTTAATCAACCAGATTATAAAGCGGTAATCGATGCAATGCGCAGTGAACTTGCGAAGGTTGATTCATGAAATACGATGCAGCATTTTTTGATTTAGATGGCACCTTAGTCGACAGTGTTTATGATTTATATATTGCAATGAACCTGACTCTCACTGACTTAGCATTTCCAGTTGTTAGCCAAAAGTTGGTCGAAAGCTGGGTGGGAAATGGGATAGAAACACTTGTTAAGCGCGGCTTGAGTGGCGATATGCAAATCAGTAAACATTTAGACGAAGCCCTTGCTGAGCGCGCTATTAATTTGTTTTATCAGCATTATGACCAAGTTGTGGGTGACTATAGTGCGCTTTATCAGCATGTAGAAACAGGGCTTGCTGCGCTTGCTGGTATGCCTAAAGTGGTGATCACCAATAAGGCACGCCGTTTTACCGAGAAGTTACTTGATAAACTCTCACTGACCAGCCATTTTCAGCTGATTGTCTGTGGTGATGATATGGCAAAGAAACCATCACCTGAGCCTTTGCAGTTTGCATGTCAGCAACTTGATGTAAGCCCAGAAAAAGCGGTTATGATAGGCGACTCAAAAAGTGATATTTTGGCTGCCAAAGCGGCTAATATTGAAGTTGTTGCGCTAAGCTACGGCTATAACCAAGGTGAAAACCTCGCTGATTTCAATCCAGAGTACCTCTGCGAGAATTTCTTAGATATAATACCTGTTCTTACCCAAAGGTAAGTGCATTTTAAATTCGTCTTTTTAAGTAAAAATATAAAGGAACATCATGAGTAAACCAGTAGTGTTAAGCGGCATTCAGCCAACCGGTGGTATGACAATAGGCAACTATGTTGGCGCTATTAACCAGTGGCTTAAGCTACAGGAAGACCACGAAAGTTTCTTTATGTTAGTAGATTTACACGCCATTACTGTACGTCAAGATCCAGAGCAACTACGCTCTCGCGTGCTTGACGGTATTGCGCTGTATGCAGCATGTGGTATCGACCCTGAGAAATCGGCACTATTTGTACAATCTCAAGTGCCTGAACATGCTCAGCTTAGCTGGGTTTTAAACTGTTATGCGCAAATGGGTGAGCTTAACCGTATGACGCAGTTTAAAGATAAGTCGTCAAAGCATGCGAATAACGTAAATGTGGGTTTATTCTCTTACCCTGTGCTGCAAGCGGCTGATATCTTGTTATATCAGGCTGATCAAGTGCCAGTGGGTGAAGATCAAAAGCAACATCTTGAGTTAACACGGGATATTGCAACACGTTTCAATAACTTATACGGTGATGTGTTTAAACTACCTGAACCATACATCCCTGAGTTTGGTGCACGTGTAATGAGCCTGCAAGATCCGTTGAAAAAAATGTCTAAGTCAGATGAAAATCCAAACGGTTACATTATGTTATTAGATGAGCCGAAGAAGATAGAAAAGAAACTGAAAAAAGCAGTAACAGATTCTGACGAGCAAGCGCGTATCTACTTTGATCGTGAAGAAAAACCTGGTGTATCTAACTTACTCACTTTATTATCAGTTGCAACTAAGCGCTCAATTGAAGACTTAGTGCCTGAATATGAAGACAAAATGTATGGTCATCTGAAAAAAGACACAGCAGCAGCGGTTGTGAGCATGATTGAGCCAATCCAAGCGCGCTTTAAAGAAATTCGCGAAGATCAGTCACTACTTGATAGCATTATGAAATCAGGTGCTGAAAAGGCGAGTATCCGCGCTGAAAAAACATTAAAAGCTGTTTACGATGCGGTAGGTTTTATCCCTCGTCCGTAAGCTTTTCAACAAATTATTGAAATAAAAATACCGCTGAATAGCGGTATTTTTTTGTCTGCTATTTAGTAACTGGCAAGATACCTGGTGAGTCACAAGCTATCACTTCAAAGCGGTAGCCATACTCCGCATTGTTATCTGGTGTTACTTGCACAATTTCATAATCATTGAGTTCAACCGCTTTACTGTTTTCTGTTTTTACACAGCGGGAGTAACTATCCGCCTCAAAGCTGTATGCAAACATGGCAATTAAGCGTTTACTGCGTTCAAAGTAGCCTTTGGTATCTAAAAACTGGCGTAGGTTTTCGGCTGTTTCGCCATCACCGTCAAGATTAATGTCAGGCTTTGGTGTGAGTGGTTTCTCTGAGCTGTCTGGCAATTGTTGTTCTATTTTTTCACTGAGTTCTTCAACCGCTTTTTGTTGCTCTTCACCTGACTCTTTAGCAATGGCTTTACTATCTGCAAAGGTACTGACAATGTTGTCGAGTACTTCTTCAGGCGGTTGGTCGTCAATAAAGGAAATTAGGTTAATCAATACCACTGACGCTAATACAAAGCGCACTATGGCGGTTAATAGTGGCGAATAGCTTTGGCTTATAAACTTAATTCGCTCAGAGCCAAATGGTTTTATCAGTAATAAAGCAAAAATATAGAAGGGTAAAAAAAGTTGAAATAATAATAGGGTCGCTAGGCTAATGCCCATCGCCCAAGGGGGTAAATATAAGAGAGTGGCAAAGTTATGCGTGTAGTTAAAGTGAGTTGATGAGACATGAGTTACATCGTTTACAATACCGCTCGCACCGGCCAATACAAAGTTAGCGATACTGGCGTAGAAGATTAAAATTAACGCTTTGCCTGCAAGTGAATGCCAAAGCTGATTAAATTTCGGCCAAAACTCTATAACGAGTGCTATGATCGTAATGGTTGCACTTAACCAGCCCGATTGTAGAACAATCAGGCTGCTTAATGCTAACAGATAAAGCTTTTGCGCGGTACTTAAGTTAAACCAAATGGCTTGTATACGTTCAACCAGCTTTGTTTTATGTGGCTGCCAGCTACGCTGCTGTTGTTGAAGCTGTTTATTCGCGCGCCATTTTGCAATTTTTAAATACCTACGCACGCAATATCCTTTTTATAGTAGTGGTTTTAAGTATCTTCCAGTGTGTGAACGCTCACAATCAGCGACCTCTTCAGGTGTACCAGAAATTAAAATTTCTCCCCCACCTGAACCGCCTTCTGGACCTAAATCGACAATCCAGTCTGCGGTTTTAATCACATCAAGATTATGCTCAATAACGACTATGGTGTTACCGTGATCGCGTAAACGGTGGAGTACTACCAATAATTGCTGAATATCAGCAAAGTGTAAACCCGTAGTTGGTTCATCAAGGATATATAAGGTTTTACCCGTATCGCGTTTTGACAGTTCACGAGCCAGTTTCACACGCTGCGCTTCACCACCTGAAAGAGTCGTTGCAGCTTGACCTAAGCGAATATACGACAAGCCGACATCCATTAAGGTTTGTAGTTTACGTGCAATAGCGGGAATTTTATCAAAGTACTCACGGGCATCTTCAACAGTCATTTCGAGTACTTGGTGAATGTTTTTACCTTTGTACTGTACTTCGAGTGTTTCGCGATTATAGCGCTGACCCTTACACACATCACAAGGCACATACACATCCGGTAAAAAGTGCATTTCTACCTTGATTACGCCATCGCCTTGGCACGCCTCACAACGACCACCTTTCACGTTAAAGCTAAAACGACCCACTTTATAGCCACGTGAACGGGCTTCTTGAGTACCTGCAAATAGCTCACGAATACCAGTAAAAATGCCGGTGTAAGTGGCAGGGTTTGAGCGCGGAGTACGGCCAATCGGGCTTTGGTCAATATCAATCACTTTATCAAAATGATCTAGGCCCTTGATTGACTTGTACGGAGCCGCTTCAGCGGTCGTTGCGCCATTTAACTCGGTATGAGCCAGCTTAAATAAAGTGTCGTTGATAAGCGTTGATTTACCTGAGCCTGATACACCTGTGACACAGGTCATTAAGCCAAATGGAATACGTAAATCAACGTTCTTTAAGTTGTTACCTGTGGCACCAAATAACTCAAGCCATTTGTCGGTAGTTTGATGACGAGACTCTGGTACTTCGATTTTCTTTTCACCAGAGAGGTACTGACCGGTGATTGAATCTTTACTTGCTAGAATATCGTCGTGAGTACCCTCGGCAATAACATGGCCGCCATGAACACCCGCACCTGGGCCAATATCGATAATATGATCCGCTGCTCGAATGGCATCTTCGTCATGTTCAACCACAATCACTGTATTGCCTAAATCACGTAAATGAATAAGGGTTTTTAGTAAGCGGTCGTTATCGCGTTGGTGTAAACCAATTGAAGGCTCATCCAGTACGTACATAACACCAACAAGACCTGCACCGATTTGGCTTGCTAAACGAATACGCTGCGCTTCACCACCAGACAGGGTGTCGGCACTTCGCTCAAGCGATAGATAATTAAGGCCTACATTAATTAAGAAAGATAAACGGTCACGAATTTCTTTGAGAATTTTTTCGGCAATTTGCGCGCGCTGGCCTGTCAGACTTAAACTTTCAAAAAATGCCATGCTTTCACCAATACTCATTGTGGTGATAGCTGGTAGATTCGTTTGACCAATAAATACGTGGCGAGCTTCTTCACGCAATCGAGAGCCATGACAGCTCGGACACGCTTGGCTCGTTTGGTATTTAGCCAGTTCTTCGCGCACTGAGTTTGACTCGGTTTCACGGTAGCGGCGATTCATATTATTTAAAACGCCTTCAAACTCATGGTTACGCGTAATTAAATCGCCACGATCGTTACGATAATTAAAGGCAATTTTAGTTTTGCCTGAGCCTTCAAGAATCACTTTTTGAGCCTCTTTACTAAGCTCTTGGAAAGGCACTTCTAGATCAAACTTATAATGCTCTGCGACTGCTTGCAGCATTTGGAAGTAATAAAAGCTGCGTTTGTCCCAGCCTTTAATTGCCCCACCCGATAAACTTAACTCTGGATTTTGCACAACGCGGTTTGGATCAAAATATTGACGCACACCTAAACCATCACAGCTTTGACATGCACCCGCTGGGTTATTAAACGAGAATAAACGCGGTTCTAGTTCACTCATGGCATAGCCACACGTTGGGCAGGCAAAGTTAGCAGAAAACAGCATGTCTTCGCTGAGTGAGTCGTCCATCGCCGCTACATGGGCAATACCACCTGATAGCTCAAGGGCTGTTTCGAATGATTCAGCTAAACGCTGTTGTTGGCCATCTTTTACTTTAAAGCGGTCAACCACGACCTCGATAGTATGCTTTTTATGAAGCTCGAGAGTCGGTGGATCAGATAAGTCACATACTTCGCCATCAATACGGGCGCGGATAAAGCCTTGGCTTGCGAGTTGCTCTAATAGCTTAACATGCTCACCTTTGCGATCTTTGACTACGGGGGCTAACAGCATTAGCTTGCTACCTTCAGGTAGGGCTAAAACCGTATCGACCATTTGGCTGATCGTTTGTGCGGCAAGTGGCAAGTCGTGAGTAGGGCAGCGAGGCTCACCTACGCGGGCAAATAATAAACGTAGGTAATCGTAAATCTCAGTGATTGTACCAACTGTTGAACGCGGGTTATGCGAGGTCGATTTTTGCTCGATAGAGATAGCAGGCGATAAACCTTCGATGTGATCGACATCGGGTTTTTCCATTAGCGATAAGAACTGTCTTGCATAGGCTGACAGTGATTCAACATAACGACGTTGCCCTTCTGCATACAAAGTATCAAACGCTAAAGACGATTTCCCTGAACCAGATAGGCCAGTGATAACTATCAACTTATCACGGGGAATGGTTAGGCTGATGTCTTTTAAATTGTGCGTGCGGGCGCCTCGGACTTCAATGTTTTCCATGCTATCTCGTTTTATTACCTAATTATTTTTTCAGTATCTCATAATACGCGA
>Ga0213832_1000921_pt1 | contig 11041 bp, 10 predicted proteins | sample SWATP13_FD_161660 | JGI IMG/M metagenome (GOLD analysis project Ga0213832, IMG submission 161660) | Coastal seawater microbial communities from Marineland, Florida, United States - SWA TP1 #3 | ecosystem: Environmental > Aquatic > Marine > Coastal | place: USA: Florida | collected 2016-08-06 | reverse complement strand
GAAGTTGTGCCTGTTGGCAACGCGCTAAAATTTTCTGAACTCTAAAATCGGAAAGTGCTGGTGCACCACGAAGGATCAACATAGGTATTTTCATCCGGGGTTAGGGATTGAACGATATTTTAGGCGCGTATTATAGTGCAAATAACGCCTAGATTTAACTCAAAATTGCGCTTTTATTTAAATAATCTTCATAACCGCTTTTACGTTTGCAACAATCGAGCACCCTAATACCCGTTATTTTTTCGCAGGTTCTTGTTCTGTATGACTTATCTATTTGCAACCTTGATGCCTTTATTAATTTAAAATAGATATATAAAACTATTCGCCAAGTGACGCAGCTTTGAAGTTTTGCTATAACGGTAAGGTAATGGTTTAAGGGGCATTTATAATCTATGCAAAAGTTACTCGCTATTTTTAGTTTAGTGCTCATGTTATGTGCATGCGATATGCAACAACAGCCTTCGCAACTAGCTCATATCAAGGCGCAGAATAAAATTAGAGTTGGTACTTTAGCCGGCGCGAGTAATTACTATCAAGCGCCACAAGGTGTGCAAGGCTTCGAGTATGAGCTTGCTCAAGAGTTTGCTGACTATGTCGGTGTTGAACTTGAAATGGTGCCCTTTTTTAACTTATCAGATATGTTCACCCGCCTAGAAAATGGCGACTTAGACGTAATAGCTTCAGGGCTTACGTACAATACGATTCGCGCTAAGCATTACCGCTTCGGTCCAACTTATCGCACAATTAGTCAGAAACTAGTTTACAAACAAGGCCGTGTCCGCCCCCGCGAATTCGACGATTTAACTGGCAACTTAACTGTGCTTGCAAAAAGCAGTCACTCACTTGCTTTACAGCAATTAAAACAACTTCACCCGACTTTGAGCTGGAATGAAACTGAGGACATGGATGAAGAAGAGTTGTTGCAAGCTGTGATTGATGGTGAGATTGACTACACCCTCGCTGACTCGCATACATTGTCACTGTTTCGCCGTTACCATCCTAATTTAAGCATTGGCTTTTCGGTCACCCGAAACGATCCAATTGCATGGGTTTTGAGAAAAGACGGTGATGACTCTTTATATGCTTTAATGGTGCCTTTTTTTGGCGATATAAAACAAACGAACCAGCTTTACGTACTTGAAGAAAAGTACTTTGGTCATGTACGCCAATTTAACTATGTAAATACCCTTGCCTATATCGAAGCGATTAAAGAAACCTTACCAAAGTACCAGCCTTGGTTTGAACAATATGCTGGTAATATTGACTGGCGCTTACTTGCTGCACTGAGCTATCAAGAATCGATGTGGAACCCTAAGGCTAAATCGCCTACTGGGGTCCGTGGTATCATGATGTTAACTCAAGCCACTGCCAAACAAGTTGGCGTAACCAACCGTTTAGCACCAGAGCAAAATATCAAAGGTGGCGCTGAATATTTAGCCCAGCTAATCTCTTGGATCCCTGAGCGGATCCCACAACCTGACCGTACATGGTTTGCGCTCGCTTCATATAATGTAGGTTGGGGGCATGTAAATGATGCGCGTATTATTACCGAACAAGAAGGTGCAAGCCCGGATAAATGGGCTGATGTGAAAAAACGTTTACCGCTTTTAATTAAAAAACGCTATTACCGTAAAACTAAATATGGCTATGCACGTGGTGATGTTGCCGTGAAATACGTTGATAACATTCGTCGTTACTATGACGCTTTAGTTTGGCTTGATGAAAATGACGCTATTTCAAACCCGAGTGATGAAGAAGCAATAACGCAACAAGAAGCCCCTAACTTGCCGGATAATGACAACAAGCAGAGCAAACCTGACAATGAGCAACAAGCTGCTAATACTGAACAAAACAAGTTAAACAATAACTAACCAATACAGCAGAAATCAGTTTACTTGTCATCAAATGATCATTATCTTCTAGAACAATATCCCAATTCATGCCATGCTTTCTCTCACTTTAGGAGCTCACATGTTAAAAAGAAGACGTACCACACATAAATTTAAACGTAATGTGATTTACTCTACAGCGACACGCCGTCGCATCATGCTACGTAACACACACAAAAAAGTTATTTGGCGCCGCCGTTTATTTGCCATGCAATTAATGGAAGCACAAGAAACCCCAGCAACGCCGGTTGTTTAACTAGGCGTTGCGAGCAGCAAGCTTCGCCGCTTTTTTCTCTTTTCTACGGCGTTTAAAAAACGCTGAAATTACCGCGCCACACTGTTCACTCATTACGTCACCGGTTACTTCAACTTGATGATTTAGTCTTGGTTCTTGTAATAGGTTCATAATTGACCCTGCAGATCCTGTTTTTGCATCTTTAGCACCAAATACCAAACGTTTGATACGACTATGCACTAACAATCCTGCACACATAGAACAAGGCTCTAATGTCACATATAAAGTACAATCAATCAAACGATAGTTATTAAGTACTTTACCCCCTTCACGTATAGCCATCATCTCAGCATGAGCAGAGGGGTCATTATCAGTAATTGAGCGGTTATAACCATAAGCAATGAGTTGATTATCTTTTACCAGTACTGCACCAACAGGAATTTCATCAATCGCTTCTGCTTTACTTGCAAAAGTGAGGGCTTTTTCCATCCAATACTCGTCACTATATTGTTCGCTCATAAATCACACAAAACTTGTAAAACTGTGAGTAATTATACCTAGTTAGTCAATAAAAAGGGCAATAAATACTGCTACACTTAAAAATTAACGCAAATTTTAGTGGCTTTTTCATGGCTCAACGGACCCATATTGCGCTATAATCTCGCGCTTTTTTTATTTCGCTAATAGCAATTCAACTAGGTAAATTTGTTGATTTACAATTTGCAATTGATATCAATACACGGGTAGCAAATGAAATTTCCTGGACGCCGCAGGCATAAACATTATTTTCCAGTGGAAGCTAAAGATCCACTTACTAATCAACTCAACTCAACGGAACGACTACAACGTAGTTATATAACCGGTATCGATCAAATTGTGGTCGACATTGAAGCTAAAGTTGATCAAGCTTTCCTTGATGAATTTCAATTGCGCCGCGGTATGTCGCAAGTCATTGATAACGACATTACTAATGCATTGTACGACCGCTTAAAGCTTAATAATATGGTCGATTATGAGTTTGCTGGTGGCACTATTGGCAACACAATGCACAATTACTCAACACTTGCTGATGACCGCTCAGTACTACTTGGTGTGATGAGTGAAAATATCAAAATTGGTAGTTATGCATACCGCTTTTTATGTAATACCTCTAGCCGCGTAGATCTTAATTACTTACAACCGGTTGACGGACCCATCGGTCGCTGCTTTACCTTGATTGACGAAACGGGTGAACGTACTTTCGCCATTAGTGCAGGCCTTATGAACCACCTTCGCCCTGAATCAATCGATAAAGAACTCATTGAGAACTCTTCAGCACTGGTGATCAGCGCCTACTTAATGCGTACACAAGGCGATGAAACCATGACCGACGCAACAATGCAGGCTGTTAAGTATGCCAATGATGCAGGTGTCCCTGTGGTATTAACACTCGGCACTAAGTTCTTAATTGAACAAGACCCTACTTGGTGGGCTGAATTTGTTAAAGAACATGTTGATATTCTTGCGATGAACGAGGAAGAAGGTCTCGCCATTACAGGTTTTGAAGATCCGCTTCTGGCAGCTGATAAAGCCCTTGATTGGACTGACTTAGTGATATGTACAGCTGGCGAGAAAGGCTTATTTATGGCCGGTTATGTAGATGATTCATTCAAGCGCGAAACAGAATACCCGCTTCTACCAGGTGCAATCGCAGATTTTAACCGTTACGAGTTTTCGCGCGCAATGCGCAAAGATGACTGCCAAAACCCTATTCGTGCCTATAGCCATACCGCACCGTTTATGGGTGGTCCTGATAGCATCAAAAACACAAACGGTGCAGGTGATTGTGCGCTTGCTGCGGTATTACATGATTTATCAGCAAACGTTTACCACAAACTCAATGTGGCAAACTCAGCGAAGCATCAGCAACCTGCTATGACGTACTCATCGCTTGCACAAATTAGTAAATACGCTAACCGTGCAAGTTATGAAGTGCTTGTTCAGCACTCACCACGTTTATCGCGTGGCTTACCTGAACGTGAAGATTGTTTAGAGCAAGTATACTGGGAGCAGTAATCGCGACTAAAAAATCGAAATATCCAGTTTCTGGGATAAGCGCTCAAGGGCCGCTATCCCAGCCACTGAGTTACCATATGAATTTAAACGTGGTGCCCATACCGCAACCGTAAACTGATTAGGTAGTACTGCTAAGATTGTTCCAGATACCCCTGATTTTCCGGGCATACCGACACGGTAACCAAAGTCCCCCGCTGCATCGTATAAACCACTGGTAAACAGTAACGAGTTAAGTTGTTTATTTTGCCTTGCACTCAGCACTTTATTGCCGTTGGCATCTTTGCCCTGATTAGCGAGATAATTGTAAGCTTTTGCTAATTCAACGCAGTTCAATTCGATGGCACAGAAATTAAAATAAGCCCATAAGACATCATCTACTTCGTTATTAAAATTACCAAATGATTTCATTAAATGTGCCATGGCCGCATTGCGATGACGAAACTCATATTCAGAGTTAGCCACTTTTTTGTCGATTATGACGCTTGGATTCCCTGATAACTGCCGAAATGATTCAAGCATAGAATGCATCGGTGCAGACAGTCGACTGTAAAGCGCATCACATGTCACAATGGCACCAGCATTAATAAATGGGTTACGCGGGATGCCATGTTCAAACTCAAGTTGGGTCAATGAGTTAAACGCTGTACCAGAAGGCTCTTTACCTACTCGCTGCCATAATTCATCCCCATAACGCTGAAGCGCTAAAGTCAGGGTCATCACTTTAGAAACTGATTGAATAGTAAAACGCGCACTACAATCACCACCGCAGTAAGTTTGACCGTCTACGGTATGAATCGCTATAGCGAACTGATTTGGCTCAACCTCTGCTAACGCAGGAATATAGTCAGCAACCTTACCTTGGCTCAGTAATGGCTGAACTTCTTTGGTTATTTCATCTAATACATGTTGATAATCAATCTGTGACATACCGCGTCCTTAAAACAAAAAGCCCCGCATTTGCGAGGCTCTGTAGTCTACTAGAGATGGTTTGCTATAGCGATCGCTATTAGCTCATTGCTGATTGCAGCTTTTTCATCGCTGTTTTTTCTAGCTGGCGAACACGCTCAGCTGACACATTGTATTTTTCAGCAAGCTCTTGCAGTGTTGCTTTATCATCCGCTAACCAGCGCGCACTAACGATATCTTGCGAACGCTCATCTAGGGTTTTTAATGCGCTGAATAAACGTGCATGAGATTGCTCTTGCCATTGCTGCTCTTCAATATCATCAGCAAGGTCAGCACTGCCATCTGTTAAATACTGTACTGGCGAGTATGTGCTTGTCGGTGCGTCATCATTGTCGTCGCCCGTTAAATCAAAGCCCATATCTTGGCCACTCATACGTGATTCCATCTCACGTACTTCTTTTTCACTAACACCCAGCTCGTTTGCAACGGTGCTAACCTCAGCTTGGTTGAACCAACCTAAACGTTTTTTGTTTTTACGTAGATTGAAGAATAACTTACGTTGCGCTTTTGTTGTTGCAACTTTCACGATACGCCAGTTTTTCAATACGTATTCGTGAATTTCTGCTTTGATCCAATGTACTGCGAATGAGACCAAACGAACACCGACACTTGGGTCGAAACGTTTTACCGCTTTCATCAGACCGATGTTACCTTCTTGAATCAAATCGGCTTGCGGTAGACCATAGCCTGAATAGCTTTTTGCAATGTGAGCAACAAAGCGAAGATGTGACATAATGAGTTGCTTTGCAGCATCAAGATCACCTTCTTCCTGAAGACGTGTCGCTAACTGTTTTTCTTTCTCAGCATCAAGCATAGGAATAGTGCTAACAGCTTGAAGATAGCCATCCATACTTGCGCTTTGTTGACCTACAGTAAGTGCCATTGCGTATAAATCTTTACTCATTTTTCACCTCAGTGATAAACATTTTAAAACCATCTTAGCACTCTTTAAGCGAGAGTGCTAATTTCAATTAAAAACTTTTTTGAACCTCAGATCAAGTGGTTTTTTTTATCTATTTTTAGTTTACGCTAACACGCTGAATATGCGGTGAATTCTAGCTTTGATTGAAAAAGCGATAAATTAATTACTACTTTATTTAGCGCTAATAGAGCAGTATAACAACGAATTGTTACACTTTATTGTTATACTTTATCGGGTTCTATTTCTTTTATATAGCGGCTAACTGATAAGTAAGACCCGACAAAGCCGAGTGCTGTTGCAAGTGCAACTAAAACGCCGAATTCCGACATTGTCAGACCGATTAAATCAAAGCTGGTTTCATAGACGCCCGCCACTTCACTAACCGCACTGCCTAGCCACCACATCATTAAAGCAACACAAATAAAAGAGAACAAACCACCAATAATACCGTACCACACCCCTGTCCATAAAAATGGCGCATGAATAAAGGTGTTTGTCGCACCGACAAGCTTCATCACTTGAATTTCTTCTTTTTTGTCCATTATCGATAAACGGATAGTATTACCAATGATTAAAGTAACAGAGGTTAATAATAGTAGGGCAATAGTGATGACGCTCTCTTTTAATAAACTTAATAGTGCATTCAAACGCTCGAGCCACGCGATGTCAAGCTTACCAAAATCAACCTCACGCTCAGCCTCTAGTTTTTTAAGTAATTGCTCTGCTGCATTTGGTTGACGGTGACGAATGGTAGGCGTAACGATAACAACATCAGGCAGTGGATTTGCATCAAGGTATTCCAGTGCTTGGCCAAAACCAGATACCTGTTTAAACTCAGTAAGTGCATCCCCTTTTGAAATAAACTCCACTTTATCGATCTCAGGATAAAGAGCTAAACGTTTCACTAGGGTCTGCGTTTGTTGCTGAGTCATACTTTCTTTAACAAACAACGAAATTTCTGCCGCGTCTTCAAAACCACTACTCACTTGAGATACATTTTTAACCACTAAATACAAAGTGGCCGGTAAGGTTAAACTCAAGCCTAAAACAGCAATCGTCATCAGTGATGCAAGAGGTGTTCGCCACATTTCACCGAGGCTGTGCACACCTTGTCGAATAAGGTTCATTATAAAAAAGTAAGGCGAAGCAAAAAGTGATTTTTGTTGTCCCTCTGTTTGGCTTGAACGACTTTTGAATAATAAGCTCATAGTGTTTCCTCCGCTAACGGATCTTGAATCATTCGACCATCCTTTAACGTGAGGCTGCGGTAACGCATACGGGCAATCAAGCCAATATCATGAGTTGCAATTAATACCGTTGTACCATGGTGATTAAAATCCTCGAATAAGCGCAGGATATCCATTGAAAGCTCAGGATCTAAATTACCTGTTGGTTCATCAGCTAATAAAATTGGTGGCGAATTAACAATCGCTCTGGCTATTCCTACACGCTGTTGTTCACCACCAGATAAAGTAGCAGGGCTACATTTAGCTTTATCGAGCAAGCCAACCTTATCTAATGCACCATGAACACGTTTAGCAATTTGCTTGTGGTGCGTTCCTTCAATCACAAGCGGTAAGGCAACATTATCAAATACAGAATAACGCTCTAAAAGGCGATGGTTCTGAAAAATAATACCAATATCACGACGAATATACGGCACCTGGCGTGACTTAACGGCATTTAAATCCACACCATTTATTAGTACCTGCCCTGCTGATGGGCGCTCCATGAGGCTAATGAGCTTTAACAAAGTACTTTTACCAGCACCACTATGGCCTGTTAAAAAAGCAAGCTCGCCAGGCTTAATATGAAAGCTGACTTTTTCAAGGGCACGATGGCCCCCCGGATAGGTTTTACTGACTTGCTGAAAATTTATCATTTTAATTATCAATCATCTTACAGCTAAAAAGGGAGTTAACTCCCTTTTTAATTAGTTATGCATCGTCCTCATCTTGGCTAAACAGCGCATCAATGAAGTCATTACTGTTAAAGGTACGCAGGTCGTCAATTCCTTCACCAACACCTATGTAACGAATTGGAATATTAAATTTATCTGCTACAGCAAAGATGACTCCACCTTTTGCCGTACCATCTAACTTAGACAATGTGATACCAGTTAAACCAACGCATTCATTAAAAAGTTTTACTTGGCTAATCGCATTCTGACCCGTACCCGCATCAATTGTTAACATGACTTCATGCGGCGCATCAGGGTCTATTTTTTTCATTACGCGGGCTATTTTTTCAAGCTCTTGCATAAGGTTATCTTTATTTTGCAAACGCCCTGCTGTATCAGCGATTAACACATCTACATTACGTGCTTTTGCCGCTTGAAAAGCATCAAATACAACTGAGGCACTGTCTGCGCCAGTATGCTGAGCAATGACCGGAATGCTGTTACGCTCACCCCATACTTGTAGCTGCTCAACAGCAGCAGCACGGAAGGTGTCACCTGCGGCTAACATGACCGACTTACCTTCACTTTGGAATTGCTTCGCTAGTTTACCGATAGTCGTTGTTTTACCAACGCCATTGACACCCACCATTAAGATCACAAATGGCTTTTTATCACCTGAAACAACCAACGGCTGCTCAGCAGTTTTAAGCATATCAGCCATTTCTTGCTTCATTAACTCATAAAGAGCATCACCATCTTTTAACTGCTTACGATCCGCTGCATCAGTTAGGTTATCAATCAACTTCATTGTTGTATCAACACCTAAATCTGCTGTTAACAGCTGTGTTTCAAGTTCTTCAAATAACTCATCGTCAATTTTCTTACCGCTAAAGATAGAGGCAAAGCCAGAGCCAATATTAACGCGAGTTTTTAATAGGCCTTTTTTAAGGCGTGCGAAGAAACCTTCTTTCTTTGGTTTTTCAGTGGCGGCTTGTGCAGCTTTCTCTTGTTCTACACGTTCAGCTTCAGCCTTTTCAGCAGCAATGCGCTCTTGTTCTAGACGCTCAGCTTCCGCCTTTTCAGCAGCAATGCGTTCTTGTTCAACGCGTTCCGCTTGTGCTTTTTCTGCTGCAATGCGCTCTTGTTCTACACGCTCAGCTTCCGCCTTTTCTGCTGCAATACGCTCTTGTTCTACACGCTCAGCTTCCGCCTTTTCAGCAGCAATGCGTTCTTGTTCAACACGTTCCGCTTGTGCTTTTTCTGCTGCAATGCGTTCTTGTTCAACGCGTTCCGCTTGTGCTTTTTCTGCTGCAATGCGTTCTTGCTCTAAACGCTCTGCTTCTGCCTTTTCTGCAGCAATGCGTTCTTGCTCTAAACGCTCTGCTTCTGCCTTTTCTGCAGCAATGCGTTCTTGCTCTAGACGCTCAGCTTGTGCTTTTTCTGCTGCAATACGCTCTTGCTCTACACGCTCTGCTTCTGCCTGCTCTACTGCAACTTGCTCGGCTTCACGCTGCGCCTTTTCAGCAGCAACGCGTTCCTGTTCTAATTTCATTGCAGCTTCTTGCTCAGCAAGACGAGCTTGTTGTTCCAGACGTTGTTGCTCTGCCGCTTGCTGCTCTTGAGCTAAACGCTCCGCTTCTGCCTTTTCAACTGCGATACGCTCTTGCTCTAAACGTTCAGCCTCTGCCTTTTCTGCAGCAGCTTGCTCAGCTTCACGCTCTGCTTTTTCAGCGGCAACGCGTTCTTGCTCTAATTTCATTGCTGCTTCTTGCTCAGCGAGACGAGCTTGTTGTTCCAGACGTTGTTGCTCTGCCGCTTGCTGCTCTTGAGCTAAACGTTCAGCTTCCGCTTTTTCTGCTGCAATGCGCTCTTGCTCTAAGCGTTCAGTTTCCGCCTTTTCGGCTTCAATACACTGTTGTTCTTCTAATTGCTTCTGGTTATCAGCCTCTTTTGCTGCTTGCTCTGTTTGTTGTTTTTCTGATTTGCCAAAACCAAACCAAGACAAGAATTTATTTTTTTTTGCCATACTTGCTAATAACCACTTATAAAAATCTGATAAACTTACATGAATAATAGGTTGGTGATAGTTCAGCTACTTTCAGCCAAACCAAAACGGGTACCATCTATCGCTAAGACACTAATAGTAACACTTTTAGTGCAGTAGAAAAATGACACACTAGCTATAAAGCACAATATTATCTGAGCTAGGTATCAGTTACCATTTATTAGTGAGTTAAATGAGAAAAAAATCAACACCTAATCGCCAAATTAAAGCGACAAGCAATAAATCAAGCCATGGCTTTATTCGTATCATTAGTGGTCAATTTCGCGGTAGAAAACTTCCGGTCAAAGATGTACAAGGCTTACGCCCAACAACGGATCGAATAAAGGAAACCGTGTTTAATTGGTTAATGCAAGATACCCGAGGTGCAAGCGTACTTGATTGCTATGCTGGTTCTGGAGGGCTTGGTTTTGAAGCGCTTTCTCGGTTTGCTGCACATACGGTCTTTTTTGAACTTGATAAAAGCGCAGCGGCACAGCTAAACAACAACATAGCCACTTTGCAACTTGATAATGCCACTGTAAAACAGGGTAATAGCCTAGCGCTATTAGATAATAATGATGAAAATAAACAGTTTGATCTAGTTTTTGTTGACCCACCATTTCGCCAAAATTTGGCCGAAAAAAGTTGTTTATTACTCGAATCAAATCAATGGTTAACTGAGCAAGCGTTAATTTATGTGGAAGTTGAAAGCGAACTAAAAAGCCTAGAGACTCCTAGTAACTGGTTGCTATTAAAAGAAAAAACTGCTGGGCAAGTAATTTGTCGCTTGTATCAACGCGCGACAAATTAACGCTGTTTTGCCATCCCAGTTTCTGTTAATATTATCCTTTACATGTGGTGTTGCTTCGGATTACAATACCGCACCATTTTTGAACCACTTGATCGTTATTCGATCAACTTGAGCAACGCTCATTATTTAGGTAGGTGAATTTTTAATGCCAGTAATTAAAGTAAGAGAGAACGAACCGTTTGACGTAGCACTTCGTCGCTTCAAGCGTTCATGTGAAAA
>Ga0213832_1000896_pt1 | contig 11407 bp, 9 predicted proteins | sample SWATP13_FD_161660 | JGI IMG/M metagenome (GOLD analysis project Ga0213832, IMG submission 161660) | Coastal seawater microbial communities from Marineland, Florida, United States - SWA TP1 #3 | ecosystem: Environmental > Aquatic > Marine > Coastal | place: USA: Florida | collected 2016-08-06 | reverse complement strand
TCATTGAAGGTAAAAACGGCCAGAAACCGCAGGTTGGCCAGCGTCTTCGTATAGGCGGTATGGTGGTACCTGGCAGTGTGAAAAGGGATCAAGAAAGCTTAGCGGTGAGCTTTGACCTTATCGATACCGGCCCAACGGTTACCGTGACTTATACCGGTATCCTGCCTGATTTGTTCCGCGAAGGTCAGGGCATTGTGGCAACAGGAGTACTCACTGGCGCGAGCAACATTAAAGCGCAGGAAGTGCTGGCTAAGCACGATGAAGAGTACATGCCGCCTGAGCTTGCTGAGAAGATGAAAGGCATTAAGCACGTTAAACCTGAAAATATGCCTTCCTACGAGTCGACTACCGGCAGTGGAGGCAAATAAATAATGGTGCCAGAGATTGGAAATATTGCGCTGACGCTTGCGCTAGTGCTCTCTATATTATTGGCCGTTTATCCGCTATGGGGCGCTCACCGTCAGCACGAAGCGTTAATGGCAACCGCCAAACCGCTGGCGATAGGCTTATTTACCTTCACGCTTATTGCCTATGTATGCTTAACCTATGCCTTTGTAACCGACGACTTTAGTGTGGCCTATGTTGCCCAGCACTCAAATAGTCGACTTCCTATCTATTATAAAATTACCGCTGTGTGGGGCGGCCACGAAGGCTCATTTCTGCTGTGGGTGCTGATGCTTTCCATATGGACAGTAGCAGTGGCGATATTCAGCAAGGGTATTCCTCTTGCTATGGTCGCACGGGTGCTGTCGGTATTGGGAATGGTGGGCATCGGTTTTTACTTATTCATGCTGCTTACCTCAAACCCGTTTAACAGCATGCTGCCATTTTTCCCGGTCGATGGGCGAGATCTTAATCCGCTGCTGCAAGATTTTGGCATGATCATTCACCCGCCTATGCTGTACATGGGTTATGTTGGCTTTTCTGTCGCGTTTGCTTTTGCAATTTCAGCATTAATTTCAGGCCAGCTAGACTCAACCTGGGCACGCTGGTCAAGGCCTTGGGTCATTTCTGCCTGGGCGTTTCTTACCGTGGGCATTGCGCTGGGTAGCTGGTGGGCGTATTACGAACTTGGCTGGGGTGGCTGGTGGTTCTGGGATCCAGTAGAAAACGCCTCTTTCATGCCTTGGTTGGTCGGTACTGCGCTAATGCACTCGCTAGCCGTAACCGAAAAGCGAAAAGCGTTTAAGTCGTGGACCGTACTGCTGGCTATTGCCGCATTTAGTTTGAGTTTACTTGGTACCTTCTTAGTACGTTCTGGAGTGATTGTTTCGGTACACTCGTTTGCAAGCGATCCTACCCGAGGCTTATTTATACTGGGAATATTGATTGTACTTAGTGGCTTTGGCTTGCTGCTTTACGCTATGCGTGCTGCTTCACTTAAAAGCCCAGGCCGCTATCAAGCGTTTTCCCGTGAAGTGTTGTTAATGGGTAACAATGTATTTTTGTGCGCAGCAACACTGGTTGTATTGTTGGGTACACTACTGCCTCTTGTACATAAAGAGTTAGGTCTAGGCAGTATTTCGGTAGGCGCTCCGTTCTTCAATCAAATGTTCACGTTATTGATTGTGCCATTCGTACTAATGCTCGGTCTTGGCCCGCTTACGCGCTGGAAACAGCAAAAAGCCAGTGAATTACAAAAACAGCTATTAATCGCTGGCGGTATTGCGCTATGTGCCGGTGTACTAGTTAACTTTGCCTATGATGAACCAACCTATATGGGCGTTTTAGGCATGATATTAGTGTTTTGGATCCTCGTTACTACGGTGCAAGAGGTGATGCAGCGCTTATCGGCTATGCCATCAGGTAACAGTGATAATGCATCGGTGCTAGTTAAACTTCGCAAGCTTACGCCAAGTCACTGGGGAATGGTGCTGGGCCATGTGGGTTTTGCTATCTGCATTATCGGTATTACCCTTGTTTCAAACTACGAAATGGAGCGGGATGTTCGCATGGACATCGGCGATACCGTTTCTCTTGGCGGTTATGACTTTAGCTTTAGAGATGTCGTCAAAGTTCAAGGTCCGAACTTTGAGGCGGACAAAGGCGTATTCGACGTTTATCAAGACGGTGAATTGATCGCGCATCTAGAGCCAGAAAAGCGTTTGTATATCGTACAGCGTATGCCGATGACTGAAGCCGCTATTCACTCAAATCCTATAAGAGATTTATTTATCGCTATGGGCGAGCCTTTAGACAATGGCGCATGGGCCATCCGTATTTATATTAAGCCATTTGTGATCTGGCTATGGGCGGGCGCAGTGGTTATGGCTATAGGCGGTATCTTCTCTATTAGCGACAAACGTTACCGTATGGCTAAAGTAAAAAAGATAAAACGTGTATTTGGTGGGAAAGGTGAAAGCGACGCTGAGCAATCTCATGGTCAAGTATCCACTCCATCAAATGCGTCAGTGAAAGGGGGCGCATAATGAAAAAAGCACCACTCGTTGCTATTCCGTTAGTGTTGTTTTCTTTGCTGGTCATTTTTCTGTTTAAAGGGCTTTTTTCTGACCCCAGAGAGTTAGATTCTCAGGTTCAGGATAAGACGTTACCTGCATTCTCACTGCCAGACCTGATGAAGCCAGAGGTGACCTATACACCTGAAGATTTAAAGGGCAAGGTCACCATATTAAATGTATGGGGTGTATGGTGCGTGACCTGCGCTGTTGAGATGCCGTACCTAACTCAGCTAAAGAACGAACAAAACGTTCACTTTGTGGGTTTGTATTTTGATCAGGACTTAGACCCAGACTTTGGCACAAAAACACTGAGCCGTGTTCAGCAAGAAGTTACCGACATGCTCAGCCGTTACGGTAACCCTTACGCGTATAATATTTTTGATGTCTATCGCGATACGTCGCTCGACCTTGGAGTCACAGGAGCGCCAGAACACTTTGTTATCGACGCTGAAGGCATTATTCGTATGCACCACATAGGCGATATTAACGAGCGGGTGTGGAACTCCAAAGTTGGCCCGCTATATAACAAGTTGGTGGCAGAAGCGTCTGGCAAAACAGGTAATGACAAAAAGGTAGATGTAGATGCAGTGATGGCCTCAGAGCCTACATTGTCGAACACGCTTAATGAAAAGAATAATCAAAGTACCGCAATTACACAGGGAGGGGATTAATTATGTTATCGGACACTTCCTCCCACAGTCTCGCGTCCTTTAAAGCTATTGCCCTAAACGTTTTAGCACTGCTGTTTGTGCTCAGCGCTTATTCGGTAATTGCGGCAGAAGATAAGTTCTCTTTCGATACGCCTGCTCAGCGTGAGAGCTTTTTAAAGCTTACCGCCGAATTACGTTGCCCTATGTGTCAAAACCAGAATATTGCTGATAGCGACGCCATGATTGCCCATGACATGCGCCGAAAAGTTTACGCGTTGTTAAAACAAGGCAAAACAGAGCAGGAGGTGATTGATTTTATGAAGTCGCGCTATGGCGATTTTGTGCATTATCAACCGCCGGTTACGGCTGCGACCTTGTGGCTTTGGGCCGGTCCAGTCTTGTTTATTTTCATTGCCTTAATTGTGGTGGTTCGCCGCAAATCGGTAACACCACCAGAAGATATGGCTGCTAAGTTAGCTAAAGCAGATGAAATGTTGGAGCGAGAGAAAGAATGAGTTGGTCTGAGTTTTATATTATTGTTTCAGGCTTAATTACGCTTGTTCTACTAATTGTCGCTTTCCCATGGCTGCGTAATAAAAATCACGCAAAACAAGACAGTTTAAGCAATACGCAAATTGTTAAGCAGCGCCTTGCTGAACTTGATCGTGAAGTGCAAGAAGGGCTCATTAGTGAGCATGACAAACGACAAGCCGTTGACGAACTAAAACTAGCGCTGGTAGATGAAAGCGCATTTCAATCTCATAAAACGGGTAATGCAAAGCTTCCGCTCGCGATTGGCGCCGTGCTTGCGATAGCCTGCGGAGTGATTGTATATGCGCAGGTAAACCAAATGGGTCGTGTTGCCCAGGCAGCCCAAGCTATTGAAGCGCTGCCCGAGTTGAGTCAACAGCTTGCCAGCGGTAATGCGAATAACCTGACTCAACAAGACATTGCTAGCCTTGCTCTCGCTATTCGCCAGCGTTTGAGAGAAGAGCCAGAAGATGACACGGGATGGATGTATTTTGGCAGATTGATGCTGAGTATTGGTCAAGAAGTGCAGGCCATTGAAGCTATTGATAAAGCGGTAAGTTTGGCGCCGTCTAACTCTGCTAATCGCATTACGCTTGCTCAGGCCTTGATGACCACAGGGGATGTAAACAACTTAGAACGTGCACAATCTATCTTATTGGGCTTGCTAAACGACAATCCAGCAAATGATAATCTTGCGCTGATGATGGCGGTGGTCTCTGCTCAACTTGGCGACCTTGAAAATACCCAGCGTTTTTATAAGCAAGTTGAAGGTAAGTTGCCAGCTGATAGCGATATGGCGCAACGTTTAGTGGCGCGTATAAAAGAGCTACAAGGGAATACCAGTGAAATGGCAGCGCTACAAAATACAGGTGCTGAAATTACTGATACACCAACAGCGCAAAATGCCAGTAGCGAAGCGAAAAATACTAGTAGCGAAGCTCAAAGTGATAGCAGCGAAGCACAAACCGGCTTTAATATTACGGTGAATTTATCTGACGACGCTAGCACAGAAGCGCCTAAAGATGGTTTCTTGATAGTGTTCGCTCAAGATGCGAACTCTGACAACAAAATGCCTGCTGCTGTGGTTAAACTGCCGATAGATGACTTCCCCGTTTCCGTTACTCTAACCACAGAGAACGCAATGATGCCACAATTCACGTTGGCCACGCTTTCTGATGTGATGGTTACCGCAAGACTATCCAAAGATGGTAATGTGGCAGTTTCAAAAGGCGAATGGCAAGGTAGTGTGAGTGCAAGCGTTACTGCCAACGAAATATCTTCATTAAGCGTTATTATTGATAAGGAATTATAAGTATGGAACTGTCTAAATCACTCGCAACCGGGTTGATTATTGCGGCAAGTCTTTTAGGTGGCTGTGCGAGTAACCATACTCAAGATCAGGCTCAAGCGTATTCTCAAGACGCTGGGTCGAACCAGGCTGTAGTGGATACTTCAGACCCCCGTGACCCGTTCGAGCCGGTTAACCGTGAAATCTGGGACTTTAACTGGGATGTGTTGGATGCCTACATCTTACGCCCAATAACCGTTACCTACGTGACTGTGATGCCTCAGCCTGCGCGAACTGGTTTGGTGAACATCACGGACAACCTACAAGAGCCTGCGAACTTTTTGAATAATATGTTTCAAGGCAAGGTTGATGATGGCTTAGATAGCTTGGCTCGTTTTTTAATTAACACCACAGTAGGGTTAGTTGGCACGTTTGACGTTGCGTCAAAAATTGGCATTGAGCGTAAACGCGAGCAGTTTGGTGAAACTCTAGCTGTATGGGGATTAGATACTGGGCCTTTTTTAATGCTGCCGTTTTTAGGCCCAAGCGATCCGCGAAGCTTCACCGGTGATTATGTTGACGGTTTTGCGTTTCCAATGTCGTTACTCGAAGGGTCTGTAAACTTAGCGCGTATTGGCATTTCGGTACTTGAAACACGAGCTCAATTACTTGATCAAGAGGCGCAGCTTGAGCAGTCTGTTGATGACTATGCTTTTGTGAAAAATGCTTACTTTGAAAACTTGGAGTTTCGCGTTACCGACGGTAAAAGCGGCGATAAAGCCATTGATGATGAGCAGCTAGATGACTTTGCTGATTTTGAAGCAATGTTGGAAGGCAATGATTTTGATAGCTATGAAGAAACGTCGGAAGAAGGTGTTGATGAGTCGACAGATTCAGAAGATACATCAGTTGATGACAGTGAGAAAGCTAAGCTAAAAGAAAAAGACGCCAAGTCGAAAGACGGCAAATAGAGCAAGAGTAATAAATAAAACGATGTTGGATAAAGTTCGGGGGCAGGGTTTAGTTATTGTTATCTAACCTCAACTTCAACGTCACTCTAGCTATAAATGCCCGCACAAAAAAAGCCATGCTCAACAGCATGGCTTTTTAGTTCTAGGTATGTGAACAAGCCTATTGGCAGCGTTCAAACGACAAGCTAATCCTTTGGATAGCCCATCGGGTTTTGTGACTGCCAGTTCCATGTGTCGGCACACATGTCTTCCAAGCCTTTTTCTGCATGCCAGTTAAGCTCTGTAGCAGCTTTTGTTGGGTCGGCATAACAGGCTGCCACATCGCCGCTTCTACGCGGTGCAATCTTATAGGATACGGTTCTACCCGAGCCTTTTTCGAAAGCTTTGATCATTTCGATGACTGAATAGCCCTGACCTGTACCCAGATTGTATTTGTCTAAGCCCATGTTAAGGTTTAAACGATCAAGTGCTTTCAAGTGACCATTGGCAAGGTCAACAACATGGATATAGTCGCGAACGCCTGTGCCATCAACGGTATCGTAGTCGTCACCGAACACGCTTAGCTGCTCTAGCTTACCGGTAGCAACCTGAGAGATATAGGGCATTAAGTTGTTCGGAATACCGTTCGGATCTTCACCGATCTGGCCAGATTCGTGTGCGCCAACGGGATTGAAGTAGCGAAGCAATACAATGTTCCACTCGTTGTCCGATACGTAAAGATCGCTAAGCATATGTTCAACCATAAGCTTCGACATACCATAAGGGTTTGTCGGGTGGCCTGTGGCCATATCTTCACGTAGCGGTAGCGATGCTGGATCGCCGTAAACCGTTGCAGATGAGCTAAACACAATATTTTTTACATTGTGCTTCTGCATAGCTTTACATAGCGTTAGCGTGCCGTACACGTTGTTTTCATAGTATGAAAGTGGCTTTTGCACAGACTCGCCGACGGCTTTTAAACCGGCAAAGTGAATAACGGCATAAATGTTATGCTCGCTGAATATGTCATCTAACACGGCGGTATCGCGAATGTCACCTTGAACAAACGTAACCGACTTGCCTGTTAATGCTTCTACGCGACGAAGTGATTCAGCACTTGCGTTTGCAAGGTTATCCAGTACTACAACACCGTAGTTTTGTTCAAGTAACTGTAAAACTGTGTGACTACCTATATAGCCTGCACCACCAGTGACTAAGATGGTCTTCATGCATTCTCCTTGCTAGACGGTTGCGCAATGTATTTAGCGCAGATGGAATATTGAATAGGTTTTACAACCAATGGATAAATTAAAAATACCACAAAAGCCCACAGTAACGAGGTCCAATTTGACGCGGTTTGAAGAATAAATGCGAATACGGGGACAATGACGAGTAACTTTAGCACATTAAGTAAAGTCTTCTCAGGGACAGATAGCCGCTTTGCGGCCTGATCAAGCAACTTAACGCGCTCTGTCAGTGGAAGACCTTTTAAGGCAGGAATGTCTCTGGTAGAAAAATAAAACTTCATAGGTTTATGCAAATGCCCTTAATAAAAAACCGCCGGAACGTTACGTTGCGGCGGTTATTGTAGGGTAATTGGTCAGCACTTAAAACATGCTAACAATAAATTACGCTTTTTGTTCAATACCTGCTTTTTCCCAGAAACGAGATTTAAAGCTCATTAAACCAATCACGATGGCAATGGCGATGCTAAATAGGGCAATCTGAAGATACAGGTCTGGCATTTGCTCTACGTTTTCTGGGTCGAAGTTACCTGAAAGTAAGCCAGCAATGATGTTACCAATAGAGTAAGTCAGTACGAATACCCCCATCATTTGCCCTGCGAAACGCTTAGGCGATAGCTTACTTACTGCACTTAGTGCAACAGGGCTTAGGCACAGCTCACCAACAGTGTGTAAGAAGTAGGTAGTAACAAGCCACATAGGCGCAACTTTAAGGCCTTGTGCAGCATATTGAGACGCCATAAACATTACCAAGAAGCCCGACGCCATAATAACGATACCTACGGCACACTTAATCGTGTACGACGGGTCAATCATTCTTTTAGCAAGCTTAATCCAAAGGGCAGCGAAGAAAGGCGACAGGATGATTATAAATAGCGAGTTTGAAAGCTGGAACCATACTGTTGGGATAGCGTCCATCCCGAACCAAGATGTAAGTAGCGAGCCGCTTTCAAGTACGCGGTCGGTATAGTTCTGTGCGAATAGGTTGAGTGAAGAGCCAGCCTGTTCGAAACCAGACCAGAAACATGCTGAAGCGACACACACTAAAAACAGCGCCCACATGCGCTTCTTCTCGTTGTCGCTTAGCTGGCCTTTGAAATAAATGAACCCGAAGTAAAGGAAGAAGATTGCGGTAAATACGATGGCAACTTGTTGAGCAAGGGCAACTGGCTCAATAACGATAGTGCCCATGTGTGCAAGCACAATTACCACAACAGCAAGTGCAATCACTGCCCATACGCCCATCCATGCGCGCTGTTTAGCCGCACCTTGATATGGGTTTGCAGGAGCAACAGAATCAGCCGATAACGAACGGTTGCTGAAGTAATATTGAATTAGGCCGATTGCCATACCGATGGCAGCTGCACCAAATGCATAGTGCCAGCCCCAGTTTTCCTGTAAATAACCGGTAACTAGGTAGGCGATGAGTGAACCGATGTTTATGCCCATGTAATACAGCGCATAACCACTGTCACGACGGCCGTCGTCGTCGCCATATTGCTGGCCAACCATCGCAGAAATATTAGGTTTTAGTAAGCCAGTACCCGAAGCAACAAGGATAAGGCCGACGAAGAAAAGGTTTTGCAAGTCTATGGCGAGTACCACGTGGCCTGCGAAGATGATAATACCGCCATACCATACGGCGTTTTTACCACCGATTAAGCGGTCCGCTAACCACCCGCCCGGTAAGCCTAGAAAATATACCGCACCTGTGTATAGGCCGTAGATTGCGCCAGCGGTTGCAACGGTAAAGCCCAAACCCTGCGTTTGTAAGCTCGCGGTCATGAAAAGAACAAGTAGCGCGCGCATACCGTAGTAACTCATGCGCTCCCACATTTCTGTAAAGAATAGCGTTCTTAGGCCCCCTGGATGGCCGAAAAAGCTAGTATCGTTAGATGGTTTCATAATTATATTTTAATTCCATATTGCTTATGGTTGTTATTGTAGAGCACTTATAGGATAGGCTCTTTGATAGTCGTCCGTAAGGCGGATAGCTTCTTATACTAGAGCTTGCTTAAAGACACAAGATTTGGGCGACAAACTTCATCAAAGCGGTGTCAACCGACTAAGTCTTGAGCGACTTAGTCGATTAAACTGTTGGCTTGCTAAACAGATGGAGGCACTAAAGCTCGCGGATAGTAGCTACTACAATTCGTACTATTCCGTAAATAAGCAGCAATGACACACCAAAAAGAACAAGGTTATAGATAACCGTGGGGTAAGCATTGTCATCTGGAAGGGTAGGTGATTCTACAGTTACCAAGTGTTGTAGTTTTTGATATGCCTCGACTCGCGCATTTTCTAGTGTAATCAGCGAGGAAGAGTACGCTTGAATGGCCAATTGAAGCTGAACCTGAAGGTTACTGTATTGCGCCATTAATTCACTGACTGACAGGGCTTCACTTTCTCCTTCAGCGGTACTGATACGCTCCTTTTGCTTTTCTACTTCTTTTTGTAGTGCAGCTATTTCACGCTTAATGTTTATCACTTCTGGTGCGACGTTAGACATCATGGTCGACATTGTGCTTAGTTCAGCTTTTTTCTGGGCAAGGGTCGCTTCCAATGAAAAAGCGATTTGCTGAAACGCTGCACCTTCAGCAGTAGGGTCGAGCACGTTGTATTTGGATTGGAAGCCTAAAATTTCAGTCTTTGCTTGTTGTAGCTTTTGTTCAACAATCTCGTGTTCACCCTTAGCAAACGTAAGCTTTGATTTAGCCAAGTTGTTATTGATGTTGTTAATAAACTCTTCCGCTTTATCAACAATAGCTTGGTTAATTATTTGCGCATATTCAGCGTCGAAAGCGCGGGTTCGCAAACTAATTACAGAAGATGCCGAGTCCACGCTAACTTCAATATGGTTCAGATAAAACTGATAAAAGTCCTCTTGCTTGTGTGACGATGACAGGCCACTAAACAAATCGGCTTTGTCTGACATGTAATGATCTCGAAGGCCAATAGTCTCATCGAGATACTTAATCATATCTGCAGACTGAATATACGCTTCTACAAGCTGACTTTCCGTGCCGCCGGATGCACCAGAAACACCAGCTGCCATCAAGAGAGATGAGGGGTCGAAGCTACTGCCGCCGTCACTTGATTTTACAATAAGTTGGCTTTTACTTTCGTATTGAGGTGCAGCCCATAAAACAAGATATAGGGCGTAAAGCACCCATGGAAGAACAAGCAACAGCATTTTGTGTTTGCTGAGAAGGGCATTGAGCTGTGTAAGAGATTTTTCCACTGTGATTTGAACCTATTTAAGTGATTTCTTATTGTCTGCATCCTGCGTATAAACGTCGATGCCTTCTTCGAGATCGTGATAATAAGTAAGTTTGCCTTCATCTATGATAACGGCAGACGTACAGAACTCGCGGATTTGGTCAAGTTCATGGCTAACCATAATAACGCCCGCTTGTTCACTTTTTTCTTTTAGCGATAAACGCGCTTTTTTTCTAAAAAGCGGATCGCCTACAGATGTCGCTTCATCGATAAGGTAAATATCAAAATTGATATTCATACAGCACGCAAATACGAGTTTGGCGCGCATACCAGATGAGTAAGTTTTTACAGGAAGGTCGAAGCGTGCGCCGAGTTCGGCAAATTCTTGCACTTGCTCTTCGTATTCTGGAAGCGATTTGACGTTGTTAATTCGGCCCACAAAACGCGTATTTTCACGCCCTGTCATTTGCGGGTGTACACCTGTTTGAAGGGCAACCGGCCACGACATGGATTTATTCGTTAAAACTCGGCCTCTGTCAGGGTATTCGCTTTTTGCTAGCATACGGAAAAGAGTCGACTTACCCGCGCCATTTTTACCTAAAATTGCGACGTTATTTTCCGTAGGAAAATCAAAATTCAAATTTTTGAAAATATATTGAGGGCCCATTTTACTGGGGTAACTCTTTGTTAAATTCTCAATTCTTATCATCGAGACAACACCTTCTTCCATGTGATGTGATACATCGAAAGGCTTAGGAAGAGAAAAATTATAGTAATTTCAATTAGAAAGCCAAGGGATACGCCCTTTGTTCCATAGGATTCGAAACAGGCGTAACGGGCGAGTTCATTGAAATGAACAAGAGGATTCCACGTTAAGTAAGGCCAATACTCTTCAGGCAGATCTTGAAGACTGAAAAAAACGCATGAAATAAACATTAATGGGCGGGTAAGCATTGATTTTATCTTATCCACTTCCGGCACGAATGCGGCAGCGATAGCAAAAATCATCCCTATGGATATTGAAAATACCCACAAAAGAAGAAACAGAGATATCAGCAGCAACGGG
>Ga0213832_1000893_pt1 | contig 11419 bp, 9 predicted proteins | sample SWATP13_FD_161660 | JGI IMG/M metagenome (GOLD analysis project Ga0213832, IMG submission 161660) | Coastal seawater microbial communities from Marineland, Florida, United States - SWA TP1 #3 | ecosystem: Environmental > Aquatic > Marine > Coastal | place: USA: Florida | collected 2016-08-06 | reverse complement strand
CGCAGGTAATCCGTCGCTGCCGTGTCCCCGCCATTCAGAATGTTCAGCGCGTCGCTGATCGTCATGTTGCGGATGGCACCGAGAATCAGGGCCTGCGCCTCCGGCACCGAATCCTCCGCCGCGCGGTTCATGCGCAGCTCAAGATCATCGAGCGGTCCGCTGGCGCCGACCTTGGCGAGGTTCGACTGGATGCTCCGATAGGTCTTGGGAAGCGGGATGCGGATTTTCGGGTCGCCATAATATCCGTTCGTCTGGCCCAACTGGTTGGCGACCAGATTTGTGCCGACGGTCAGTGCTTCGCGCAGGCCCGCATCGATCTCGGCAATGCTCAGAGCACTCTGGGATTCTGGTGTGGTGGCGGAACCAAGGACCTCTCCCAGTACGCGGCCAAACTCGCCGCTTGTCCCGGTTTCAGCACAGCCAGCCGTGAGAAGCGCCAGGCTCAGCGCTCCCAGCATCCTTCGGTTCATCTACCTTTACCCTCACTCTGGCCCCGGCCCCGGGACACTCCCTCTTCTCCTACAGGAGCGCTTCCCTGAATTGAAGCCGCTCACGCAGGCGCGGTGCATCAAAGCCTGACCTTACGAACTTGTCACGCAACTCTGCAAAGAAACTCATTGACCACGCTTGTAGTCATACCTTATGACCACATTCGTAGTCCTACCGGGGAGTCCCAGTGATGAAAATTTCCGCCGCCGAACTCGATGTGATGAGCGTGCTCTGGCAGACGCCGGGCCTCGCCGCATCCGACGTTCATGAGGCATTGGGCGATGAGAAAGACTGGACCAGCCGCACCGTGAAAACCCTGCTGGCGCGCCTGGTCGAGAAAGGCGCCCTTCGCACGGAGGAAGATGGCCGCCGCTATCTCTATCACCCCATCATTGAAGAGGGCGCCTACAAGGCGAAAGCTGCCGGCCAGTTCGTGGACCGCGTTTTCTCCGGCCGGGCAGCACCACTGGTCGCACACTTGGCGGATACGCGCGGCCTGACACCGGAAGACATTGAAGAACTGGAACGCCTGCTGGGGGATCTGAAGAAATGAACGGCGCAACTTTCCTTCCTGACATGACATCGGCCTTGCAGACCGTTCTGGCTGTCTCCGTGCTGATCGGCCTCATCCTTTTTGTCCGTCGGCCGGTTGCCAAGCATTTCGGCGCGGGCGTTGCCTATGCCCTTTGGGCCCTGCCGCTGGCCCGCCTGGTTCTTCCGCCGCTACAGGTTCCGGTTTCCCTGATGCCCCTGTTGGGCTTGCCCAAATCCGCGTCATCTGAAGCCGCTGCGGAACCGGCAAGCGTGTTCGCAGCTGCCTCAGCACCGGAAGCGATCCTTCCGGTACTCGTCACTTCTCCGTCTGCCCCGACCGTCATGCCCGCCCCTCCTCTGGCGGAAAGCGTGATCGCGAGCGGTCTGGCACCTTCCCCTACCTTGATAGACACATTGTCAGTCTTGCTGGTGCCCGGCTTGTTCCTTGTCTGGGCAGGCGGAGCTTTGATTGCCTTCGGTCTCAGCCTTTGGCGCCAGCACGTGTTCATGCAGACCGTGAAGCGGGAAGCCGTGAACGTGTCGCCCCGCCTGCAGCGCATTTCACAGCAGGTTGCCATGCAGGTCGGCCTGAAGCGCCTGCCGGTGATCGCCTCCAGCTTCATTTCGTCCGGCCCGCTTGTGACCGGCCTTTTCCGCCCGGTCGTCTTGCTGCCGGCATGGTTCGAGACGGATTATGACGACACCCAGCAGCGCGCTGCCCTCGCCCACGAGCTGACCCATGTCCGGCGCGGCGATCTCTGGGCCCTGCAGCTGGCAGAGTTCTTCATTGCCTGCATGTGGTTCAATCCGCTGGCCTACTACGCCCACCGCGCATTCCGCACGGACCAGGAAGCCGCCTGTGATGCAGACGTGCTGAAGACGGGCACCGCTTCGCCGCACGCTTATGGCGCCACGCTGATCAAGGCTGTGAAGTCGGCCTCGCAGGAGCGCCTGCCTGTTGGCGCGGGCCTGCCTTTGACGCATGCCCTGAAGGAGCGCCTCAGCCGCATGACTCATCCGGTTCCGACCCGCACCCGCCGCCTCGCCGGTGGCGCCGCAACCGCTGTCATCGGGGCAGCCGCCCTGATCGCGACCTCCTCGGTCCCGGCTAATGCAGGCGAACGCGATCACCATGAACTGCGGATCGAGAACGGCACCGCCTACGTGAATGGCAAGATGATCCCTGACCGCCAGATCATTGTCCTTGGCGAGCCTTTTGAAGGCATCGAGCCTGGTCCCGAATTCACTGCGGAGATCAACCGGCTGTCCCAGGAAATGGCTGAGGAAGGCAGGCTGATCACCAAGCTCACCGCCAAGATTACATCGAACCTTCCTGAAATGAATTTCTCCATGGAAGACGACGCAGAGTTCCAGGCCCTCATGGCCGAGCTGAACGACTTGCCCATCGTCATGGACTTCAACGAAGATTTCGACGTCCAGTTCGACGGCGAAATGTCCGACGAGGACTGGGAAGCCTGGGGCAAGAAATGGGAAGAATGGGGAGAACAGTTCGAGAAACGCGCGGAACAATGGACCGTCGTCTACGAAACCCGCGCAGAAGAGATGCACCAGAAGCTCGAACCTGAACTCGAACGCATGACCGAGGAACTGGAGAGCCGTCTGGAAGAGAAATCCATCAAGCTCGAAGCGCTCATCGACGAAAAATTCGGCGACGACTTCGAATTCCGTATCGACGCAACCTCCAGCGCCCTGGATGCCCTCGTGGAAGAATGCCGCGACGCCGACCTTGCGGATGGTCAGACGAAGGTGATGAGCCGCACCGTCGACCTCGGGAACGGCAAGAACACGGTCAAGATCGCCTGCGTGAAGGGTGATGGCGAAGCCCTGCGGTCCCCAACCACTTTGGCGGTCATCAATTCCAGCAAGAAGCTGTGCGACGTCGAAAAGAAGTCGTTCCGTGATCAGGTCTACCCGGAAGGCGAACTCGACGGCGCTGAAAAGTAAGCTCCTGTAAGCGTTCGCGCTCAAATCCCAGGACCAAGCCCCGGCACTGACCTGCCGGGGGTATAGTCATCTCCAGCGATAAATTACATTACGGCTCATTGGATTAGTGGGTTTGAGATGTATGACGCGGGAAATGACTTAAATCAGGCGTTTGCCCCAAGGTCGGCATCAATACTTTCTTGTAACGAATACAGCTGATCCCGTAGTTCCTGGTGGTGTCGATCCAGATATTTTGAAACATTGCCGTTATCTAGAAGTCGAGAAATGTACCCGCTCGCAACAACAAGTTTGAGCATGTTGGTTCCATAGTGGTCTTCGACCGACTTGATGTCTCTTCTTAGTTCCTCAACTTCTCTTTCCATCTTGCGCCGGTCGTCGTCAGACACCCCTCGAATCGAACGATTGGCGGTCGGGTCAAGTAACTGGTCTGACTTTGTGGCAACCAGCAATGCTTTTGCGTAAGAGCTGGAATAGTTGTTTGTCGCGACCATAAGCTCTGCAACTTCAATCTGCCTTATTGGGGTCATCCTTCTCAGGATTCCCGCAGTATCCATTGCAAACTTGGCGTCCTTGAGAATATCAACGGCTTCTGAACAGATGCCTTTGAGAAGGTCTCTCTTCCTTCGTATAGACTCGATGTTTAGGCCAAGTGCTTTCGCTATCTTTTTCTCTGAGACCCCATTATCGATCGCTCTTAGAACCATAAAATGTTCTTGTACGGTCGAAAGGCGATTTACTCTTTTGTTGTAGGTGTACCCCTCGTCGTCGCTTGATACCAAGCACGTGACTTCCGTTTCTCCAGCGTCCTTTAAAGCTTCGACCCTCATATGGCCGTCCAGGATTAGGTATTTGCCTTTTCCGTTCTTTATTCGGTGCACAACAATCGGCTCTACCAGACCAACTTCCGCAATGGAGCAGCAGATCTGCTCGAATTTCTTCGTGGCTTTAGTAGGTTTGGAGACGAGCTTGGAAGGCACCAAGTCATCCAACTTCAGTATCAGGCATTCATCTTCGAAAGCTCGAACTATCTCAGACTGCATTCTCGTCGACCTCATAGTCCAGAAAGTCCGCAATCTGTGTAGGCAGGGTTTCCAATCCCTCCGCCCGAAGCAGGGTAACAAAGTGTTCGTCGTGGAATAGCGCGCCTAAAGCACTTTTGACGACAGCAAGGCGTGCATCGGTCAGGTTGGCCCGCCTAATCAAACTGCGCTGTCGTTCAGTTTCACTTTTGTAGTGCCGCACCATAGCGTGTGCCGTTACAGGCCTACTCGATCCGGATTTTGCCCTCGTTATAGCTTTGCCCCACCTTTCGCGATCTCTCACAAGCTTAATTGCAGCTTTGAGCTTCTTACCTCTCAGCTCCTTTCGTGTGTAAGCCTCGTTTAAAGCCGCTTGCGTTTCATGGCTGCCAGTTCGAGCGATCTCGACGGCAATACTGATCGGAATATCGCCGCGTTCGACGGCTGCGTACAAACGTTGTTCGCCGTCATTGATCAGCTTCAACAGTCCGGACACATAATCCGGACTAAGGCCTGTCTTTGTTGCAATATCAGAAGAGGTGAAGCCTCTGTCAGACAGCACTCCAATTTCGTGCACGGTTTCCAGTGAGGTGGGTGATCGTCGGGCCAAGTTTTCGATCAGGCTTTGAACGTAGCATTCTTCTTCCGAAAGAGAGACCACGATTGCAGGTATTCGAATTTCACCTAAAGCCTTGAACGCTTCGAGCCTACCTTGACCACAAATGAGCACATAGGGCTTGGACTTCGCCTTTCCTGTTGAAATGCTTACTTTGATTGGACGCTTCAAACCAACTGCCGAGATACTCTCAACAATTTTTCGGAACTTGGCTCGATTTCGGTCGCGTGGATTCAAGACGTAAATGTCTTCTATTTTGATCTCCGTAACGGAGTCGGCAAAGCTTCTCGGCATCACGCAACCTCTGCAATCGGCGTGCGATCCGACATTCTCAGCAAGGGTTCGATCGATTCAAATCTATAGACGTCCAATGCCAGCTCATTGTGTAGCGCAAGACGCACGGACGATGATTGAAAATCAAGACGGGGAAGCAAATAGTAGTCCAGAGCCGCCTCATTTTCTTGATCCATTCGTACACCAATAGTGACATCAGGGCGGAGCTTGGAGTCGAAACGAACCTTCCATCTGGATGAGCCCGCATTCGTGAACAGGTGCCGGGCGATACAAATCGACACTGAGAATTCAGAGTTTATCGTCAGCAGTTGCGTGGCAGGGTCAGACTCAACCGTTGCCCCTAATAGCTCTATCGCACGAACGATACTCGCAACCGTTTCAGCGTGATAGGACCGCAATGTGCGATTGATCTCAATATAGCGATAGTCCCGGTCAGGTTCGAAGCCAATTAGCGAATATGCTCGGATAAGACTACCAAATCTGTGTGAATACGCGCTGCTGGATGGTGTGTTTGGGGCTTCGTCGATAATTATTCCCGAAATGTATCCATATTGATCGTATAGGGATTTTAGGCGGTCCAGCATATCCTGTTCGGAAAACCGCCGGGCCCTTTCTCGAATGATGCCCTTCGCAGTATGGAACAGTTCAGCTGAAACGATCGGTTCAAAAGCATTTTCTGCACGGATCCACATATCCGGCGTGTTCTTCACACGTCGTTGCTTTAGTTTGAAGGAAGTTCTGTTGAATAGGTTGTTCCCGATGTATTTTTCGTTTGTCAGGATCTGATGAATTGTTCCCCTGGACCAATCGCGATCAAGGTCAGTTTTGATATTCTCAGCGTTCAGCGAAGCAGCAATTTCGGCTTCGCTCATGCCTTGCTCTACGAACATGTCATAGATGCGTTTTACCGTCTGAGTTTCTTCCTTGGGGCCTGGTACAAGTATGACCCGGTCCGTCTGTAGGCTCTTTTGTTGTCCTCGAGTGAGAACACCCTTTTCCGTGCCTTGCTCATCGACAAGCATTCGTCTTAGGCCGTATCCGGCAGAGCCTCCCTGTCGAAAGCCCTTCTCAATCAGGCGGCATTGCCCAGCAAATACTTTAGACGACAACTCCCGGCTATATTCACCGGCCATCGCTCTCTTTACGCCTTTGACAATTGTCGAAACTGGACTGCCATCATTAGCAAATTGCTCAGCGCAATAATGAACGGATATACCCGCCTTCTTGCATATATATTCATAGTAGGCAGCTTCGTCGGCGTCCTGAAAACGCCCCCAGCGGCTAACGTCAAAAACCAGAATAGCTTTAAAGCCAACGTTCTGGGTTGTAACGTCAACGATCAACTTCTTTAAGCCGCTTCTCCCATCAATGCTTAGACCACTTTTGCCAGCATCGGCGTAGTTCTGAACAATTTCCATATTATGTTTGTCTGCATACCGCTTAATCGCCGCTTGCTGGTTCTCAATCGAGTAACGCTGATGCTCCGTCGACATGCGAGAATACTGCGCAACTGGCAGCTTATTGTCCGCAGGGGCACCTAATCCGGACAATTCCTGGCGCGTACGCGGTTGGTCCCGATCGCTCATCGCACTTCTCGAACGCCGACAGCAAACTAAACAGAGTTCCTACATATAGTAGGAAAACCGCTCGGAGTCTAATGCCTTTGATTCATTGCCATCCTCATCAAATCTTACTTTTGTAGAATCGTACCTTCAGGGCGCGGGGCTCTTGTATTGACGCTGGCTAATCGAATTAAAGAGTTCCGCAATGCGCGCGGAATGACATTGAACGAAGTTGCAGAGGCTGTGGGTGCGAGCAACCAGCAAATAAGCCACTTAGAAAATGGACGTCGAAGACTATCAATCCCATGGTTGCAGAAGTTGTCCGAAGTGTTTGAATGTGATCCGTTGGACTTAATCAGTTCGGATCTCCACACGCAAAATATCCAAGAAAAGCAATTGCTTGAAGCTTATCGACAACTTAAGCCGATTGATCAGCAGAAGTTACTTAAGGACGCCAAGGATGCTGCGTCCAACCACCTAAGATCTAAGAAGCAATAACCACCCATGGGGCGACAAGCTTCTCCATTTCCTAGTCGAAGTCATTCGTAGCTGTCTTCGCAACCGGCGAAGAGACGCCCTCTTTATCGACGGCTTCCATTCAGAAATCTGGCAACCAAATCTTTATAGCTGTTTTCAACTATAATGCTAACTTGGTTCCAGAAAGCGGATGGAAGCCATGAAAAAAAGCCGTCGAAATGAGGATACCCGTTCTCGAGCACCAACCAGTGTCGACGATCAAGTTGGCCAGAATATCCGAAGCTTACGAAATGAACGCGGCCTCACCATAGCGGAACTTGGAGCCAGTATTGGTGTCAGTGCGCAACAGGTCCAAAAGTACGAAGTCGGTCACAGCCGCGTTAGCGCGTCCAAGATTGTGGAAATTGTTGATGCGTTAGGCGTTACCATAGACGACCTCTTCTCCAACACGCAGCGATTACAGAGAAAGAAAAGAGGCGCCGTTGAAGCTGCACGCGAGGAGTGTCGTTCCTGGATCAATCGAACTCGTTCCCGTAAGAAGTTGATGCAAATGGCGCGCGTACTCAAAGCTATGTCCAATAGCTAGCAGCTTTCACTGCCGCGAAGTACGAAGGTTCAAAATTTCGCAACTGCTTTTCTCTCAGGATCAATCTCGCCAAAATCCCCAACCTTATTCGCTTCCTTCCCGATCAAGACGACTTCGGCTGCGCAGACATAGCGACGCGCTGTCAGTCCGGTATCCCACGGTCCGCCATTCTCGAATTTGTCTTCAGAACTCAGATGATAAAGTCGCAATACTTCAGCATAGGTCTTCAGCAACTCAAGCGGAACCGGCTCTCCGGTCTCACGATCAAACGTACAAGCGGCAGCTTTGGCAGGATCACGCTCGAACGGCGCAACCGGCTTCGGACGTGAATACGTCTGCGGTCTGCCGCGAGGAATATTGCTCATCAGTTCCGCCCCCGGCTCCAGGTCAGATGCCCCCTTCGCAACAGGTGCCACCATAAACCCAAACGGCTTGATCTGTTCGGAGAATGGCTTGCCTTCATTGAAAGCCTTCACCCATCTCAAGAGGGCAGGACTCGTCGCCCCGTATCGCATCAGGGCCGGCTTTGAGAGCGCTGAGTGATAGTCGAGCCCAACCTGATTGGGGTGCCCACTACGTGCTGCTTTTATGATGTGAAACCAGAGATCATACTGCCAGCGTTTGACCCCGATCTTGGGAAGGTCACATATGGGGGCCGGTACATTTGGAGCTGCATCATCTTCGCCGTAAGGCTCCATCAAATGCCCCAAGCCATGGGCGGAAGCTTTGCGGATGATTGGGGTTCCATCCGCATCGATGTTGAACAGTGCATAGCGCTTCGCTGATATGGCCCAGCAATACAGAGGGACATGTTCTTTGGTGTCCGGTGCGTAGTTCACGTCTTCGATTTGCAGGATCGAACCCGGCTCCTCATAGGGATTGAGAGGCACAAACCAATCAATCACATTCTGAACACGGGCTTCAAACACATCCCGGTCCATCGCATCCGGGCGGGCAATCGCAAGACTATCCGTATCGCAGAACGCCCATCCAAGATCTTGCCGCTCAGCCACGGCCTCTGCGCAGGCCAGCATCAATCGCGCACCGCTTGTTATCATGGTCGCTAGGAGGGGATGAAAGTACCGCCCCGGCTCTTCAAGGGCTTTTGACTGACACGCAGTTTCCTGACCATCCATCCCAACGATCGTGAGTGGTTCCGGCTTCGGCGCATCATCGCGGATGATTTCCGCATAGACACCGTAGCCGGTGGAGTTCGCGAGGATCTTCAGGTGCTTCTCAATTGGATCTTTCGCCGCTTTGGCTTTGTCCCGCATGTTGATGATTGCTGAAAACAAATCGCTGGCGTTCGGATCCAGCAGGCAGTCTTCCCGCCCCATCAGATTAACGGGCTGCAATCCAACTTGCTTAGGACCGGGGCGGAACCCGATCGCGCGACGAATGCGAGGGATTTTACCCGTAAGGATTTTCGAGGCCGCCAAATCAGCGAGTGCGTACCAACACGAAAACTCAGCCTTCAGGTAGTTGAGCCCGATTGTGTAGGGCTTGCCGGGACCGGCATAGGGTGCCCGTACCGGCAGCAGGTCCCCATCCGGTACAATTTCGACAATGACATGCAGGTTTCGCCAGGTTGCCTTGTTCTGGAGATCTTCCAGGCAAAGCTCTTTGAGAAAGGCAATTACCTCATCAGTCGCGTCGTAGGTTTCGAACCCATCTGCCACGAGGAATTCATGCAATCCCTGTAGGGCATTCACAGTTGGGTACATGGATTTGAAGTCGGTATGTATGACCTCCACCGCTTGCCGTCGGATGCGGACTTCCGCACGTCCCCCAAAATATGTGGGCAGCAAATGCCCGAAAGCGGAGAAGTCTACTTTTTCCCAACCACCCGCCAGAAGAGGCTGAATGCCCATCTTCTCAAGTAGCGCTTTGCCAAGGCTAGCTTCGCTGAGAATTCGGCTGATGGGCGTGGTGAGCTCGAATTCCGCATAACGTTCAGACAGAACTTCAAAGCATTCCCAAGTCGCCTGCACGTCTGCGCGCAGGTAATCGAGATACTCGAACGTAATCGGGCCACCATGCTCTGAGGTTTCGAGCTTCTGGGTCGGAACGTTCAGCTTCTCTGCCAGAGCCTTCAGAGAATAGCGTCCCGTCAGCATCGCGCTTGCCAGAGTTTTCACATCGACAAAGGAACCGCGATTGACGGGCACTTTCTGATCGCGATTGCGCATACCCCGTCCGGTGTATTGTTTGCCGGGAGCCGCCCAATCAATCAAAGAGGCTGAAGGGCTAAGATGCTTCACACGTATGTGCGGATCGCTTTTCCATGGTGTGAGGGGAAAGCTGAAGCCGCCGCGCATGTTTCCGCGTGCTTCACCTGCTTCCATTGCGATGCGGGAAATGTCGAACGGTAAATTGAAGCCAACCAATGAGCCGTTGCCAAGATAGCAGATCTTCAGAAGGACTTTCGTACGGAACTCGGCAATAGGACAAACATCAAGTCCATGCGCGGCAGCATACTTTTGAACGGTATTGATGTCAGACGCCGGCAGGTCATCTGCATAGAACAAGAGTTCGCGAACGAGATGGTTTGCCTTGCGCACTTGGGCGCAACCGACCCGCAATTTCTGAGCGGGACACAAAGTTGTTTCCGTGTCGAACACAACATGGAACTCAGATGCCAGGTTTTCCGAACCGCCCGCCCTCTTCTGGGCGAGGGGCTTTCCATTCGGCTTTGTAAAAACACGCACCGCGATCGGAGCTCGAAATGGAGGCCGTTTCATTGTTCGCCCTCCGACTGTGCGGGGGTGGTTTCAACTCGTTGCAAAAGGGACGCGCCGAAGTGTTTGAGGGTACGTGCGATGATTTCGAGCCATTCACCCAATGCGAGGACATAACGCCCGGCTTGTTCAAGCTCCCGGTCTTCGGCTTGTGGGGTGAACCCAAGGCCGATTTCCGTTTCGGTCAGTTCGCGATGACAATTCCGGCAAACAGCACCGCCGTCACCAACGCCGAACTGGCGAGGGATGACATGAGCGTACTCCAATGCCGCGGGGCTATTGTCGTATCCACAAATCACGCAAATCGGATTGCGACTTTTGAGACGTCGGAAATGCCCTTCTTTGCGCAGCTCCTTGGGGTCAATGATATCGTCCATGAGGTGTTCCTTTCCTGTCATGGTTCAACGATCTGGTAGATTTCGTGGAATGCTGGCTCATCCTTGAGCGCGAACCGGATCAGCATGTTGGGATCGGTCTCGAGCGGCCAGGATCTGCCGTTGATGTCGGTGACTGTCTCACCTTCGAACTCTTCGAGATAAGTAAGATCGTGCGTGTCCAGGAACCGGCGAACCCGGTTACGATAAACACCGACGCGGCTTGCGTCGGCGAACGTCCGAACAATGATCGCCTTTGACTTTCCGTCGACAATGATCTGTACCCGGCGCGGGCGGGCGTCGGTCACAATCCAACGCCGCCCCTCTTTGATGCCGAGCTTCTTCGCGACTAGTGCCCGCTTTAGCCGATCCGGAGAAACATGAGCTGACTTCGCCGCCGCAGTAAGCGACGTTCCGGCGTACATCGCCTGAAGCGCTTGCGAGATCTTCTCTTCGTTTAGGGGACGAAGGGCGGATGGCTTGATCGGCGTTTCATCCTGCCGGGGATGTCCGCGAGCCTGCGACCTGGACAGACCACGGGCTTTTCCGCGTGCAATGCGGCGGGCGTATTCAGCTTTGTAATCGCGTTGGCGTGCCATGATTGATCCGACGTTGGTGTTCGGATCAAACTTGGAGGCTGCTGCTGCCTATTTCGTCTTAGTTGTCGCCTAAAGGGTAAATAGGAAAAATTAGGATATATTTCTCATAGACTTAGCGTGGGACTCGGCGGCTTCGAAAGCCTTCACTCCAAAGCCTCGTCGGGTT
>Ga0213832_1000891_pt1 | contig 11443 bp, 10 predicted proteins | sample SWATP13_FD_161660 | JGI IMG/M metagenome (GOLD analysis project Ga0213832, IMG submission 161660) | Coastal seawater microbial communities from Marineland, Florida, United States - SWA TP1 #3 | ecosystem: Environmental > Aquatic > Marine > Coastal | place: USA: Florida | collected 2016-08-06 | reverse complement strand
GTCGCACGATGCCCATCAAGCAGGCCACTCTCTGCAAGTAAGAAACTACCGGAGCAGGCGGCACCAAGGTGCGCGCCAGCGGTGGACCACAGCTGTAGCGCGGCGACCGCATCGGGCACGTCGGGGCGTGTGAGCCGAGCCGAGAGCGTGTCAGGCATCTTGTCACCAAACGCGGGCACGAGCACGACGTCTGGTTCCGGCACACCACGCGCAGTGACCACGGGGACCGTCAAGCCCTGCGCCGTTAGGATGCGACGCCGCACGCCCACCAGCGTGAGCTCTATGTGCGCGGGAGCCTGTGGCAGCGAGCTCGACATCGCATTGGCCAAGCCCACTGTGTCAGTGAGCGCCGCAAGCCCCAGATCAAACACGCCATCACAAACAAGGATATGAAGTTTCATGGCAATAATGATATCAAAGTTGTCATTTTTGTCTATATAAATGGTTGTCATGAAGACTTAGACTGCAGGCTCATCGATGCTTTCACCTAAACCATTTACCCAAAGGATTACAATATGACCAAGCTCGCCCTGTTTGTTCGCCTCGAAGCCAAACCCGGCCAGGAGGCTGCGCTTGCCGACTTCCTGGCCAGCGCACTGCCGCTCGCCAACGCCGAATCCGGCACCACTGCCTGGTTTGCATTGAAGTTTGGCCCTTCGACGTTCGGTGTGTTCGATGCCTTTGCCGATGAGGCAGGCCGCCAGGCACATCTGAACGGCCAGATCGCCGCGGCCTTGATGGCCAACGCCGCGACCTTGCTCAGTTCTCCGCCCAATATCGAGAAGGTCGAACTGCTTGCAGCCAAACTGCCTGCATGACAACCCGGCCTTGAGTCAATCAGGTTACGCTGCGTAGGGCCACACGGCCCAACGCAGCCCACCTCGATTGCCGGGGGGGGATGTTCGGCGACAATTAGGATGACCAGTTGACGACAATTCTCTTGGCCGGTTGGTTGTCTCAATAGGTACCTTGTTTTCTGTTCGGAGTTCAAGGTGCCAAGAATATTAAACGCGCATACATGTAAAAGCGAAGCTCACCTGAGATTACGGTAAGGCGCATTCCTTAAATACTCTTAGCTATCTAAGCCCAGAGAGTTTTCAGTTGAAGAACAGTGCTTGGTGAAGTGTCTACTACTGTTGCAGGTACGTATCAAAATTAAGTGGACACTTAAATTAGAACACCTACCTGCCCCTTATCAGCTCAAACAGTATTTCAAACTAAGTAACCAACTTCCAATCAGGTAGACGTTGGTTCGATTTGCATTAATGGTAATTGTACTGGATTCTAAAAGCTGATTTATCGTGTCTTTTGACACAAAAGAGTGGAGTCTCTTATACCTTCCGGCTGTTTTTGAACAATGACAGGCTTTTGCCTTCTAAACCCTGACTCACTTCGATTCAGGTCATGCTACAGCATGATTATCACATTTCACTGACTGAAAAATTTATTAGTTTTTTGGGCAGAGAATTCTCTTGCTTTCAACTTTTCAAATGTTCGCCTCTCACAACTGTTCGCAGATTGTGTGATTTGCTACGTCTGAATTTTGGAAATTTGTACCTTTACCCCACTTGGGAGTCAATTTTTGCTCCTTTGGGGTCATTTTGTCTCTCAAAAATTATATTTCTATTTGGAGATTGAAATGATTGTCGATTCAAAATTTATTGCTGAAAGTGCTACAGGTCTGTATCAAGTTGAGGCTTTGTTATCTGAAGAAGATATTCTTCAGATGGCTAATAAGATATCGCAACATCGATTTAAGAAAGGAGAAGCTTTCAAGACATGTAGGTCAGGTTAGCATTCCTACTTCGCTGTTGACTTAGACCAAAAGGTGAATAATAGTTTTCACACAGTCTGTGCCATTAGCGGACACTCAATCTTGACACCAAGTGATCAAAAACCAATCGAATACGTTGTGGTACTGGACCACGTTGAGGGCGATAAATATATAAATCCCAAGGCACCGGCTCGACCTCTTCTAACACTCTCACAAGTTTCTCTTGGCGTAATAAGTCTTGGACCAAAAAGTCAGGAATTTGAGCAAAACCTAGTCCATTTTGTATAGCCATTAATTCAGCTTCGGTGTCGGCACTTCGAAAACGTGTTATGGATGGCGTCCACTGTCTGTCCATGGAAAAAACCCATGGCCAAAGCTTTCCCGTATTGCGATCTACTAACCCTGTAACCGGCAAGTGGTTTAGTTCTTCAATAGACGCAGGCCTTCCCACTCTATTTATTAAGTCAGGCGAAGCCACGACATACATATTAATTTTGGTGAGCTGGCGGGCAATAAATCGACTATCTCTCATGAAGCCGATACGAATCCCAATATCTATTTTTTCGTCAACTACATCCACGCGCTCGTCACTGAGTGTCAGGTCTATATCCAGTTGAGGATGTATTGTTGAAAGTTCCAGTAATACTGGCATTAAGCATTTATGACCAAAACCAACAGGCGCTGCGATACGAACCCGCCCTTGTAATTCATTACCCGAATTAGGGGTGCTTGTTTGAAACAATTCATCTACAGCACGCAGGCGTTCTTTTGCTATCACAGCAAATTTTTCTCCAACTAGGGTCACTTGTATGTGTCGAGTATTTCGATGAAATAAAAGCTCCCCTTGCAATCGCTCTAACTCCTTCACTGCTCGTGTGACTGCCTGAGGAGAAATTCCCAGACGGTTAGCCGCTTCTTTAAAGCTGCGAGACTCAGCAGCAGTACAAAATATCCGGAGCATTTCCAATCTGTTAAGCATCACAGTCACATTCAGGTTTGAAATGAATACATAAATATTATTCCAAAATATGGAATTGTGAAATTAAAACATTTCCATTTATTGGTTTTTGAAGGTAAGAGATACTTTGCTTGTTATTTAGACAAAGTCATTCAACTTATTTGAGGATATTAACTATGAGCAGTGTTTTAGCAAATAACATCAGCGGTAAGGTCGTTGTTATCACTGGTGGTAGCAGCGGTTTAGGCGAGACCACGGCAAGACATTTAGCCAGCCTTGGCGCATCTGTTGTTTTAGGTGCCCGACGCATCGACAAGCTTGAAGCTATTGCTGCTGACATACGCGCAGCGGGCGGAGAAGTTGCGGTTCAAGCGACAGATGTGACTAGCCAGGACGAAGTGAAGGCCCTTGTAAATCTTGCACAAGAGCGCTTCGGTAAAGTTGATGTGGTTATCAATAATGCAGGGTTAATGGCGATTGCACCGTTAGCTGAGACTCGAGTTGACGAATGGGATCGCATGATTGACATCAACGTTAAAGGTCTGCTGTATGGAGTAGCTGCAGCGCTTCCGATCTTTCAGGAACAGGGATCCGGCCACTTTATCAATATTTCGTCCGTAGCGGGTATCAAAGTATTCAGTCCCGGCGGCACGGTTTATAGCGGAACCAAATTCGCTGTTCGCGCTATTGCCGAAGGCTTGCGCCATGAAGTTGGGGGTAACATTCGTTCAACAATCATTTCACCAGGTGCAGTCGAATCTGAATTAAAACATGGAAGTTCAGATACTCAGGGGGCAGCCTTTGTAAAAGATTTTTATCAGCAAAATGAAATTCCATCTGAATCTGTTGCTCGTGCTATCGCATACGCAATTGAGCAGCCTGCGGATGTGGATATCAACGAGATTGTTCTGCGCCCAACTGTTCAAGAGTTTTAATTCGTTTAATAAAAAACCTATTAACCAGCGGGTGATTTAACCACCCGCTGAATATTCAGTTTGTGAGGTTATTGATGACAGCGTTAAAAAGACAAATGCGTGCTTTGGCATTAGATAGCTATGAAGAGGGTACAGTATTCCGGGATGCCCTGATTAACTTACCCTCTCCATCAGCAGGTCAGGTGCAAGTAAAAATATTTGCAAGTGGAGTCAATCCTATTGATTACAAGATCCGCCAAGGTATCGCTCCTTATGCCATGCCGGAATTACCCGCAGTACTTGGCACCGATTTAGCTGGAGAAATTGTTGCTATCGGCGACGGCGTCGCCGACTTTGCAGTAGGCGATGCCGTTTATGGTCTGACTGGCGGAGTGCGAGGATTGCAAGGAACATTGGCTGAATATGCCAACGTAGATGCTGAGTTACTTGCTCTCAAACCGAAAAATTTGTCCATGCGTGAAGCTGCGGCTTTACCTCTGGTTGCACTTACCGCTTGGGAAGGTTTGGTTGACAAGGCGAATGTTAAAGCGGGCCAGAAAGTTCTTATCCAAGGTGGAGCTGGCGGAGTTGGACATGTAGCTGTGCAAATTGCTAAGGCCTTAGGAGCCGACGTTTATGCCACTGCATCGACTGGAAAACAACAACTGCTCAAGGCGCTTGGTGCCACGCAAATTGATTATCACACTGCAAGCCCTGCTGAGTACGTGGACGCATACACCCAAGACAAAGGATTCGATATCATTTACGACACTGTCGGTGGCTCTGTACTCGATGCCTCATTAGATATCATTGCACATTATGGACATATTTTAAGCTGTGCTGCATTCAGCTCACATAACCTGGCACCGTCGTCATTACGCTCTGCAACATTGTCAGCGATTTTTGTGTTACATCCACAGCTCAGCGGAGAGGGGCGCAAACATCATGGTGACATTCTGCGGCAAATTACGGCTCTTGTTGAAGCTGGACAAATTAAGCCACTACTCGACCCGTTACGCTTTTCCCTAGACACGGCAATGGATGCACATAATGCCGTAGAGTTGGGATCCATGGGTAAAGTCGTTATTGATGTAATTGCTTAAAAAGTCATTGTTGAGGATGCATATGAGCTCAAGAAAGCTAATTCGAACTGTTCGTTTCCATGAATTAGGTGGCCCCGAGGTATTAACTATTGACTCGCTGGCGAGTCCAAGTTTGCAGGCCACTGATGTACGTATTGCGGTCAAAGTTGTTGGGCTCAATCGTGCTGATGCCATGTTTAGGCGAGGCAGCTATATAGAAAAGGCTGACTTCCCTTCGCGAATCGGCTATGAAGCATCCGGGATAGTCATTGAAGTCGGGGAAGAGGTAAATCATTTACGCCTTGGGGACGAGGTTTGTATTGTCCCTCAGATGGGGCTTTCTCAGAACGGCTGCTACGCAGAAGAGATTGTCGTACCAAGTGAATATGTGGCACTCAAACCAGCAGGGCTAACCTTTGCTGAAGGCGCAGCAGCTTGGATGCAGTACCTGACAGCTTATGGCGCTTTGGTCGAAATTGCTAACGTGCAAAAAGGCGATGCAGTACTGATAACCGCCGCATCGAGCAGTGTTGGATTGGCTGCGATTCAAATTGTGAATGCTCTGGGGGGCATCCCTATCGCTACAACTTTAACAGGAGCTAAAAAGGCTGCTGTGCTCAAGGCTGGCGCGGCCCATGTGATTGCAACCCAAGAAGAACCGCTGCTGGATAGTTTGAGAAGTATCTTGGGAGAAAACAATTTAAAAATCGCATTTGATGCTGTCGGTGGGCCGCAGATAGCAGAAATTGCTGAAGCAATGAGCCCTGAAGGAACAATAATAGCACACGGAGCATTAAGTCCCGAAGTCACTCCTTTTCCCTTAAAAATAGCACTTCGTAAAAGTCTGACAGTTAGGGGGTATGTGTTTACTGAAGTTATAAAAGACATCGAGCGTTTTCGCAGAGCAAAGCAATTTATCCACTCGGGTTTATCCGAGGGAACACTCAAGCCTGTCATTGATCGAAGCTTTAAATTTGAAGAGATAGTAGCAGCGCATCACTATCTGGAGTCCAATCAGCAGATTGGTAAAATAGTGGTCGAACTTGATTAACAGTTCGTAGCTTCCGCTAGTATCTCAACTCAGTCAGTGGCTGATTTTGGTCGGGAATTTGCGTGTTCAGTGGCGAGTAGCATGGCGGAATTTATTGGAAGGCTAGATAACCCAAGCAATGAGATTTGGACGATCAAACGGGGCGATAAAATTCTAGCTTCTGTACGAAAGTCAGGGCTTTGCATTGGTGGAAGAGAAACTAGGCTTACAATGGGGTATAGAAGTCTTGGAGCAACGCTTCACCAGGTGCCTATAAACGTGAATAAATATTTAAGGAGTCTCAATGACAGCTACAAAAGAAGAAGTTATCGCTTTCATGAAATCGGAGTTTCCACAAAGCAAATGCGTTGTGGAAGCAGTGAGCAACGGTGGAGCGACTGTATCTCATCATGTGGGTCAGGATGAATTACGTCCTGGCGGAACGGTTTCGGGGCCTGTCTTAATGAGTGTGGCTGATGTGGCACTTTATGTGGCGATACTTGGTAAAATTGGCATCGTGCCATTGGCAGTAACAACTAGCCTTAACATCAACTTCTTACGTAAGCCATCGGCAAATGAGCGAATCATTGCGGAATGTTCTCTGATAAAAGTCGGCCGTACTCTCGTGGTTGGGGAGGTTTCTCTGTACTCTGAGGGGGTGAGTGATTTGGTAGCACATGCTGTGGGTACATACTCTATACCGCCCTATACATCGGAACGAAGTGAAAATATTAAAACAATTAACTCTCTGAAAGCTTGACTTCGTTTAAAAGAAAAAAGGCAGTTATTTGAGGGGAAGATTAAGTGGTTATCAATTGTAATCTTATATAAACGCCTACTTCAGGCCTGAAGCGGAGGCATTGGAGCAATTCGAGGCTAACAAATAGAGTCAGTCGGACAGCTAACGCTGTCGCTGCTTTGGGCGTAGAACGTTCGCCTCTTGCCTACAACGGACAAGCGCGTTAATAACTTCCAATGTCCGCTTTACGTACACAAGAGACTGTCAGATTTGATATAACTCTACCTGTGAAAGTGTCAGGTTAAGTGGCGACTAATCCACTTAAGGGGATACAAATAATTTCGAGATAACATAGGCTTTAGTGGGTTAAAGCCTATGTTATCCTAAAAACAATGGCGTTATCTTCTCACAAATAACGCCAGCTTAAAGCTTAAGCTAACCGGCCAGCTTTTTAGCCAGATTGGCTGGACACAGGTGCGTATACCGCTTAAGGGAAGCGAGATCCTTGTGACCAGTGATTGCAGAAACTTCCATCATGGCAAATCCCTTTTCAAAAAAGCGACTGGTAGCTTCATGACGAAGATCGTGAAAACGTAGATCTTTAATTTTTGCCCTTTCAGTCACTCGCCTGAACGCCTGACCAACTGAGTCTCCCCTTATTTGGAAAATCTTACCAGAGAGGTGACGGGGCTGCGACTTAATGACTTCCATTGCGCGTGGAGATAAAGGAACTGTTCTACTTTCGTTATTTTTGGTGTCCGCCAGAAAAACTGTCGAAGCTGTGAGGTCGACACATTCCCATTCTATTCCGATTATTTCACCACGGCGCATGCCTGTCTCGATGGCGAATTGAATAAGGTCGGAAATAGCTCCACCATATTCTTTTGCTGAATGAAGGAGAATTTGTTCCTCCCCTGGCTTTAACCTTCTGTCTCTGGCTTTGCCTTTGGCAGGCAAACTTACATTGTCTACCGGATTTCCTTTTGGCAGGTACATCTCCCACTCTGTCATGGCATGATTGATAAACCCTTTCAACATGTTAAGTTCCTTTCGTACGGTGTCGTTTTTGACTTTGCTTTTTTCCAGCCTGTAAGCCTTATACTCTCTGATGGAACTGACAGTCAGATCGATAAGTTTGTATGAGTTAAAAACTTTTCCAAGCCTTTTAGTCATGTATCCGAGACTTTTCGCAGATTTCTTCTCGGATAGCTTTTCTTCCCAGTATTTATTAAGTCCATCAGCCACCGGAAGCGCTTCTGCTTCTGAAGTACTCATAAAAATGGACGAATCCATTTTTGCTTCAATATCACGAGCCCATTTAACTGCATCTGCTTTTTTAGCAAAAGTTTTACTTTGTGTGGGAAAACCTTTTCTCCGGCACTTCGCCTGCCACTTCCCGTTATCACGTTTTGTTATCGTTGCCATACATCCTCCTTGCGATAAGTAGAGCCAACGAGAACCATTCTGTGTGGATTACTGAAAATGGTCAGAGGAAAAAAAGTCTCATTTTTTGCCCTTGACAAATTTAAAAAAAATAAAGTTATTTTCGACGGCGGTTTTTTCATAAGAAACCTCGGAAATGAAAATGCAAAAAAGCACTCATAAGACTGAGTGTCCCAATTTTGTCCCAAGGATGATTGGAGAGGATGGCCCACCCGAGAGGATTCGAACCTCTGACCTATGCCTCCGGAGGGCATCGCTCTATCCAGCTGAGCTACGGGTGGCCTGTATTTAAAGGCTTGTAGAGTTATTGACTACTAACACGACTTGTCATTCCAGACATGTAATTAGCTTAACAACAACAAATTTTTCAGCACCCTTTTTGTTCTGGCCTCTCCTTCCGGAGGGCCGCGCTCTATCCAGCTGAGCTAAGGGCGGATCGTGCTACGGTTGTAATAACCGTGTACGTTCGCAAAGGAAAAATACGCAGTTAAATGTACGCTGCAAACGGGGCGTAATAATACTTACGCGGTGGGTTGGCTTCAACTCATTTATTAAAATCTCTTTAGGTAGCTTGGAACAAGTGTTAAAAATCCTTACTTTTTATGGGTAATTGGCTTCAAATAGTTGTTCAACCCCAATTAACCGTTATAATCTGGCCAGTTATATTTTAAACAAATTCATCATTGCCTGGAGACAGATGTGAAATTAAAGACTTGGTTAACTGTTGCTGCTACTGCGCTAACTGTTTTTGCAGCACAAGCACAAGAAATGAGTAACGATGAAATTGCCGATCGCATTAAGCCGGTAGGTCAGGTACACGTTGCAGGCGCAGCGGCTGAAGGAAGTGCTGGCGCAGCTGGCGGTGCAAAGTCTGGTGAAGACGTTTACAACTCTGCATGTGTTGCATGTCACTCAGCAGGCGTTTTAGGAGCTCCTAAAGTTCACGTTGCAGCAGACTGGCAACCACGTCTAGATGAGCGCGGTCTTGATGGCGTATGGCAAAACGCATTGAACGGTATTAACGCTATGCCTCCTCGTGGTACATGCGGTAACTGTTCTGATGACGAAATTAAAGCTGCAATCGAGTATATGATTGAAGGTATCTAATACCCGCTAAATCGTAACAACTTGATGGAAAAAGTAGCGTTTTACCCTCTAATCGGGTAATTTAACTCTTTGGGGAAACGTTACTTTTTTACTGGCGAGCGGAATGTCACAAGATTCGACGCAACATGAGTTGACGGAAGAAGAACTGCGCGAACTTATACCGCAGCTTCAGCAACTCACTGACAAGTACAAGCGCGCTGAACGTGTTCAGAAGGCGCTTTTCGACATTTCTGAACTTGCCAGTTCTGTAAGTCACCTTAATCGCCTTTATTCCGCTATTCATGAAATCATTGCCGATTTTATGAATGCCGATAATTTCTTTGTCGCCTTTTACGAACCCGACAGTAACGTTGTCGATTTCGCTTACTTCATTGACGAATTCGACGAACAAACCGTTCGCCAGCTCCCCGCTGAATCGTTAATGGACGGCATGACCGGTTACATTCTCAAAACCGGCGATCATCTATTTTACAAACGTGACGATGAAGAAAACTTTGCCTCTCAGCATGATATAAAGCTAGTTGGCTCACAGCCGTTTGAGCTGCTGGGCGTGCCCCTTAAACGAGGGAGCCAAGTCATAGGTGCCATGGTAGTGCAAACTTATGATGAGGGTGTGCACTATACGCAAGAAGATTTAGAAGTACTGCTGTTCGTTTCTCAACACATTGTTACCACGGTTGATAGAGTAAAAAACCGTGAGCTCACTGAACGCACCATCCGCGAACGCACCCGCCAACTGCGAAAAATTAATGACGACCTTCAAGAAGAAATATTAGAGCGCCAAAAAGTAGAGTCGCTACAGCAGGCTTTATTCGAGATATCTGAGCTGGCGGCTAACCTTGAAGGCGATATGGATGTGTTTTACTCCAGTCTGCACGAAATTTTAGCTAGGCTAATTAGCGCACCTAACTGTTACATTGCCATTCTTGATAAGGAAAAAGAGCTACTCGCATTCCCGTATTTTAGTGACGCACAAGAAAAGAATATAAGTTCAAGGCCTTTGGGGCTTGGTCTAACTGAATTCGTATTGCGAACGGGGCAAGCTGAGCTGGTTAACCCACCCAGAGTATTGGAGCTTGCAGAGTCTGGCGATTTGGATGTGTCGGTTGCGCAAACCATGCTAAACAGTGCGAACTCGTGGTTAGGTTCGCCGCTTGTTGTAGATGGAGAAATAGCAGGTGTTATTGCTGTACAAACCTACGGTAAACACGCTAAATACAATTCTCGCGACCAAGAGCTTTTGCGCTTTGTATCACATCATATCGCGGTAGCCATTGAGCGTAAGCGCAATACCGAGTCGATGCAGCGCTATAACGTTGAGCTAGAAGAGCGCGTTAAAGAACGCACAGCCGAGCTAAACCGTGCTAATAAGTTCTTAAAGCAACAAATTGAAGAGCGTAAAGAGATTGAGCTTAAGCTTATTCACGATGCGCATCACGACTCGTTAACTGATTTGCCTAACCGCGCCATGTTCACTAGTCGCCTAGAGCTGGCTATAGCCAGTAAGCAGCGTTACAGCGAAAACATGTTTGCGGTGCTGTTTATCGACCTAGACCGTTTTAAAGTTATTAACGATACCCTAGGTCACCACGCCGGCGATGAGTTCTTAATTGAAGTAGCTAGACGTATTGCGCTGTGTATTCGTGGTCACGACCTGTTAGCGCGCTTAGGCGGTGATGAATTTGTTGTACTGCTTGATAACTTTGAAGATGAAGCAGACGTAGAAGAAGTGGCTAGCCGTATAATTTCATCTATTTCCGAACCGTTCTTGCTTGATGGTCGGGAGATGTATTCAGGTGCAAGTATTGGTATTGCGCACTTAGAAACCTACTATCGCGCCGCAGATGAAGTGCTTCGTGATGCTGATGCCGCTATGTATCAAGCGAAAACGCTAGGCCGCGGACGCTTTGTTATGTTCGACAAGAGCATGCGCGACAGGCTTATTGAAGAGCTTGAGCTTGAAAATGAATTCAGACGTGCACTGCGTGAAGAAGAGTTCGATTACTTCCTACAGCCCGTTATAAAGCTTAATGACGACAGCACACTGTATAAAGAGATGTATATTCGCTGGTCGCACCCTGCCTACGGCAAGATTGCCAGAGAGCAGTTTAGACAAGTGGCAGAACATAGTGGCCTTACGCTAGATTTAGACTTGTTCCAGCTAACCAAAGCCTGTGAGCTGTTAAACCACTATAAAAATACCGACGACCCGATAAATAAAATAGCGGTTAACGTTTCAATTAATCATTTGCTACAGGCATCTATGGTAAACCAGATGATTAATGTGATTGAAACATCAGGTATTACGCCTAGCCAGCTGGTATTTGAGTTTGATGAAAACGACTTAAATCGCCGCTCTCAGTTCATTCTTCCTGCTATTAAGAAGTTAAAACGTG
>Ga0213832_1000886_pt1 | contig 11557 bp, 10 predicted proteins | sample SWATP13_FD_161660 | JGI IMG/M metagenome (GOLD analysis project Ga0213832, IMG submission 161660) | Coastal seawater microbial communities from Marineland, Florida, United States - SWA TP1 #3 | ecosystem: Environmental > Aquatic > Marine > Coastal | place: USA: Florida | collected 2016-08-06 | reverse complement strand
CTTTATTATGTCTAGCTTATATCCAACCAAAGAGCATTAAGGTCATTAAATGAGCAAAACCTGGGGCATAATGATGCTAAGCGTACTTAGCGCACCATCGTTCGCCGAAACTGAACTGACACACAATCTTTGTGGCACTTCAATGCAAACCAGAGCTTGGCAACCGCTCCCAGGCCTTGAACTTAATATGATCGATATCAAATCTGATGATATTGAACTATTGGGTACCCAAAGCGCAGAATTTACCGGCAACGTAGATATTAACACCCTAACGATGAATTTGTCCGCACAAAGTGCACTGATTGACAAACAACGTGGTCTACTTAATGCAACTGGGCCTATCGTCTATCGCGATAAAGTAAGCCAAATTAACAGCTCGGGACTCAATGCTGATTTAAAGAACTCAGAGTTAAGCTTACTGGGTGCAGACTATAAGCTCACCGACCAACTTGGTCATGGTGGTGCAGAAAAACTAACGGTTAATCAGTCTGGCCTAAACCTGATGAACGCAAGCTTTACTACCTGCCCTGGTGAAACACCCGTGTGGACAATCGAAGCTGATAAAATTGATCTATCAAGTGATGATGGCTGGGGCGAAACCCATAATACTGTTCTGCGTGTGTTTGATACGCCTGTTTTATACTTACCGTATTTTACGTTCCCGTTAGATGATCGCCGTAAGTCAGGTTTACTCACACCTAACTTCTCAAGCTCAGGCCGTTACGGGATTGAAACCATCACCCCTTATTACTGGAATATCGCACCAAATTATGATGCGACTATTACCCCGCGTTATATGTCTAAACGTGGTTTACAGATGATTGGTGAGTTCCGTTATCTGACTGAACATAACAATGGTTTAGTTGCCGTCGAGTACTTAGATAAAGATGACGAAGAGCCGAATGTTGACTCACGTTATTTATTCCACTGGCAACAACAAAGCTACTTTGGCGAAAATTGGCGTGGTGCAATCGATGTAACTAACGTTAGTGATGATAATTACCTAACAGATTTAAATTCAAGCTACGCAACGCGCACAGATACTCAGCTTTACCGCACAGGTTCTTTGACGCATTTAGGAGAAACGTGGCGCACCAATATCAAATTACAAAGCTTTGAGGTACTGGGAGATCATAAAGATTCATATGCCGCCTTACCGCAAATCAGCTTTTCGCAAACTGATGCCTATGATTTTTATGGTGTCGATTTGACCCTTGATGGTGAATTAAGCTACTTCACCAATGATAATGCTGTGATTGATGAAGCAAGCCGTCTTCACATTGAGCCCAAAGCAAGCTTAGGCTATCAAGAATATGCATGGTCATTCTTATCTGAGGTCAGTTTACTGCATACAGAATATAACCAGCATGGTGATTTGAGCGGAACTAATTTTGATGAAAAAGTCACGCGTACCCTGCCAAAAGTCCGTTTATACAGCCAACTAAACTTTGAACGTGAAACCGCTTTTTTCTTTAAAGACGGTATACAAACTCTAGAGCCACAGATTCAGTATTTGTATACACCAAATAAAGATCAATCAAATATTGGCCTGTACGACACCACTAAATTACAAGATGACTTTTTTGGGTTGTTTCGAGATCGTCGCTTTTCAGGTATCGATCGTATTGCAACAGCGAACCAGTTTACACTCGGTGCAACAACGCGTTTATTTAGTAACGATAATGAAGAAGTCTTTAATTTTAGTGCCGGTCAAATATTCTATTTAAGCGACGAAGCAAAACCAACATCTCAAGGATTAGGCACAGATACCAATTACAATGCCTTGTTTGCAGCGCAAACCATGTTACATTGGCACCGTCGCTGGTATTTGTCTGGTGGTATTCAATATGACACCGACGGTAAAGAAATCATCCAATCTAATGTCACCTTAGATTATAAAGGTGATGATAAACAGCTTGTACAATTGAACCATCGCTATGCAAATGATGTCTCAGGCAATACAATCGAACAAGTTGGTTTATTTACGAGTATTCCACTAACAAGAGATTGGCAATTTGTTGGTAGCTACCACCGCGATTTAGAAAGTGGTCGTAGTATTGAAGTTTTCACCGGTCTTCAGTATGAATCGTGCTGTTGGGCGTTTCAAATTACAGGCCGTCGCCAAATCGAAACTGATTTGAATCAAGCGATAGGCCAAGAACAAGCTACTTTTGATACCAGTATTGGTTTTAATATTGTATTAAAAGGACTTGGAAGTAAAAGCCGTTATGATGCGCAAAAATTATTACAACAAGGTATTTTTGGCTATCGTAGACCGTATTTTCTTAATAACTAGTACCGCAGTACTATTAGCAAGAGTATTAGAAAAAATATGAATTTTAAAAAATTATTTGCATCTGCATTATTAACAGTTGGCCTATGCCAAAGCGTTTTCGCCAAGCCTGTCGAAATTGACAAAGTGGTTGGTGTAGTTAACCAAGGCGTAATCTTACAAAGTGAAGTCGACACGATTATTAATCGTGTTAAAGCGCAAGCAGCAGAACAAGGTCAAGAGCTTCCTTCTGATGACACCCTGCGTATTCAAGCAATTGAGCGTTTAGTAAACCAAGCGCTTATGATGCAACTTGCCGAGCGTATGGGTCTTGAGATTTCTGATTCACAACTTGATCAGACCCTCGAAAACATGGCGCGTGAGCAAGGCGGTAGCATCGCTGATTTACGTCGCACGATAGAAGCGTCAGGTGAAAGTTTCCCTGCGTATCGCGAAGAAATCCGTAAAGAAATAACAACCCAGCAAGTGATGCGTGCCAATGTCGATCGCCGAATTTATATTAGCCCACAAGAAATCGATAACCTTTTAAAAATCATGGAAACTCAGGGTAAAAATGCCGAAGAGTATGACATCGGTCATATCTTGATTGATATCCCAAGTGATGCAACACCTGATGAAATTGCGAGCGCAAAAACTCGCGCAGATAAAGTCATCGAGTTCTTAGAAGATGGTAAAGAGTTCAAACGTATTGCAATTTCATCATCAAGTGGCTCAAAAGCACTTGAAGGTGGTCAACTAGGCTGGATGAGCATCAATGAAATGCCCTCTCTTTTTGCTGAGGCAGTAAAAGGCCATAAAAAAGATGATATTGTTGGCCCACTTCGCTCAGGCGCAGGCTTTCATATTATTAAAGTTCAAGACGTACGTGGACGCCAAGTTGTTGAAACAACAGAAGTACGCTCTCGCCATATTCTTATTAAGCCTTCAATCATCTTAAGTGAAGAGAAAGCCCGTGATATGCTAAAAGGCTTCGCAAAAGAGCTACGTGAAGGCAAAGCTGACTTTGCAGAGCTTGCAAAAGAATACTCTGAAGACCCAGGTTCAGCATTAAAAGGTGGCGAGTACGATTGGACTGACCCTAGTACCTATGTACCTGAGTTTAAAAACACTCTTCTTTCATTAGAAAAAGATGAAATCAGTGAACCATTTAGAACTCAGTTCGGCTGGCACATTGTACAACTTCTGGGCAAACGCGTAGCAGACAAAACAGAACTGGCAAAACGCAACCGTGCTCACCAATTACTGTTTAACCGTAAATTTAAAGAAGAAAGCTTCAACTGGCAGCAAGAAATGCGTGAACAAGCCCATGTTGATATCTTTCCGGCAGAATAAGCGTCATGACAATTAGAGTAGCAATAACCCCAGGTGAGCCTGCCGGCATAGGCCCAGATTTACTAATAAAACTAGCTCAACATCAATGGGATGCTCAACTGGTTGTGATCGCTGATGGCGCGCTATTAAAAGAGCGCGCTAAGCAACTAGGATTATCAATCGACCTGATTAAGTTTGATGAGAATCAAGCACCTACAACGACTCCTGCAGGGAGTGTTTATTTACATCAAGTTGATCTTGGTGAAGAGGTTGAAGTTGGCGTGTTAAATGATGCCAACGGACAGTATGTCTTAGACACATTACGTATTGCCAGCGAAAAAAACATGGATGGCACCTTTGCTGCTGTAGTCACTGGCCCCGTGCATAAAGGTATTATCAATAAAGCGGGTATCTCATTTAGTGGTCACACTGAGTATTTTGCTCAGCAATCAAACACCGCCGATGTTGTTATGCTATTAGCCACTGAGGGCTTACGTGTTGCGCTTGTTACCACTCATATACCACTGGCTTATGTTTCACGAGCAATTACGGTAGAACGTCTGAGCAAGGTTGCCACAATTTTAAACCATGATTTACAAACCAAGTTTGGAATCGAAAAGCCACGTATCTTAGTATGCGGTTTAAACCCGCATGCAGGTGAAGATGGCCACCTAGGCCGTGAAGAAATCGAAACGATAACACCAACACTTGAGCTTTTAAATAATCAAGGTATGAACTTAATAGGGCCATTACCCGCCGATACCCTTTTCCAAGATAAATATTTATCTCAGGCAGACGCAGTACTCGCAATGTATCACGATCAGGGATTACCTGTGCTAAAATACAAAGGTTTCGGCAATTCAGTTAACATCACCCTTGGATTGCCATTTATTCGCACATCAGTCGATCATGGTACAGCTCTCGATCTCGCTGGAACTGGTACAGCTGATGTGGGTAGTTTTGAATTAGCAATCCGCGAAGCGATTAAGCTCGCCCATGAAAAAGCACAAAATCAATGACAGATAAAGTACATTTAGGACATCGCGCCCGTAAGCGTTTTGGTCAAAACTTTTTAAATGATGACATGATCATCGACAAAATAGTCACGGCTATTGATCCTAAACCTGAAGACAATTTAGTAGAAATCGGCCCAGGCCTTGGGGCTATTACTGAGCCTGTGGCTGAGCTAAGCGGCCATTTAACTGTTGTTGAACTAGATAAAGATCTAGCCGAGCGTTTAACCAGTCATCCTTTTTTAGGACCTAAGTTAACTGTGCATCAAGGTGATGCTATGAAGTTCGACTTTAGTGCTTTGATAAAAGCAGATGAAAAGCTAAAAATATTTGGTAACTTGCCATACAACGTCTCAACACCGCTACTCTTTCATCTATTTGAATTTGCAGACAATGTTGAACATATGCACTTCATGCTACAAAAAGAAGTCGTGAAGCGCATGGTAGCAGGCCCTGGTAGCAAAGCATTTGGTCGTTTAAGTGTGATGACCCAGTACTATTGCCACGCGATGCCAGTGATTGATGTTCCGCCAGAGTGCTTTAAGCCTGCGCCTAAAGTTGACTCAGCGGTCATCCGTTTAATCCCTAAAAAGCCTGAGCAACGTAGTGCAAAAAGTACCAAACTATTGAACACGGTCTGTTTAGAAGCATTTAATCAACGCCGTAAAACATTACGTAACAGTTTATCAAACCTACTTACAGCTGAGGAGCTCACAAGTATTGGCATTGATATCACGCTTCGTGCAGAAAGCCTGTCTTTACAACAATTTATTGATATAGCTAATTGGATTTATGACAACAAGCAGTAATCTGGGTTCACCTATAAAAGTCTCTGTGGAGACCTTTTATGTTGAAGGGCAATCAGAACCTGAACAGGATAAATACGTTTTTGCCTACTCTATCACTATTAAAAATCACAGTTTGTGCAGCGCTAAGCTATTGAGCCGTTATTGGTTAATAACGGATGCTAATGGTAAAGAAGTTGAAGTACAGGGCGAAGGTGTTGTTGGTGAAACACCAACCATTGCCCCTGGCGAAAGTTACAAATACACCAGTGGTGCTGTGCTCGATACACCTGTTGGCACAATGCAAGGCTATTATACAATGCGCAATGAATTCGGCACTGAATTTGAAGCCCCCATTGACGTGTTTCGTCTAGCTCGCCCTAATATACTGCATTAAGTAACAATGGCCGACTACGCAATTGGTGATCTACAAGGCTGCTATTTTGAATTTAACAGGCTCCTCGAGCGTGTTAACTTTAATCCTAGCCAAGATCACCTCTACTTAGTCGGTGATATTGTCGCCAGAGGCCCTAATTCTCTTGCTTGCCTTGAACGGCTCTATAATATGCAAGGCAGTGTCAGTATCAGTTTAGGCAATCATGACCTGCACCTCATTGCCTGTCACTATCTAAATAAACCGGCAAACCCAAAAGATAAACTCGACTCGGTTTTTGACAGCCCTAAACGTGCTGACTATATCAAGTTTCTTCAGCATCAACCTCTTGCAATTTGGCTTGCACAGTACGACACTTTTATCAGCCATGCTGGCTTAAATCCAAACTGGTCCATTAAAAAAGCATTAAAGCGCGCTCGCTTTGCAGAAAGTTGCTATCAAGGTAGTGGTGCCAATCATTACTTCACTCATATGTACGACCCCCACCCTAATGAGTGGCAATCAACTTTAAGCAACGAAGCCAAGTTTCGCTATATTGTTAACTACTTTACACGTATGCGCTTTGTCGATATTGATGGCAAGCTTGAGTTAAATAATAAAACCAATGTTAGTGACAATAGCTCAATAATACCTTGGTTTGAACACCCAAACATTTCACAATTAAAACAACACGTTGTTTTTGGCCACTGGGCTGCTCTTGAAGGGAAAACCAATAAAGAAAATGTGCATGGGCTTGATACAGGTTGCGTTTGGGGTGGGAGCATGACACTCATGGAACTCGCACAAAAGAAGCATTTTATCGAAAGTTCCCACTCTTTCATCTAAAATAAACTGAAAATTAGCTGAACATCTGTTAGATTTATAACAATTAAAGTAAATTTAAATTAAAGCTAATTAAATTTAAATACTTAACTTATTGGTAACTCTGCCGATAAATTTGGATTAGTACTCTTTTGTGGAATTATTTATGAACTTGACCGTTAGACAGCGTATTTGGGGTGGCTTCATTGTCATTACGTTACTCCTGCTATTTATTGGTGGTAACTCATTGATCAGAATTACCAGTATTGATCAATCAACACAGCGAGTGAACCAACTATCGTTGCCTGCTTTAGACAAAAGTTATGAATTACAGGTCGAGTTCATTTTAATGAGTAAATCTGCTCAAGCGAGCTTTTATTCAGCTTCTCAAGATGAGCTTGCAAGCTTACGCAAAAACTTTAATGAGCAGAAAAAGCGCTACGATAGCTCATATAAAGATTTACAAGATGTTGTTAGTAACGATCCTGAACTTAAGCAAAGCAGCCAGCAAGTTGAGCAAACCTACAAACGCTTTGTTAAATCTGTCGATAACTTATTTGCCGATAAGAAAACCCAATTAGAACTTAACAAAACCCTTCGCACTCAATTAGAAGAGATTGAGATCAGTGCTGAAGACGCCAACTCAGTCGTGCTTGATATTATTGACATCGATGGACTTGAAGAAAACAACTCACGCGCTTATCAAGCAGCCAATAGCATGGAAAATAATTTTCAGTCTGTGGTAACAAATAGTACCGATATGCTAACGGTTAAAACCCACAACACCCTCGATATCATAAAAAATGAGCAAACATACTACCTTGAAGAGGTTGAGCGTAGTTTAGGTTTAATCCGCCCTGCTATTATTGATAGCAATGCGGGTTTATTTAATGATCTGAACGGCTACTACGAAGCACTGGCTAAAAATGTAAAAGGAAATAACAGCTTATCTGCAAATAAAAAGCGTTTGATTGATGCTATTGCACAAACTCAGGCTGAGCTGGCAAATGCAGAAAAATCGACGGCAGAAGCCCTAAAGCAACTTAAAGAGCTTGTAGATCAATCGACAGTGCTTGCTTTCGACTTACAGCAAGATGTAAGTGGTAATGTATCTACAGCAACTATTTGGACTTGGATTGCCATGGTTATCGCAACTTTACTTGCCATTGCTGTTGCAGCGATTACCGTTAGTCGTATCACTAAGCCACTTGCTGAAGTAAACCGAGTACTCGATATTGTTGCAAGTGGCGATATGACCCAACGTTTAGATGACACTGCCAAAGATGAGTTTGGTGAGTTATCGCGAAGCTGTAATACACTAATCGAAAGCTTGCGTACGCTTATTCAAGGCATTATCTCTCGTTCAACTCAGCTTGCTGCGGCATCTGAAGAGACTTCAGCAATCACTGAAGAATCTAGCCAAGCCATCCGCAACCAACAAGCTCAGGTTGAACAGGCAGCCACCGCAACCACTGAAATGAGCAGCACCTCACAAGCTGTAAGCAGCAGTGCACAGCAGGCGTTGAGTGAAATTAAAAACGCAGATAAAGAAGCGGATCGTGTTAAAGGTATCTCATCGCAAAACAAAGCAACTATTGAACAGCTTGCTCGTGAGGTGGATGATGCATCGCAAGTTATCAATAAGCTTCATAAAGACAGCGCGTCGATTGGCGGTATCTTAGATGTAATTCGTGGTATTGCAGAACAAACTAACCTGCTTGCACTGAATGCCGCTATTGAAGCAGCACGTGCTGGTGAACAAGGTCGAGGCTTTGCGGTTGTAGCAGACGAAGTACGCTCTCTAGCAAGTAAAACACAAGAGTCTACGCAAGAGATTCAAGCTATGATTGAATCGCTTCAGGTTGGCGCTGAAGCTGCTGTATCGGCTATGTCGAAAGGTAAGCAACAAGCTGAATCATGTGTTGAGCAATCAGATCAGGCCAATACAGCTCTTGATTCAATCACTGCAGCCGTTGCACAAGCACATAATGTCAGTGAGGAAATATCGACAGCGGCACACGAGCAACAGCAAGTATCACAAGAAATTAGCGAACGCTTAGAGTCAATCGTTGCAATCGCAGAGCAAACAGCAGAAGGGGCTAACCAGACCAACATCTCAAGCTCTGAAGTCGCTAAGCTTGCCGAGGAGCTTCGCTTATCTGTTGACGCGTTTAAAGTGTAGATTGCGACTGACAATTTAGATTACTAAAAACCGTGTTTGCCATAGCAAATACGGTTTTTTTTATAAGTAAAATCAGGAATATTTGATAAATGTCTCGCGAACAGCAATGATACCAATTCGCTTAATTAAGTGGTCTGTTTTGAGGCAATAAAACCTCATTGATAACAAGGCAAAATTTCGTTATTAAGTTGTTTTCGGCAATTGCTCCTGCATTGCTCTACCTTCTGCATCCATGCCGTGTCGTAAATAAGAACTTTTTAACGCAGGTAGCGCAGGTTTAATCCCTCAAAATGATTGAGTATTATTGCGGATTGATATCACTCAGGCACAAAAAAACCGCAACATGTGCGGTTTTTCAAACGCTTGCTTTTAAGACTTTTGGAATTAAAGTCCTGCGCGCTCTTTAATAACTGCAATAAGAGGCGAGCCACTATGATTAGATTCAGCCCAAGCAAGGTCTGCACCGTCTTCTAAAGAGCTTTTAGAAAGGTTTTTAACAATGTATTCGCCGGTATCATTTGCACCGCTTTCAATCGCGTGGCGAAGCATATTGTTACCATTACACTTTACAGAATCAATGATGTTACGAATTTTAATACGTGAACTTTTTAATTTACCACGTAAACGGCTTTTGTCGTCCGCAGCAATATACTCACAAATAGAAACAGCTAGTTGATCATTAGCTTTAACGGGTGCAGTGTACGCAACTGAAGCCGAAACAACCGCCGCAGCTAGTAACATATTTGGTAGCTTTATCATATTTTGCCCTTATGTAATACTTTTTACTTACCAAGATTGACTATTATTGTACCAATCAATCTGATTCATCGCAATAATGTTACGAATTTTTATACAAGGTAACAAAGGTATATGAATAAGGATTTTTGTTATCTGGTTGCTTCTGCTCTTGCTCTACAATTGTCCAATCAGCAACATTTTCGTAATCTGGGAACTGTGTATCACCTTCTACATCCAAATCGATGAAGGTTAAATATAGGCGTTCAGCTTGAGCAAGAAATTGCTGATAGATATTTCCACCACCAATGATCATCACTTCATCTTCTTCTTTTACAAGGGCTAGCGCCGCTTCTGGCGAAGTCACAACCTCAATGCCTTCAGCTTTATATTGCGCATTACGGCTAATAATAATATTTTGACGCCCTGGTAAAGGTCGGCCAATAGATTCAAATGTTTTACGGCCCATAATAACAGGTTTAGCCATTGTTACTTGCTTAAAGTGTTGTAAGTCAGCAGGTAAATGCCATGGCATTTGATTATCTTGGCCAATAATACGGTTATTTGCCATTGCAGCAATCATTGAAATTTTCACATTAAATCCTAATACTTTTTTCTTAATAACAAAAAAGGAGCAAAAGCTCCTTTTTTATTTAAAATTTTAACGTTCGTAAATGACTTCAACGTCGTAGTCATCTTCGTCCCAATCATCCCAATCGTCATCATCTTTCGATGTTGCTTTTTGATGATAAGTATCCCACTTAAATTCAACTTCTTCTTTTTCTTCTTCAGCAAACTTCTCTTTTGGCATACTATCCAATAGCGCCATAATGTCATGGCACAAGGCTTGCGTATTTTGCTTATTTGCTGCTGAAATTTGATACACGTTTGTCTCTTCGCCTATCTCCTCAGCAATTTGCTTACATAAAGCCTCAGCCTCATCTTCTGGTAGTAGATCAATCTTATTAAATACTAACCAGCGAGGTTTCTCAGCAAGCTTCGGGCTGTATTGGTGTAGCTCATTAATGATAGCAAAGGCATTATCGACAGGGTTCGAACCATCAATAGGCATCACATCAATAATATGTAAAAGTACGCGACAACGCTCTAGATGCTTTAAGAAACGAATGCCTAAACCTGCACCGTCTGATGCGCCTTCAATTAAGCCTGGGATATCAGCAATAACGAATGACTTATTAGCATCAGGACGAACCACGCCTAAGTTTGGTACCAATGTAGTAAACGGATAATCAGCCACTTTCGGTTTGGCTGCAGATACGCTGCGAATGAACGTTGACTTGCCTGCATTTGGTAAACCCAGTAAACCGACATCTGCAAGTAACATTAGCTCTAAACGTAAACTACGAACCTCACCTGGTGTGCCCAATGTTTTCTGACGAGGAGCACGGTTTGTGCTCGATTTAAAGCGTGCATTCCCTAAGCCATGGAAACCACCTTTAGCAACAACCGTTTTTTGACCGTGTTGAGTAAGGTCACCTAGTGACTCTTCAGTATCAACATCCGTAATACGTGTGCCAACCGGCACCTTTAACACAAGGTCTGCACCTTTTTTACCCGTCATATTACGGCTTTGACCATTTGTGCCACGCTCTGCTTTATGAAAACGCTCAAATTGATAATCAATAAGTGTGTTTAAGTTTTCATCAGCTTGTAAATAGACACTGCCACCATCGCCGCCATCACCGCCGTCAGGACCGCCATCCGGCACATATTTTTCACGTCGGAAAGATACGACACCGCTGCCGCCATCACCCGCGTCACAACGAATTTCTACTTCATCTACAAACTTCATGATTACTCACTTTAAGATTGGCTTATTAATAACTCTATTATACACCTAATTATATAGCTAAGCATCTTCGTACAGTGCCGAAGATGCTTAGCTATATAATCGAGTGCCTTAAAACAAAAAACCCCGCAAAGGCGGGGTTTTTCAAATATCGAGATGATTACTCAGCTACGATATTTACGTATTTACGGTTTAAAGGACCTTTCTGTTCGAATTGAACTTTACCATCTGCT
>Ga0213832_1000874_pt1 | contig 11685 bp, 9 predicted proteins | sample SWATP13_FD_161660 | JGI IMG/M metagenome (GOLD analysis project Ga0213832, IMG submission 161660) | Coastal seawater microbial communities from Marineland, Florida, United States - SWA TP1 #3 | ecosystem: Environmental > Aquatic > Marine > Coastal | place: USA: Florida | collected 2016-08-06 | reverse complement strand
CTGCCTCTGTACTATGGTTTTGAGGAGTTAGATCAAAAAAAGGTAATTAAGGCTACATTGGACTTTTTCTCGTGAATATTAAAAAGTTAATGTACTTTTCAATAGGCCCCTTAGGAGGGGCTTTTTTGAGTCTGATTACTGTCCCATTTGTCGCTTGGTTTTTTTCAGTTGAGGATGTTGGAAGGCTAACCATGCTACAAGTAATATTGAGCTTGTCTGTTGCTTTATTCAGTCTTGCAATGCATCAGGCTTATGTTAGGGAATATCATGAAGTAACAGATAAACCACTCCTTTTTAAAATATGCATTATACCGGGCTTTATCTTTCTATCATTAACATGTTTAGTAATATTGCTTCTGCCATTTTCTATTTCAAAGTTATTGTTTGGTATAGAGTCGCAATATTTAACCTTTTTACTAGTAATAAGTATATTTTGTAGCCTCTTTATTAATTTTTTTTCGCACGTTGTACGTATGGAAGAAAGAGGCTTAGCTTTCTCCCTCACACAAATAATACCGAAGCTGTTGCTAATATTGTTTATAGGTACAATTCCACTGATGCGACTTAACGCAGAGTTTATAACTTTAATGCACATGAGCTCGTTATCAATTTTAATTACATTTTTTGTTTTTTGTTGGGTTACAAGAGATACGTGGATTAAATCTCTTAACAGCTCTTTTGACTATTCTTTGCTTAAAAAAACGATCTTATTTAGTTTTCCATTAGTTGTTGGTGGAATATCATATTGGGCGTTAACGACAATAGATCGCTTTTTTATTAGAAGTATATCTGGCTTTGAAGAGTTAGGCGTATTTTCACTCGCTGTCACTATAGCGGGCTCTGTTGCTGTTATTTCGACTATTTTTACTAATATTTGGCATCCTATACTATATCGCTGGGTCAAAGATGGAGTAGATCTTGTAAAGTTACAAAAAATAGTCGATTTTATGATGTTACTTATTGCATTTATTTGGTCATTTCTTGGTGTTTTTTCATTTTTACTACCTTATTTTTTTCCAACTGATTATGCGAGTATAGAGTATTTATTACTCCCATGTGCCACTGTTCCATTATTTTATATGTTTTCGCAAGTGACTGGTGTGGGTATAGGAGTAACTAGAAAAAGCACATTAAGTATGTCGGCTTCAATTATTGCACTTTTAGTTAATTGTGCACTGAACATGCTTTTAGTTCCTTTAAAAGGAGCGGCAGGCGCAGCTCTAGCAACACTTTTATCATTTTTTACTTTTTTTATGATAAGAACAGAGGCTAGTGCTTTTATTTGGCATGGTTTTCCTAGACATAAACTTTATTTGTTACTTGTTCTATATATTTTAGCAACTATTGTATTTGTTTTAACTAAAGGCACTATTCAGTATTTTTTTGTAGTGTGGCTCTCGTTGATATCTCTTACCTGTTTCTTGTACAGAGTTAGAGTGGCTGAGTTATTATCAATATTTAAATCTTTTATTAAAAGATACAGTAAAACCTGAGAGGATAGTTTTTTGCATAATGTAAACAGTAAAAAAACAGTTCATATTGCTTCGGATTTTTCAAATGCTCCAAATAAATTTGTACCTGACTTTGAGCTTTTCTTAAATGGGCTTCAGGAAGCGGGAGAAAATAAGTTTTTTTACTTTTCTGATTTGGAAAATAATAAAAATCACTATAAAGAGACAATTAAAAACTATATAAAGCTATTTAAGTTAATTTGGGCATCAGATCTGGTTGTTTTTCATAGTTTACCTACAAGAATTGCAAGAATCGCCATTCCTCTAATTAAGTGGGGTACCCCCTGTTATATGGCTGTATGGGGTGGAGAAGTGTATTTTAAAGGTACAAGTGACAAAAGTTTAAGGCGGTATATTTCTAATCTAATTGAAAGTTTCTTCATAAAATCTTTAGATGGCTTAATAACTAGCATTGAAGCTGATTATAAAAGCATATGTGAAAAATATGGGAAAAACTTTAAAAGGTTAAAACCAAAAGTTTTTTACCCTTCCAATGTTGTCCCTGAGAATGTTAAAGAAATTAATTTTGAAGACAAAAAGTATATTATGGTTGGATGCTCAGCGTTGGAGAGAAACAACCATATAAGAGTACTAACAGATATCGCTAAAGTTGGCTTGCCAAAAGGAAAGGTTATTTTTTTACCTCTGTCATATGGCGACTTTGAATACGCTAAACATGTTGAGGCTACAGCAAGGCAACTTTTTAAAGAACATGAGCTCTATATAGAGCGTAGTTTTATTCCTTTAACAGAGTACCAAAATATATTAAATCAGGTTTGTATAGCTCTGTTTGATAATGAAGGGCAGCAAGGGTTAGGTAATATAAGGAATCTACTATACTTCGGAGCAAGGGTGCATTTAAAAGCTGGCTCTGTATCTTATGACTTTCTGACTAAGCAGGGTTTTAAAGTGTTTTTAATTAATGATTTGGATTTTTGTGATGGCTCATTTTCTAAGAGAAATAAAGAAGTGGCTATGTCGTATTATTCAAAATCTATTCTGAAAAAATCTTTGTTGGAGATTTTTTGATCTTAAAATTCTAAAAAATATATAAAGTAATATAATGAAAAAGATTTTGTTTGTAATTGGTAGCTTACAGTCAGGTGGCGCTGAGAGAGTTGCTGCTCGTTTATGTTCATTTTGGTCTAACACTGGTTATGATGTTACATTGGCAACCGGTGTGCCGAAAGGAAATGATTTTTATAAAGTTGATAATAAAGTAAAACGAATAACACTTAATTTTAACTATAAGGTTTCAGGGCTTATAAAAAAAATAACTGAGCAGTTTACTCGTTTTTTTAAAATACAGGTAGCGCTTAATTCAGATGATTATGATGTAATAATTTCATCTGCAACAGATATATCAATTAGATTCATGCTTAATTTGCTAATTAGTAACAAAAAAGTAATTATTTGTGAGCATAACAACTACTACGCCGTTAAGTCTAAATTTAAAAAGTTTGCTAGAAACATTTTATTCAAAAGAGCTGACTTTTTATTTTTGTTAACAGAAAGAGATAAAGAAACTTATCTCAATAAAGGGTTTAATACAGACAAGCTACATGTCATGAAAAATCCACTTGGGTTGCCATTACCAACTTATATGGAAAAAGAACCAACAAAAAAACTTCTGGCTGTTGGGCGCTTAACAAAGCAGAAAAGCTTTTCTAGACTTTTAAGAATAATTGCTACCCTAGATGATTCATTTAACTTAACAATTGTTGGTGACGGCGAGGAAAAAGAAGAATTACTATCTCTGAGTGATGGCCTAGGCCTAAAAGATAAAGTGAATTTTTTAGGAAATCAAAAGGACATGGATACAGTCTACAGAAATCATGATGTTCTATTAATGACTTCTATTTATGAGGGGTTACCCATGGTAATTGGTGAAGCTAACGCATATGGCTTGCCAGTAATTGCCTATGATTGCCCAACAGGCCCCAGAGAGTTAATCCAACATAACTTTAATGGGTACCTTATAGAAGATGGTGATTCAGAAGGTTTTTCTCGTTCAATAGAGCATCTTTTTAAAAACCCTGAACTTTACAAGGCAATGAGTGAAAATGCTCATTCCCATGCTAAAAAACAGTCAATTGAAGAAGTTGCTGCAAGTTGGAAGTTGTTTTTAGAGTGAGATTTTTGTTTTCCATTGGCGATATTACCTCGGGGCTGCATCAATGTTAGTTTACCTTTTACTTTGGTCACTATTTTTTCTTTTTGCCTCGTTATCAACTTTTAATAGTAGATCGCTAAGTGCTGTCTCACTTTTAAGTGCATTTTTTATTTTATCTTATTTCACAGGCTTAAGATATTACAGCGCAAACGATTACCTTTCATACATGTGGATTTATGATATAACCCCTTCGTTGTTTCAGTCTGATTCCAGCTTTTCAGATGTACCAGCAGAGGTGGGCTATGTATTTTTAAATTCAGTTTTCAAAATTTTTGATGCAGAAGGTTACCTTTTTCTGTTTGTATTAGCTTTTTTTAGTCTAATGCTTAAGTTTGTTGTTTTAAATAGAATTGCCCTATACCCACTTGTTAGTGCGTTTGTCTACTTTAGCTTCGTTTATTATAACTCTGAATTCATCCAGATACGCTGGGCTTTTGCACTTTGTTTTTTATACTTTTCTGCATACTATTTTGTATTAGAAAAGAAAAGAGCGACTTTTTTCCTTGTTGTTTTTGCTGCGTTGTTTCATGTAGCTTCGTTAATGTTTGTCTTTGTATTTCTAGCTTCACTCTATGTATCAAAATATAAACTGAAAAGTCTCACTTTTTTTGGTGGGTTACTATTATTTTTCTCCTCTAATTTTATTAATGTTCCTGAGCTTCTATTGAACTTTGCTCCATTAGATAATGGAGGGTATTTTTTAGTTAAAGTGAAAGGTTATCTTGAAAATGCTGAAGAGGGAATCGCGCTTCATGTACAACTTAGATATTTTTTGAGTTTTGTATTGTGCTACATTTTTTTCAAGATATATGAACCTAATAACCAGGATGATAAAGAGTGTAAAAGTTGGGTTGCTAAGGTTCAAGATAGATTGCTAGATATTTATCTTGTTTCTTCTTCTATATGCTTTTTATTTATGAGTTTTCCTATATTGGTAAATAGGATTTATGTTTTTAATGATTTTATATTTTCCATAATAATTATTAACTTCCTATCTCTTGTTAAGGATTTCTCATTAAAAATTACAGCTTTATTAATATCCCTATTTGTTTGTTACTTTTATCACTTTTTTGTTTTGATTTCGATGTATGACAAGAATAATATTAAAGATTACAATTCTTGGATTGGAGTTTTATATTGAAATATCTTCTAGTTTTTATACTTTTTTTATTATTTTTTTAGTTGGGATGGTGAAGGTTTTTGTGTAAAATATTAATGAGATAATACAAGTTTCACTTTGGTATGAATCAATTTTGTTGAGTAGCATATTTATAAACTTTCACTTTTGGATGATAAAATGAAAAAGTTATTAGCTGTTGGAACGTTACCTCCGCCTATAGGTGGGACGTCTATTTCTTTTCAGGGGTTTATTGATATGGCTAATGAGCACCCAAGTGTTTCATTGTCTATTCTTGATTCTAGGGGGCTAAGAGGGGCTGATGGTAAGCTCAAAATTACTAAGTTTATTTCTTTCATTTCTAAGCTTAAATCATGTATAAAAAGCAGTGATGTAGTAATGCTGCATCTTAGTTATCAAGCTTTAACTTTACTTGCTCCTTTTGCAATATTACTTTGTAAAACCTTCAAAAAAAAACTTGTAATTAGACGGTTTGGAGGTGTACTCCATAATGAAATGAGTTTTTTTCATAGGGTATCCCTAAATTTTGCGCTTAAGCATTCCGACATATATTTAGTAGAGACAAAGCGCCAAGTTAAAGAGCTGAAAAATAAAAAGGTTGTTTTTTACCCAACAGGCAGAAGTAAAAAATTTTTTAGCTTATATAATTCTCCGCCAAGTAAGCTAACAAAAGTATCCTTTATTTCTCAAGTGAAAAAGACGAAAGGTATTTTCGAATTGATTGAAGCAGTAGGAAATAGGCCTGATTTAAAGCTAGAGATTTATGGGCCATTATATGATGGAATAAAGAAGCAAGATCTTGAAAGGTATGAAAATATAAAGTATTTGGGGGTAGTATCTGGTATTAGTGTTAATGAAGTAATATCTGATACAGACGCAATTTGTTTACCTTCTTATTACCCAGGAGAGGGTTATCCTGGAATAATTTTTGAAGCAATTCAATGTGGTAAGCCAGTTTTGGTATCTAATTGGAAAGGGCTTCCAGATCTCGTTTACAAAAATTCAGGGGTTATTGTAGAGCCAAAATCTGATACCGCTATCATAGAGGGCTTAAATGAGATCGAAAAAATAATAGAAAGTGAAGAGTTTATACCTGATATTGAAAAGTTGTCAGCTGAGTTTGATAGCGATTCTATATTTAATGACTTTATAAATCGATTATAAGTAAGTTTTTTTAAATATAAAATAAACCTGTTTCATATTTGAGAAGAGTTGTTTTTTCTGATTTTATATTGTTGAATGTTACAGCTTCAATTTTTTAGCTATTAATAGGCTTCTGTGTGCTCTTTGTGAATATAGAAGGGATTTTTATTAAGTTAGGTTTTAGGGTTGTAATGATATTTTATCTAACTTAGATTCAGTTGGTTTCTGGTTTTTTATATGTTGAATAGCCAATGTTAAGTTCTTTAGGACTGATAGTGGTTCCTTGGAATCAGATTTTAATTATCGTTATGGGTTTGACTTTCTTAAAATTAAAAAGTGTTTATTTAAATGGTTAATTGCGTATAAAAAATGAACGTAGTAAAAGTTAAAACGGCGCTCGCGTTGGGTTTGTCAAACCTAGCGCGAGTTTTCATGTACCAGCTAGGTGTTAGAACAGGTTTCAATCCTGTAAAAAAAATTACATCGCAGCTAGTTTGCGGTGATTTTTTTTCTGATGAGTTTGAGATAAATAGTAGTCTAATAGCTAATAAACAGTGGATAGGGCAGCATTTTTATTTTGGAAAACCTTTAAACGTTGTTGGTATTCCAAGTTGGCATCAAAGCTGTTTAACACAACGGTTTGCTCCGAGTGATAAACCTTGGTTTACGATCGAAGACTTTAATAATGATTTAGGTGATATAAAAGGTGTTTGGGAAGCCTCTCGTTTTGACTGGGTAATTGGTTTTGCTCAATTAGCTAAAACAGGTGATGTTCTTGCACTTGAAACTTTAAATACTTGGTTAAATGATTGGATTGAAAAAAACCCTCCTTTTTTAGGTGTTAATTGGAAATGCGGTCAAGAAGCTTCTATTCGGGTGATGCATTTAGCAGCTGCAGCATTAATTTTACAGCAACAAAACAAGAGCTCTCAGGCACTTATAAGTTTATTAAAAGCGCACCTTAAGCGAATATCTCCTACAATTATGTATGCGGTCGCACAAGACAATAACCATGGAACATCTGAAGCTGCGGCCCTCTACATTGGGGGCTCTTGGCTTGTTTTAAATGGTGAGTCTGATGGCCATCAATGGCAGAAGCAAGGACTTAAATGGCTAGAAAATCGTGCTAAACGGCTAGTAGAGGCTGATGGTAGTTTTAGTCAGTATTCAGTTACTTATCACCGTGTAATGTTGGATACTTATAGCTTGGTGGAAGTTTGGAGACGTAAGCTAAAACTGCCAAGCTTTTCTGAGCACCTAACTTCTAAATTAAAAGCTGGGGCCAGTTGGCTTTTCTATTTTACAAATGAAGAGTCAGGTGATGCACCAAATATTGGCGCAAATGATGGAGCAAGGTTGGCTCCTCTATCTGGTACAGATTACCGTGACTTTAAGCCAAGCGTTCAGTTAGCAAATGTGTTGTTTAATAGCCAAGCGGCTTACATTGAAGAAGGTAGCTACGACATTCCACTTCAGTGGTTAGAACTTAAAAAACCCACAGAAACTTTGCCTGAAAAAAAACCATTAGACTTCGCCGATGGGGGTTATTGTTTTTTGACAAATGACAAGGCAGCTGTATATCTACGTTATCCACAATTTAAATTCAGGCCTAGTCAGAGTGATGCATTGCATATAGACCTATGGCTTAAGGGTAATAATATATTTAGAGATGGTGGTACATTTAGCTATAATGCAGGACAAGCTTATATTGATTATTATGGTGGTGTTAAAAGTCATAATACAATAGAGTTTGATGAGCATGATCAAATGCCTAGGTTAAGCCGCTTTTTATTAGGCAATTGGCTTAAATCAAGCAATAAAGAACAGCTCAAGGTTATAGAAAATAGCCAAAAATTTGCTATTTCATATACAGACTACTTAAAGTGTACTCATAAACGTAGCATATCATTATCACCGTCAAAATTGACGATAACAGACATCGCTAGTGGTTTTAAAAATAAAGCTGTACTTAGGTTTAGACTAATTCCTACTCAATGGAAACTAATTGGTAAAACATTAACCAGTGAATATTGCTACATAACTTTTGGTGCAGATGTTGAAATAACACGGCTAGAACTAATAGATGGCAAAGAGTCTCGTTATTATTATCAAGAATCAACCCTACCAGTCATTGAATTAGAAATCCATAAATCAGGCACAATCACCACGGAAGTAAATTTTTAATATGAGAGTTTTGTATTTCCACCAACATTTTTCTACCCCTAAAGGTTCAACAGGTATACGCTCGTTTGAGATGGCTACGCGATTGATCAAGCATGGCCATTCAGTAACTATGGTATGTGGTAGTTACGGTGGTGGTGAAACAGGCCTTACTGGGCAATTTATTAAAGGTCGAAGAGAAGGGAATGTAGATGGTATCGATATCATTGAATTTGACCTTGCTTATTCAAATAAAGATGGCTTTGTTAAAAGAGCTAGTACCTTTTTAAAATTTGCTTTAAAGAGTATTGGTATTGCATTAACTCATAAATATGATGTTGTTTTTGCGACAACTACGCCACTTACTGCAGGAGTTCCTGGTATTTTTGCGCGTTGGCTACGTTTTAAACCGTTTGTTTTTGAAGTTCGCGACTTATGGCCTGAGCTTCCTAAAGAAATGGGGGTAATAAAAAACCCTTTAGTACTGGCTGCAATGTCTATTTTAGAATGGTGCTCTTATCGTTCAGCGCATCGTTGTATTGGTTTATCGCCGGGTATCGTTGAAGGTATAAAAAAACGAGGGGTTAAAGCAAGCAAAATAGAGTTAGTACCAAATGGCTGTGATTTAAATATTTTTGCAAATGAGACTAACGCGTGGAGACCAGAAGGCGTTGCTGAAAATGAGCTAATGGCTATTTTTACGGGCACACATGGTATGGCTAATGGTTTAGATGCTGCACTTGACGCTGCTGCAGAGTTGAAGAAACGCAGTCGCTTTGATATCAAGTTGGTTTTAGTTGGTCAAGGAAAGTTAAAAGAGCAATTACAGCAGCGTGCTAATGAAGAACAATTGGACAATGTAATTTTTCATTCACCAGTTAATAAAGCAAAACTTGCAGAATTAATGAAGGGTGCAGATATTGGCATGCAGCTACTTGCTAACGTGCCTGCTTTTTACTTTGGTACATCACCCAATAAGTTTTTTGATTATATTTCAGCAGGCCTACCCGTTTTAAATAATTACCCAGGTTGGCTTGCTAGCATGATTAAACAACACAACTGTGGGTACTCTGTTGAACCTGAGAACCCACAAGCATTCGCAGATGCACTTGAACATGCTGCAGATAATAAAAACTTTTTACCAGAAATGGGTAATAGAGCGCAAATGCTTGCGAAGCAAGAGTTTAACCGCCATAACCTTGCTGATAAATGGGTAACATGGGTAACTGGAGCCGTAAAATGAAGCGATTTTTTGACTTTATAGTAGCTTTTTGTACTTTGTTAACTTTATTACCAGTTATTGTTATTGTTGCTCTATTGATCCGTTTTAAACTAGGTTCACCTATTTTATTTACCCAAGACCGTCCCGGTTTGAATGGTAAAATTTTTAAAATGATGAAGTTTAGAACTATGCTCGATGGTAAGGACAAGCAAGGTAACTTATTACCAGATCATGAGCGTATGACGAAATTTGGTGCATTTTTGCGCTCAACTAGTTTGGATGAGTTACCAGGCCTTTTGAATGTTCTAAAAGGTGATATGAGCTTAGTTGGCCCTAGGCCTCTTTTGGTACAATACCTGCCGCTTTACAATAGTAACCAAGCTCGCCGTCATGATCTGCGCCCAGGTATAACAGGGTGGGCACAAGTAAATGGCCGAAATGCAATAAGCTGGGAAGATAAATTTAAACTTGATGTTTGGTATGTTGATAATCAAAGTTTTTGGCTCGATATAAAAATACTATTTTTAACGGTTAAAAAAGTATTCGTACGTGAAGGTATTAGTGCTGATGGTCATGTAACAATAGAACCATTTAAAGGCACAAAGAATGAATAACCAAATTAAAAAATTAGCTATTGTAGGTGCCAGCGGGCATGGTAAAGTCGTTGCCGATTTAGCAGAAGTACTTGGTTATAAAGTTTGTTTTTATGATGATGCTTACCCAACAAAAACACAACTAGAGCACTGGGATATAGTCGGTACTTTTAACGACTTATTAGCTTGTAAACTCGAAAATGTTGAGGTGATTGTTGCAATTGGCAACAACGTAGTTCGAAAACAAAAATGCAATGAGCTAAAGCAATTCGGTTTTGATTTAGCTAGGTTAATACATCCCTCCGCAACTGTAAGTCAGTACGCAAAAGTAGCAGAGGGTACTGTTGTACTTGCTGGTGCTGTAATTAATGCGTTTGCTGAAATTAGCTCTGGTTGCATAATTAATACATCATCTATTATTGAGCACGACACTAAAGTTGGTGAGTATTCACATATTTGTCCGAATACGGCTTTGGCAGGTGCTGTTTCTGTTGGTGAATGTTGCTGGATAGGTGTAGGTAGCCAAGTTATCCAATTAATTTCAATTGATGATAACACCTTGGTTGGTGCTGGTAGTGTGGTAGTTAAGAACTTACCTGCTGATGTAACTGCATTTGGGTCTCCTGCAGTTGTGGTTAAATGTTGCAAGTAAAGAAATACTCGCAATTTATAAAAATGATGGATTAATTTACAAATGTTAAACACCCCTTTCTCTCCGTGGCCAAGCTTTACTCAAGAAGAAGCTGATGCTGTTAGCCGCGTTATTTTATCGAATAAAGTTAATTATTGGACCGGTACGGAAGGCCGTGAATTTGAAAGTGAATTTGCAGCTTGGACTGGTACAGAGTACGCTGTAGCCTTAGGTAATGGAACTCTTGCTCTCGACCTTGCTTTAAAGGCATTAGATATAGGTCCAGACGATGAGGTAATTACTACACCACGTACATTTTTAGCTTCTGCTAGTAGTATTGTTACTGCAGGTGCATCGCCAATATTTGCTGATGTTGATCTTAACAGTCAAGCAATCACAGCAGAGTCTATTAAAGCCGTACTTACCCCTAAAACTAAAGCTGTCATAGTTGTACATTTAGCTGGAATGCCAGCTGAAATGGATGCAATAATGGCGTTAAGCAATGAATATGGATTCTATGTTATTGAGGATTGTGCTCAAGCACATGGTGCAAAATACAAAGGTAAGTCAGTTGGGAGCATTGGCCACATTGGAGCTTGGAGCTTTTGCCAAGACAAAATAATGACTACAGGCGGTGAAGGTGGCATGGTTACCACAAACTCTAAAGAGTTATGGTCAAAAATGTGGAGCTACAAAGATCATGGTAAAAGCTTTGATGCCATTTACAATCGCGAGCACCCTCCAGGATTTAGATGGCTACACGAAAGCTTTGGTACTAACTGGCGTATGACAGAAATGCAGGCTGTTATTGGACGTATCCAGCTAATTCGGATGAGCGATTGGACTGCAAAACGTCAAGCTTATGGTGCACAGTTAGACCAAGCTGCAAGTGGATTTGATTGTATTCGCTTAGTATCAGTACCGGAACACATTGAGCATGCAGAATATAAGCATTACATGTTTGTTAAACCTGAATGCTTAGCTGAAGGTTGGGACCGCGACCGTATCGTAAACGAAATTGTTGCCAGAGGGGTGCCATGCTTTCAGGGAAGTTGTTCAGAGGTGTATTTAGAAAAAGCATTCGACAACACCCCGTGGCGCCCAAAAAAACGCT
>Ga0213832_1000871_pt1 | contig 11692 bp, 11 predicted proteins | sample SWATP13_FD_161660 | JGI IMG/M metagenome (GOLD analysis project Ga0213832, IMG submission 161660) | Coastal seawater microbial communities from Marineland, Florida, United States - SWA TP1 #3 | ecosystem: Environmental > Aquatic > Marine > Coastal | place: USA: Florida | collected 2016-08-06 | reverse complement strand
TGGTCACAGATATGCTCGATTCAGAGGATTAGAGAAAGTGCAGATGCAAGCATATTTAGCTGCCACGGCGCAAAACATTAAGAAGATAGCCATGCTGTTGGCTTCTTTATGCTTACTATCACGTCAAAAAGCCTTCAGCAGAGCCAATTTAAGCATGATGGAAGATTTACGAAGGTTAATAATAGAAATAGTAGAAAATACAAAAATATCGCGATCGCAGCCTACGGCTGCTTAATAAAAACAAACCCCATCAAAAATGACGGGGTTTGTCAGCGATCTGAAACCAAATGTTAATTTGGTTTCTTTTTCAAAGAGTTTTATAGTGGCTCATCCGGCACAGATTCCGCGACCTCGATAACCTTGCCCAATTCCGCGAATCCATTGTATGCATACCAATCTAGCTCTGAATTAACACATTCGAGTAATAGCTTTTTATCTATATTCTCGTCTGGCTGCATGTCTAAACAGTACTCATAAGTTTCTTTGACAAATGCAGGGTCCGCATTTTGTAGTTCTTCTTCTGCAATGGTAACTGCACTAAATAGAACCAAAATCGCCAATAGATTTTTCATGATCTTTCTCCTCATAAAATCTAATTAGCAAAATAGATTCAAATTCAAAGAAAGAAAAACTAATAATTTTTATTGTTATAACAAAAACTTTTTTATTCGTTGCCTGATGCCATCTCTAAAATAACAGGTCTTTGTGGCGAAGACTGATCAATGACATCCACGACATTTTCAACTAACTCTACAATTCGGTTATGTTTTTGATAAACCGCATAAATCGAACGTTTCATTGCGTGTTTACCTTTCACTTTGAATAACTCACCACTTTCCAAAAATGGTTCTGCTAACGCGTTAGGCAAATAGGCAGTGCCACCTTCACTTAGTATGAAATCTAAAGCGATACGTCCAGTAGAAGTCATCAATTTAGGAACAAAGTTTTTACCGTATTTTGCTTCATGTTCAGACGCAAACTGCGCCCCCCAATCTACAAAGATATACCCATCTGCCATCGCCTCTTCCGCATTCATATTGTCTTTAGTCGATACCATAACCAGATTTATCTGTGCAATTTGTTGACTGCAAACTTCATTGGTTAAAAACGGATCAAAGCTCAAGGCTAAGTCGAGAGTATTATCTAAAATAGAGGCATGTAACTGTCTAATCCCTAACATTTCAGTTTTAAACGTCACTTCCGAGAATGCTCTAGAAACGACGGTGAGGTAATTTTGAAAATAGGCATCCCACACATTAGGCGTTGCGGCAATTGAGCATTGCAATTTACTGGAATCCAATAACGTGATGTCGGTTTTCACTTGTTGCAGTGCTCTTACCATAGTGGTGGCATAAGGAATGCAACGCTCGCCGGCCGAGGTTAATCGTATATTGTTTTTTTGCCGCTCAAATAAAGGGGCGTCTATAAATTCTTCGAGTTGTTTAATTCTCGCACTGACTGCTGCTTGTGTGATGTACAAGTTATCAGCCGCGCGCCCGAAGTGCCTAGTATTGGCTACTTCTAAAAATGTTTTGAATACTTTTACGTCCATATTCAATAGGATAGCTTAATTCCGTTTGCATACAACGAATTTATGATTTTAAATTAACTTTTGTTCTGCCCTTTTTTTGTTTTGTAGATAAAAAATCCCTATTCACTCTTAAAAAATTTCTTGTTGGTCATTCTTAAACACAGCCTCAATACTTCGCCATGTTTTTTCAAACGAGGGTGATTAAATGAAAAACGCAAATGACGAAAATATCATTTTTGAACAACAACAATGTCAACACAAACAAGACAATAAAAGAAAGCTAGAAATTCAACAAAAAATCTATGATTTACAAGAGCAGCAACGGCTCAAAAGAGAAGTCGATAATTATTACGACTACTTAGATTAAAAATGCGACAACGCTGGCACTGTATATAGGCTTTTGTAGAAGGCAATAGAGAGGTTTATGAACGTCTGGTTGATTCATATATCTCATGACAAGCAAGGCCATTTCTAAAGTTTCTAGCTGGGTTATTCGTTGCTAATTGAGTGCCGCATGCATAAAAAAGTTATTAAGTAAGGACTACTCTACAACTATTAACTACCAGAAATTTACCACAGCGAACTTTATTTTTATTCATATGTCCTTAAATAAGTCGTAAGTATATTTGCTTGAAAGAGAGTTTATTGGCATTTGTTTATGGGAGACGCAAACTATTAAGTTTAAATAACAAGTACAAACTTTAATGCTAAAACAAACGCAGAGATAGCTTTTATACAACGAATCAACAGTCATAAACCTAAAAATGTTTCAGATAGCAGTCAATTACATGGTTGGATAAAAAATGAATATGACGCAACTAATAAAAACGGCATTATGGGCATTGGTTGGCCTATACTTGATTAATGTGTTCTATCCGGTTATTGAGCGAATTTTCATATACCAAAGTGCTGAGCCTAGAGCTGTCGTCGCTCGTGGCGACTTAGCTCAATCAGAAATATCAACAATCGACATTTTCAATCATGCCAGTCCTTCTGTCGTTTACATTTCTACCAGTAAAATTGTACGAAGCTTTTGGAGCAGAGATATAAGAAAAGTTCCCAGGGGTACAGGCTCTGGGTTTGTTTGGGATGAATATGGTCATATCATAACGAATTACCACGTCATCGAAGGGGCATCAGAAGCCAATATTAGACTTAATGATGGTAGGACTTATCAAGCAACTTTGGCCGGCGTGAGCCCCAATCATGATCTCGCCGTTTTAAAAATAGATGTCAAATTTGACTTACCTCCTGCTGTACCAGTGGGAACTAGTGAGGATCTGCAAGTGGGCCAATCCGTTTTTGCAATAGGCAATCCATTTGGCCTTGATTACACCTTAACCAGCGGTATTGTTTCCGCGTTAAATCGGTCATTATCTGCAGACTCCGATTTAATCATCAATAACCTCATTCAGACGGATGCAGCAATTAATCCTGGCAATTCAGGTGGTCCCTTATTGGATAGCGCAGGCAGGTTAATTGGAATCAACACCGCAATATACAGCCCCTCTGGTGCCTATGCAGGAATCGGCTTTGCGGTTCCTGTCGATACGGTTAACCGTGTTGTGCCACAGCTAATCGCCTTTGGAAAATATACTCGGCCTTCGCTAGGCATCTCAATGGATGATGATTTAAACACCCAAATAACGAATCAACTGGGCATACAAGGAGTTGCAATATTAGACATTCATTCAGGTTCCGGAGCCGACAAAGCTAAGCTAAAAGCAGCTAGGGTTGGCAGATACGGTATTACTTTAGGGGACGTCATCCAGTCGATAAATGGCGAAAAAATAACAAGTGTTAAGTCGCTATTAGCAGAGTTAGATAATTACGAACAAGGTGATACCGTTTCCGTTGGCGTATATAGAGAACAACGACTCATACAAGTCAGCGTGACTTTGGATTAAAAATAAATGTCAGAATAATTTCGCTATTTTCAAGTTAGTCAAAACCGATATTCGACACCAAGTGTAAGCCTCCGAGGTAAAATCGGACGACCAACAAAGTAGGTATTAACCTCTTGAGTATCTCCCTGCCTCGGTGACCCCTCTGTTACAGCACGTGAGTCAAATAAGTTAAACATTGAAGCAGATAAAGACCAATTAGGATGTGATTCAATTTGATAAACAAAGCTAATGGAAGTGATAAAGTAATCATCCAACTTAATCGAGTTTGCATTATTAGCATACGTCTCACCAACATAATTGCTCATCAATTTTAGTGTTGAATTATCACTTGTATAATCTACCGACAAATCCAATGTGAGATCCGCCGTTCTGGATGGACGTTTTCCTATAAAACTTATGTCTCGGTCAAATGCAGTGAACTCCAGATCCTGATAAGCAGCGTTAACACTGAATCCCCAGTACTCACTGACAGGCCACTGTAAAAAAGCGATTAACCCGTTTGAACTTGTTGCCACTCTATCGATTTGTTCAATAATGTTGCCTGCACCATCATTAATGAAGGTATACATCTTTCGATCTTTGAGTTCGCTGTGCACATAAGACAATGCAGCAACAAGTCCTTGTTTTTTATACTTCAAACCAATCTCAGACAGTTTTAGAGATTCTTCTTCAAACGAGTTAGGCTGCCCTTTTGAGTTAATCTGAATGGTTCGAATTTGCGGAAAATAATAACTGTCTGAGTGATTTGCGTAAATATTAAAATTGGAACTGTATTTGTAAGTGACTCCTAGTGAAAAGGCATTTGCCGTGTCACTAACTGATGCTTCCATCAAATCATTAATATCCACTACTTTCGTTGTCTGAAGCAACTCGACCTTATTTTCAGAAGCTGTATCGGTATGCTCAATTAACGAATACCTCGATGTACGCCCTTTAAGCTTTTCAAACCGAATTCCCATATCAAAATTAAACTTCTCCATTTGCAATTGGTTTACCAAATAGACGGCTACTCGTTCTGCTTGATTTTTATGATACTTGGTGTAGCCACTTGGTTGCACCAAGCCTTTGTCTGATACGATGAGCGCTTGGCCATCAGAAACAATCTGTAAGTCCAATAAGTTAGGCTTATTATTAAATTGAGTTAGGTAACCAGTTATCCAATTAATGTCATAAGCTTTCGTATCGGAATAAAAAATCCCAGCGGTGATCGTGTTTAAGTTAGTTGAAATATTATGATCGCGAAACGCACTGAGCTCGAACACCAGGTCCTCGGCAGGTCTATTCCTGTCTAACATTCTATTACCAAATATCAATGATTCAGTTTCAAGTAACTCGCTATTCCCCGTTTCCATTGCAATGAGCTCTGCGTCACTTGTTAAATCAATGCCGCGTATAGCCAGATAATCATTGATTGATAAAGGGATGTTACCTGTCAGGCCATCGCCATCTAAGAAGAGATTAAACTCATGATCATAATCCGCGTATTTTCCTTTTAAAGAAAAGTGCCAATGCCTTAATGTTTGCTGCCAGTCAATCGCTAAACTTCCTCCCTTGGTAAGTACGCCATCTCTCGCATCGACTCTGTACTTACCCATATTTGGCAAATCATAAAATAGGCTGGTAACGGCATCTGTTTGCAATGTATTAACTCTTGAGCCGCCATTGCCTATGGCAAACTGCTTAGAATTGCCGTCAAGCGGTAGCGGCAAATAAAACTGAACGCTGTCATCAATGTACTGAACGGATAATTTGAATTCACTATTGCTCGTTGGCTCCATCTCATAAAAAGCCTTTAACTGATACCCTTTGCTCGGTAATCCAGTAGCAATGGGTCCTTCGTCATAACGATAATAACCAGACAATAACAGCCCACTGTCACTGGAAGGCTTTGAGAACAAAAAATCCAATCGACTCCCATTATCTCCCAATTGCTTTAGCTTAATGATTGAATCGTGTTGCTCTTTTGCTGACTTTGCTATGTAGTTAATTAATCCGACTGTGGAGCCAGGGCCAAACAAATTAGAAACGCCCCCTCTCACATATTCCAGTCTGTCTAGACTAAGATCTGTCTTCATGTAAACATCAAACGCGGAGGAGTTCAGCCCAAACGTGCTGAATGCGGGTAATCCATCATATAGCAATGGCGTAAATTCAAATTGTCCGGCAAAGGGCATCCCTAAAACAGCAATGTTTGACGCGACTTCACCACCTCCCCCTTCAACTTTTAATCCAGGAATATGACGCAATATGTCCGCCTGACTGTTGAAGTCATAGTGATTGATATCATCTTCATTAAACTGAGTAATAGAAAGTGGAGACAAATGAGCACTGCGCTCAACTGAAGATGCCGTGACGACGATAAACTCATCAATTTCCATGCTTTTATCAGACTTGCCATATGCATAACTAGAAATTGGATTCACAAGGCCGATTGTTAAGACTAACCGCAATAGAGACATGGATTCTTATAAGATTTAATTGCTGAATAGGTAATTCTAAGCTTAGCTTAGTTAATGGGATTGAACTAATATAGTTAGGCATTTTTGTTAAAGAATATGTGGAAAATCAATGCGTAAGTCGATAGTGTTTTACCTGCTCGTTTTGTTCATCGCAAATGATGTTTACTCAAATGAACCAGCTCATAAACTTATGGTTTCTATGCACCCTCTAGAGCCTTTCGTCATTGCCGACAATAATCAACCATCGGCAGGCTTTATCGTCGACATATTTAACAAAATGGCCCATATCGTTGGATATCGGGGTAAGGTCAAACTTGTATCATTTGCTCGCGCAAAAAAGCGATTACGAACGTCTATGTCGCAGTACTCACCTGAAACCGGTAAAATGGAGTACATCTACGCTGCCCACTTAATCATGGTTCGCACACAAAAAAGAGAGGGGTTTTACAAATGGGTGGGACCAATTTTATATGATGGCAGTGTTATCTATAAAAACAGTACAGATAATCGAATATTTAGAAGTCTCGAGGACATAAAAAACAAAGGAGCGACTTGTGCCATTCAAAGAGGTGTTTCAGAGACAGAGCTTTTTAAGTCGCTGGATATTCCATTCTACGAAACCAATACTCAAGAGCAAGCACTCGACTTGTTAATAAAGGGGAGATCAAAAGTATCCTGTACGCCTATTGCCATCATGAATTTAGAAATGTTATTAGACTTTTCTGGCCACAGCATGAGCGAAATCGCTCCGATGTCTTTTCAATTAAAAACTCAACCTATCTATATGGCGTTTTCACCGCAAACTCACGCCAGTGTGATAACTAAGTGGCAAAAAGCATTAGATTCTATCGACAGAATTAACATTATTAATCAATACGTTCCCTTTTATACTGAAGAATTTGAGAAACGATTTGCCAACAATTATCACGCAAAATAACACATTACTCTTGCGGAAAGTCGTTAAATGAGAGCCAATATTCTGATTTTTCCAAAGGCGTCGCTTTAGGCAATAGTGGGTTATCAATTTGTATTAAACGCCGTTGACGACTTTTCAATCGCTTCCAAATTGGTTTATGTGTTGGATGTTCAAACAACAGTTTGTCAAACGAGCCATCATTTATCGCTTTTTTTAAGCCAAGCTTTATGCGAATCGCCAAACGTTTTCTTTCTTTGGCAACAAAAAAATACACGGCAGTTGGATAATGGAGCAATACACTGCTTTCCACGCTTATGTTCAAATGCTCATTTTCGTCCAATTCACCGTATGCCTCCAATACACCTCTTGGAACATAATCCACATAACCATCGTGCAAAAATTGAAATAAATTTTCATACAAACTCGTCGTCTCAACCCTAAGACCATTATGTCGTAATATATCCGTATCTGGCCAATCATGCCCTTGAAGCGCAACTAATGAAAAAAGATTATCAAACTGCTTAAATTTATTTTCCTCACCCTTACGTATCATGAACACACGATACCCAATTAAACCTTTTGTTAGAGGGATCCTTATAGGTAACAGCTCTTTCTCTCGCTCGGCAGACGTCATAGTCCACATAATGTCGAGAGTTCCTTGTTTAACACTTTGTATTTGTCGTCCTTGGAACATTTTCCAATCGATTGGCTTGAGACTATATGCGCCAAAGGTATCGACAGTTTGTTCAAGTGCTAATTCTAATACTTTAGCAAAATAATCATTCTGGGGATTAACCGCCTTTTGTCGCTCGATATGTTTAACTACATCAACAGCACGGCAAGCTGAAGCGTGTAGAATACAGAATATTATTAAACAACGTAAAAACATTTGTTCTCTCACCAAATGAGAATTCTGATTAATGAGTCGCTATTCGGCAAACTCCGCAAGTTAATACAAATTTGAATTATTGCATTAATCAATCAAGTGCATCTGAAACTGAAACAAAGTTCTTTTACAGTAACCTTTCTCTACAGGAAACATATTTCTCCAAAATTGCATCCAAAAAGATGTCGTCGATAACTATCGCAATGGCTTGTAAGTTAGAGTTTAGTCACTACCTATTAAATCATTAAGTTGTTGGTAGGCTTCCGGTTTAGCCCCTTCAAATTTCAAGCAATTCACAACTAATCGATAGTTAGTACCATCTAATTTCTTAACGAGATTTAATATCTCTTAACCTTATTTTGCCAACACTCACTTTCATCAAATTATAGCAGTTGCTAAATCATTGGCTTATGTATCAATTTAAAAACTCTAACTCGCTATCAACTAAATAATTGTAGCTTTGTTTTTACCTTCTTTTTTTGATTGATAAAGTGCGATATCTGCCTGTTTGATTTCTTTTTCTAAGTCCAACTCGTTTTTAGCAGCGCTTATCTTTACACCAAGGCTAGCGGTTATTTTTAGATTACAGTCAGGAGCAACAATTACCTGTAACGATTGAATACCAGTGATTAACCGATTTGCCAAACTAGTCATTGCATTTTCATGATCTACAAGAACAGCAAACGCAAATTCTTCACCACCATATCTGCAAAATGCATCATCTCCCCTAAAGAACTTATTTAGAAACTGTCCCAACTCAACTAAAACTTTGTCTCCAACATCGTGACCGTAGTTATCGTTTAACAACTTAAAATCATCAATATCTAACACCCCAAACCCGATCAGCAAGTTTCTGCGACTCGACGACTTGATTATTTTAGTTGCTTGATCAATGAAATATCTTCGGTTTGGCAATTTGGTAAGCGGGTCAAAAAAGGCTATTTTTTCCAACTGGGACTTTGCCTTTTGCAACTCCAGCGTCCTTTCATCTACAATCTTTTCTAAGTTATTTTTGAGTAACCTAAGGTCTGCGTTGCGCTTTTCCAATTGTTCAAGATAAAACCTTTTTTCTGATACATCTCGTTCGATGGCTGCGAAATGTGTCACCTCTCCATATTTATTCTTCAAAGGGATGATATTCATATCGATCCAATATGGCCGACCTTTTATGTCGTAATTTAAGAGTGTTTCACTAACAGCTTGATTATTTTGTAACGCTGTATAAATACGTTTCTTGGCTTTGGGGTCCGTCAAAGGTCCCTGAAGTAAACGTGGTGTTTCTCCTATGACCTCTTCCTGTTTATAACCTGTCAGTTCCTCAAACGCCTGATTGACATAGATGATTTTAGGGCCGAACGGGTGTTCAATACTTTCAGCTTCCGTCACTATCACCACATCTTGAGTATTCTTAACAATATCTTCAAAAGAGAACAGCTTCTTCGAGTCAGAGATGTCATTAAAAGTAACCACAATGAAGCGGTTATCGTCTGACGGTCCGCCTTCCAGATAGGCGTTGATAAGAAACCAACTTATCTCTGATCTGGAGCTGTCTACAACGCCAATAACTTCGTTTTCTAATCTTCCACTCGTGCTTTTAACTTTATTGACGGGGTAATCTTCAATCAGTAATTTCCGCCCAGCTTCATCTAAGAAGCTCCACTGCGGATCAAACGCGTCCTTACCTATGATTTGCTCATACGAAAGTCGCAACAAAGTCAATGCTGTTGGGTTGGCGTAAGCAATTGACGTATCCCAGCGGTGAATGACCACGCCGATATGAGCATGCTCCAGCAATGTCTTTAGATTAATATCATCGACGCCATGCATTTATCACACACAAGTTCAAGTAGTTGATTTATGTGAGTTTAGAAGAGATTTGCTGTTTTACCGAGTAATTTTGCCATTACTATTAAATCAATTAGCCAAAACCTAATCGCCAAATTGATGTTTTGTAGTTACTTTAATGACGTCTATCCTGACTATATTAATGCACTTCAGCAGATCCAACTGACAGGCAAATGTTAAACGTCCTTGGGACGTTGTGTAACAAAATAAATCCGCAAGCTATCTGACTCACTAAGACTATTTTACTGCTTTTCTGTTTAGTAAAAAGTAATGCGCAAGCAAAGAAACCTCTTCATATGCCGAATAAACATGCGCTGGTGTGATGCCGACATTGATAGGCAAGTTTGCCACTTTGGGTATCTGCAATTCCATTCTCCTGATTACATCTTCCAGTATGATCATGTTTACTACCGTAATGGTAAAAACATGTATCGGCTTGATCATGTGTCTTTCTTGCGGAACATAATAAGGCCTACTAGGGTAATTAACCTGAAACTTCAAATGCGCGCTACTCATAAGCAATTTGAGTAGATTCTCAGCCACAATGAACACATCTTTAGGTTGAACATTTTCATATAATGCTAAAGGCGAAGGTGGAAGATTTTGCTCAGTTTGCAACATGGCATAACTTAGCACCTCTTTAAGGCGCTGTACCATCATTAAGGGATACTTTGGTGTTACTTTATTCTTTAACAACGTATCTACCAGTAAATTACACGCCATTATCTGCCGGTACACGTCTACAGGGTCTTTTCCATTAACGGGTATCGATTGAAAAGTAGTTTCTGAATTAAGTTGTTTTACATTCTTTTGTATTGCTTTAACAAGCTCATGAATATGTCTAGCAGCAATGTCAGATTTTGGAAATTCAGGCCTTGTGACAAACGGGAAACCTAACAGGTGATTCAAAATAGCGACTTTTTCATTCAGGGTTGTTGCCATTGCATAGACATGTATAGGTTGCACATCACTCAATTCCAACATTTCCATCCTGTCACGGTTAATCGTAGCTTGTTTCGCAAAGAATTTCTTGATGACTAACACTTCTTTATAGATATCATCATAACCATGTTCTTTGGATAGTGTCGAAAAGCTAACTGCAATAAACACACATACGAATAAGCTTCGACAACCGGCACATAACATATCGTTAACAGTCATCCGTTATTTATCATCATTTTTATTGGTCATGACAACATTATAGACAAGTATGTATCTCTAGCTTCGTCAAAAAGGCTGGTACCAAACGGATCATACGGTAATAGGTTTTTATGTGACTTCGTCATGGCACTTGCCCAAGAATATATGCTCTTTAATTCCTAGACTCCACGACCTAAGTTTTTTGAATAGTCACGCTGGTAACGATGAAGAGTTGATGTTTGCAGTTCTAAAGGCGAATGAGAGCATGCAGGAGAGAGCCGAACAAAATGTATCGACATCAGGCTGGCTCGAAAATGGCTCTGACGCTCTGAATATCTTGGCTATTACAGACGAAGATTATGACGATCTGATTGAGGATTTTGTTGAGCAGTTTTCTACCCTATGATGAACAAAATCATTCTTGTTTAAGCTTGATAATTAAATCTATATGAGGAATCAGTTCTTCAATTTCATGCAACTGATCTCTCAGTTCTATCCATTGGTTTAGATCTAGTTTCCCTGAATCCAGAATCGCTTGCTTAAGTTCATGTAGCAGCGAATCTTTTGTATCACTTTCAATAAACTCGCTAATTCTCAGCAAGTCATCAACATCGTCTTGGCTTATGATATCTTTTACTTTTGATTTGGTCATACAGCGTCCAATAATTCGTGAGCTCTCTCCTAAGTATAGCGACTACAAGAATTATTACAGATACCTGATTAACTTATTAAAGTTTCCATTAACACCCGTGATCTTCAACTTGGCTCGTAGTATTCACGTATTTTCCTTTCTATTTCAGAAATAATACCAATCTGCACAAAGAATTAGTCAATTCAGAATTTCACCAGAGCTGCGAGAATAATCGAAACTTATGCAGGTACAGTCGTTCTCGGCTTGGTCTCCTGAGTCGCCCTACCTCCTGCATCCATGCAGTCGTACATCAAATAAGTTTTGGGCGATTATCGCAGCTCTGGTGAGTTCCCAAAGGGCGAGTTTAAAAAGCTTAT
>Ga0213832_1000860_pt1 | contig 11822 bp, 8 predicted proteins | sample SWATP13_FD_161660 | JGI IMG/M metagenome (GOLD analysis project Ga0213832, IMG submission 161660) | Coastal seawater microbial communities from Marineland, Florida, United States - SWA TP1 #3 | ecosystem: Environmental > Aquatic > Marine > Coastal | place: USA: Florida | collected 2016-08-06 | reverse complement strand
ACGCGATGCTGACGTTTGAGCGTATTATGCTTGAGCGAGCACTTCAGCACACTCATGGCCACAAACAAGATGCGGCTAAACGCTTGGGTTGGGGAAGAAATACCCTAACAAGAAAGTTAAAAGAATTAGGCGTGAACTAACCCTAGTGATTACGCCGTAAGCTAGCAGGGAACTCACTGCTAGCTTATGAGCGGCTTGCGACCTAATGTCCTTTCGTCAGTAGCGCCGTCATTCCCTGATTGAAATGCCTTACCCACTTCATACTAAACTGGCCTTTGGCGCTTCGATTTATTTCTATCACCGCCTCTTTTTTAGAAAGTACGTTATCTTCATTGTGCGCTCTTGGGTGTGTCATTGCATCGTAGGTATCAACAATGGCTAATAACTTCGCACCTTCACAGATATCGTCTTCTTTTAGCCCCAATGGATAACCTGTTCCATCAGTGCGTTCATGGTGCTGCATCACGATTTTGCGCGCCATATCCCATTGGTCTAGGTGCTCTAACAAACGGGCGCTTTTATACACATGAGAGCGCATAAGATTAAATTCGATATCGCTTAGCGCATCGCCTTTGTGCAAAAGCTTCAATGGCATGAAGGCCATTCCGAAGTCATGCACATAGCTGGCTACGGCAAGCTGATCTTCGTCGATAGGGTTTTCGGCCACATCGTTAATATACATAGCCAGTTTGGCAATGCGATCACCACGACCAGACCAGTAGTTAGAGCGGCGTTCAATGGTTTGCATTAAGTCGCGGAAAAATAGAATATCTTGCTTCTTTTCACTACTAATATCTTTAGGGATACCTGTAGCCGCTAACGTAGGGGGCTTTATCTGAACGTTTTGTGGGTCGTCTTCATCCGCAACAATATCTAACGCTGGGTTAAGTAATAAGACCGCTTCGGTAAGGCGTTTTTCATGCTCAGCAGTATTTTCAGGTGTCACACGACCGATAGCTAAAACCAGCTGATTGTGAAGATTGTCATCGTATTCGGCTTTGCCACTGGCCATTACAGCCTCTACGAAGGCTTTTACTCTGTCCATTGTAAGCAATACCAAGTCACTCATAGTACTCGTGTACGCCACCTGCCCTTTGCGCAAATAATCTAGCAAGTCCTCTACATGCTGCAAAAGCGGGATCATGGGAGAGAAGTTAACCAGGCCTAAATCACCTTTAATGGTGTGGATTGAGCGAAACAGAGCACGCTGCAATTCGTTGTCTTCCGGACGAAGCTCTAATTCAATCAAGGTTTGTTCACTTGATTCATAGAGTTCGTTTATTTCCTCCATAAGGTCAGCAAGAATATCTTCTTCTAGGTCGTCTGGAGTAAATGTCTGCATATAGTGGTTACCGAGTTAGGTTCGATTGCGCTTTTTATTATTGTAATTGGGTATCGGCAAAATTTCCTCATACTAAAGGTGAGAAACATAGCCACTTTTCCAACTTATTGCTCAACTATACCTTCCGCACTGTAAAAACTCATCGGACAAGTGTACGCTGAAACTTCATCTATACTGCGCGCGTCAATTGTATCTAGGAGTTGTTTTGATCGCTTTATTCCGCATTCCGGCACTTTTTATCGCCTTTTTACTCATTAACATCGTCTTGCTAATTGTTTGTATCGCACGACCTTTTCACAAAGATAACGTGCATATTGCGGGTAGTATGTATTCACTTATGGCTAAGGTCGTAGGTCTCAAAATTATTATAAAGAAAGATCCTGCGGTTAAAATAAACGAGCCCTACGTTTACATCGCCAATCATCAAAACAGTTTCGACGTTATCACTATCTGTAAAGCTGCACTGCCTGGCGTGGTAACCATTGGCAAAAAGAGCTTAAAGTGGATCCCTATTTTCGGCCAAATCTATTGGTTGTCAGGCAATATCATGATTGATAGAAAGAATTCCGGTAAAGCCCGTAATACACTCGATATTGCTGCAAAACGCATTGCGAAAAAGAAAACGTCGGTATGGCTATTCCCAGAAGGTACACGAAGCTATGGCAGAGGCATATTACCTTTCAAACAAGGTGCGTTTCGCCTAGCTAAGACCACCAACGAACCGGTTGTCATGGTAACCGCCAGCAATTTGCACAATAAAGTAAAATGGAACCGTTGGAATAACGGCATTGTGCTTATTGATATAGCTGCCCCTCAGGCTTTGAGCGAAGACAAGACAATTAAAGAGTGGATGGTGCATTTTAACGATGAAATGAAACAAAAGTTTGATGCGCTTAATACACAGGTCGATGAACTGGAAAAAAGCAGGTAAACTTGCGTCAAAATTGCTAACGAGTGTTTATTATGACCCAGTTCGATGAAAGAGAAGAGTGGTACGAGTTTAACCAAGAAACTATTGATGCCCTTCTAGAAGACGGCAGCCAAGCCGATGCCGACTATACCATTGAGCACCACTTCGCCAGCACTGACTTCGACGTGCTAGAAAAGGCAGCTGTTGATGCGTTTAAAGCTGGTTTTGAAGTCACCGACGCAGAAGAGCTTATTCTTGATGATGGCGAAACCATTTTCTGCTTCGACGCAGTTGCAGAGCGAAAGCTAGATATTGAAAAGCTTAATGCGGACTCTGACACCTTGCTTAAAATTGCCGACAAGCATGATGTAACCTACGACGGTTGGGGTACTTACTTCGAGCCGCGTGAAGAAGGTGAATACGAAGAAGAAGATCACTACTTCGACGACTGATCTCTAAGGCACCCTCACCGTTTTAACTGAGAAGGCGTTAAGTTACCCTTCAGCTTTTGTTCATCTTTTTCCGTCAACAATGACACTGTCATTATCGATTGGAAAAGGATGGACAGATGAAAAAGCTACTTTTCTCACTTACTACATATTCTGCTATTGCAACAATACAGCTTGCGCTTATGTCACCTGTGCATGCCAGTACCGAAAATAGCGCACAAAACAAAAACGTTACCTCTAACGAATACCGTTACAACAAACCATTTGTTGCAGCTGAATCGCTGCTGCCTAAAACCTCAGGTGCATTGACAAGCGAAGAAACAATCTCTCAATCTGTTGATGACGTTGAGACTGATCAACAGTCCCTTGCCAAGGCGGGTAAGCATCAACAGCATTTAGCCGTGAGTAAGTCCTCTAGCGATATCGTAGTCAGCAGTATTAATGAGTTTTGGATTTATGAAAGCTGGGTAACGCTTGAGCAAGACATTGATTACGATGGTTATCACTCTACGTTTTCGATTGAGTTTGACGCCGACACCATTTTCACTCGCGCGCCAGTATACGCGGTCCTGTATTTGGGCAAAAACGACGTGTACGAGTCTATTCACGTGTCATCTGAATTTTACATTTACTCAGAAGACTCAACAGATACCTTTACCATTGAAAGCACATTAGTTTCTGGCTATCCGCCCGGTGAGTACGACATTCTATTAGAGCTTTATGATGCAGATACCGAAATGCTTGTGGCGTATACCGATGCCTATGATGACAGCGCACTCGCCTATCTTCCCCTTGAAAGTGAAAATAATGAATATGTGGTTGAAGATACGGTAGTCATAGTAGAAGAGCATGGCGGAGCATGGTCTTTACTCCCACTGTGTCTATTAGGTGGCATTGTACTTGTTAGACGCAGAATCAAGCGGAATATCTAAGCCTTAGCTAGTGACGATCATATCGAAAAGATAGCTGATACCCTGCTATTTCGCGTTCAGTTATCTTTTTGAGTGGAGTCTATTTCTTCAACCTCTACTACAACCTTTTCTACTAGCTTCACTCTTCCCTGCTTCACTAGTGCTTGTCTTAATACATACTCAATTTGCGCATTTACACTGCGCAAGTCATCGGCAGCCCATCGCTCCATGGCGGCAAGTACGTTTTCATTTATCCTAAGTGGATACGCTTTTTTCTTTGCCAAAATTACAAACCTTATGTGCCGCAGTGCATCGCTGCGGCACTACAATTTCAAACTTAAATTAAAAAAACGAGCTAGTAGATTGTACCTGTATTAATAACCGGTTGCGTCGTCTTATCACCACACAGCACAACTAATAAATTACTGATCATCGTCGCTTTACGCTCTTCATCAAGCTCTACTACACCCTTTTCATTTAATCGCTGAAGTGCCATTTCTACCGTTCCCACAGCACCATCTACAATTTGCTTCCGGGCAGCCACAATAGCTGATGCTTGTTGACGCTGTAGCATGGCACTTGCGATTTCTTGCGCGTAGGCAAGGTGGCTGATACGAGACTCCAAGATTGTGATCCCAGCTTTCGCAAGGCGAGCCTGGATCTCTTCTTGTAAACGCGCTGATATCTCTATCGGGTGGCTACGAAGCGCGACTTCCGCTTGCTCGTCGTCACGAGGATCGTAAGGAAAGCTACTTGCCATATTGCGGATTGCGGACTCGCTTTGAATTCGCACAAAACTTTCATAATCGTCCACGTCAAACATTGCTTCAGCAGTATCGCTCACTTTCCACACTACAATAGAGGCGATTTCAATGGGATTTCCTTGATTGTCGTTAACTTTAATTCTGGCACTTTCAAAGTTTCTTATGCGCAAAGAAATATTAGCTCTACGGAACAAAGGAATTGTCCAGCGTAATCCAACATCAGAGACAGTACCTACATAGCTGCCGAAAAACGTCATGACCTTAGCTTGGTTGGGTTGCACCATGAAATAGCCCAACCACAAACTTCCCACTAAAACGCTTAGAATTACACCAGCTTCGGGGTTACCCGACACTGCATAGAAAAACGTAGCAACCTGTGCGACTAGCAAAACACAGATCATCAAATAACCGTTTACCGAAAACCCTTTCTTTTCTTTCATACCACTCACCTTTGATATCATTTTGATATCTTTATAATACAAAATTTAACTACTCGCTAATTTTGATGTGTTACCAAATATGTCAAAGCAACATTTTATTTTTAACTATGGGGTAACATTTTTTGGTAACTCTATGAAATAGATGCCAGAATAATGGAGGGTCATCGTTTACTATGGACGTACGTTAATGCCTTCAAACTCAGATAAAAACGTCGCTTCTTCTTTCCAGCGCCGTACCTTGTTAAAGGGCGGTCTCGCCTTTGGTCTTACTGCGGGCATTACCCCTTTTTCAATCGGAAAAGAAAAACCGACGCTGCGCGTATTAGGCACCCATGTCACGCTTCAAGAAGCCATTCGTCAGCGCGCCATGGAAGACTTAGGCATTAATATTGAGTTCGAGCCGGGTGGCAGTGCAGCCGTTCTTCAAAAGGCGTCGATGAACCCCACGTCATTCGACCTTTATGAGCAGTGGTCTAATAGCATTAATGTATTGTGGCGCGCTCACGCTATTCAGCCCATAGAGAAGAAACGCCTTCAGTATTGGGAAGAAATAAACGATTTAAGCAAGACCGGAAAACTTACCGAGAACGCGCGAATGGGCGCTGGCGACGCACCGCATAAAATTATTAATATACAGGACGACGGCACACTAGGTGCCAACCATACTGACACAATTAGTTTTTTACCTTATGTGCACAATGTTGACTCTTTTGGCTATGACACGTCAAAGTTACCTAAAGAACTGCAAGGGCAAGAAGAAAGCTGGGGCTGGCTTTTAGACAGTCGCTATTCAGGAAAAGTGGGCATAGTCAACGACCCCACTATCGGACTTTTCGATTTAGCACTTGCCGCACAAGCTAAAGGGTTCATTCAATTCCAAGATATCGGTGCCATGACCGAGTATGAACTTGATGATTTGTTTAGCTTACTTATAGAGTTGACTCAGTTAAACCATTTCAATGGATTCTGGACCTCGGTCCCTGAGTCTGTTGAGTTCATGAAAAGTGGACGGGTTGCAATCGAAAGCATGTTCTCGCCTGCGGTCTCTGCGCTGAACGGTCAAGATATTCCGGTTACGTTTGCAGCACCGAAAGAAGGCTACCGCGGATGGCACGGTGTAATGTGCATGTCCTCTGCCACACAAGGTAGAATAAAGGACGTGGCTTATGAGTATATGAATTGGTGGCTGTCGGGGTGGCCTGGCGCATTTATTGCCAGACAAGGCTACTATATTTCCAACCCTAAACGTTCAGCTCAATATCTTTCAGACGCCGAATGGAATTACTGGTACAAAGGGCAAGTAGCATCAGAGCCGCTAAAAGGGCCCGACGGAAACATTAGTGTTAGACAAGGCGCCCAGCGCACTGGTGGGAGTTATGAAGAGCGTTTTAGTAATGTTGCCGTATGGAATACCGTTATGCCAACCTACGAATACAGTTTGCAGAAGTGGTACGAATTCATCACTGCATAATGTTGCGTTAAGTAAAAACCCATAACGTTAATGGAATAAGGCTTTTTTAGTTCACATGTTATCGTCAATTCGAATTCAGCTTATCACCGTGCTACTCGCTCTTATAGCGCTTATATTGGCACAGGGGTTTATTGCTAGAGAAAACCAAGAAGTCCTAAACAAAGGCGTGGCATCAGCGTCAAAGGCAGCAGTTGACGTTGCACTTGTTAAGGAACTTGAACGGGATGTGGTGGACTTACAGCGCAACGTGCTCATATTCAAAGAGAATGCGAGTAAATCAGCCATTACTCGCTTCAGTCGACTCATGGTGACTATTAACAACAAGCTCGACAAGCTGGCTCTGGTAGACGAAGACAACGAAGAACAGGAAGGCAACCATATCCTTTCTAGAATGAAGGGGCATCTTAACGCCTATCAAGAGAACTTTACTCAAGTTGTCGATGCGCGCTCTGAAAGGGATAATCTTATTGCAAGAGGCACCCTATCTGATATTACGTTACTGGAAAAGATACTGAGTGACGCTAAAGCAAACGGGGATATCTCTGCTGCCTCTGAAGAACAAGCAAAGTCGCTTCTTATTCGGGCAGAAAGTGCGATGTTGAAATATCTGATGAAACCCGACATGGGTTTTATTCGAGCATTCAACGAAGCCACAGATTCACTACGAAAATTAACGCTAACGAAAAATACATCTCTTCAGGAAAGAGTTGAGCGATTATCGGAAAACATTAAAGCCGATTTCGTTAAGCTAACCCAGATAACTCAAGGTAATTTATTCTTGGTTAACGTAGTCATGGCAGGTTCTGCCAATGAATTTCTCTATTTAAGCGGTGAGCTGGCCAAAAAAGTAACCACAGACTCTGAAATTGCGACCCAACGCACCTATACACTGGCTGAAAGCACACAGCGTAACGGAGAACTATTTTCTCTTGTTTCCATTCTACTCGCCCTCTCAGCCGCGCTGTTTACCATGTTTCGCATATTGGGTCCTATCCGCTCTATCACTCAAGTTTTCAACAAACTTGCCCAAGGCGTACAAATTTCCAATATTCCTGGCAGCAGTCGAAAAGATGAAATTGGCAAGCTAGCAAAAGCGGCGCTTGTTTTTAGTGATAAAAACCGAGAGACAGAAAAACTGCTAGGTGAAGCAAGAACCATGAACTCGCAGCTTGAAAGCTTAAATAAAGCGATTACTGAGGCGAAAATAAAAGCGGAGCAAGCAACCGCGTCAAAGAGTATGTTTTTAGCCAATATGAGTCATGAAATCCGCACGCCGATGAATGGTATTATCGGACTAATAGAACTGGCGCAACAGCAAGAGCTGTCCACTACTGTTAAAGGGTATCTCGACAAGGCAGCGTATTCAGGGCAAATATTACTGAGCGTAATTAACGATATTCTCGACTTCTCAAAAATTGAAGCGGGTAAATTGAAGATTGAGGAAGTGAGTTTTTCTTTGCATTCACTGTTCGACAACCTCATTGCAGTCATTGCACTACGCGCAAAAGAAAAGAACTTATCGGTGCACTTTACGGTAAATCCAAAGATACCTCCGCAAGTAATTGGCGACCCACTGCGTATCGCGCAAATAATTATGAATATAGGCAACAATGCTGTGAAGTTCACCGAGCAAGGGCGTATAGATATTGAGTTTGACGGCAACTTGAACGAAAAAGGGAACGTGTTAAACCTTACCATGCGAATCACCGATTCCGGCATAGGTATGAGTACAGCCCAGCTAGATAGAATATTTAATCCTTTCACTCAAGCAGACGGTTCAACCAACAGAAAATATGGCGGTACCGGCCTAGGCCTTGCGATTGTAAGCCAGCTTACTGAACTTATGAACGGCCGCCTTGATGCCACTTCTACTATGGGAAAAGGCAGTACGTTTGAAGTTGAACTACCGCTGAAAGCATTCAAAAACCAACCAGGCGTGCTTGAACAAACACCTCAGCTACCTGTTGATAGCCTTTATGTTACTGAAGTAGCATTGCTGCCTGCGGCGTATTGCAACCAGATACAGCTGCCGACTAAATCAACGCTATCAATAGAAGAAGCCAAAAATATCGCCGCTTTACCTGAACATATCATTGTAGATATCCATGAGTTCAGTGAGTTCAGACAGAATATTGCTTGGTTAAACGCCTTACTAGAAAAAGGGAAGTCGGTAGGCCTGGTAATGGAGAGTGCAGGCAGCGCGCTACAAGCTAAATATGACACGCTATGGAGAGGCCCACTTATCATGCATCCATTCACACCTGCGCAATTTGAGCGTTTTGTTCATCAGGTGATATCTAAAGATGCAAGTTATGATGGACTTCATTTTAGTGAAGAAGCGGAAGCAACGTCGCTAGAAGGCCACGTTCTATTAGTGGAAGACAATAATATAAATCAACTCGTCACCGGAGAAATGCTTACCAATCTTGGGCTTACTTTCGATATTGCAGAAGACGGCAAGCAAGCCGTGCAAAAAGTAGAAAATGCCCCGCAGTACGACCTAATATTGATGGATGTACAAATGCCGGTGATGGACGGTTATGAAGCAACCAAACAACTCCGCGAAAAAGGCTTTACTGGCGTACCTATTATCGGCCTTTCGGCTAATGCAATGAAGGAAGATAAACAAAGCGCGATAGACGCGGGTATGAACGACTACCTCACCAAGCCAATAAAGCAAAAATCATTGATAGGCATGTTAAAACAGTACTTAGGCAAACAGCTCTAAACGCCAACGTAAAGATAGGCTCGTATACCAATTCGCATAAATAGTTACCCACTCAATAGGCGCTGGCAAGCTTCCTAGCGAAGTGTGAGAATGCAGGAACGGCTTTCGAACAAACGCGCTATGTTTAGGGCCTGTTAAATCGCGAATAAAAAAGGGCTACCTTTCGGTAACCCTTCTAATTTGTATCGATAACCCCCGTTCTAGGGGCTGCACTTAAAGCGCTTTAATGGTCTCGAACTGCTCTTTAAGTTTGGCTAGGGCTTTTTCACCCTCTTCCAACTTAGCGCGTTCCTTTTCAATTACTGCTTCTGGCGCATTACTTACGAACTTCTCGTTACCCAACTTGCCACGAGTACGAGATACGTCTTTCTCGATTTTCTCCATGGCTTTAGTAATACGGGCAAGCTCTGCGTCTTTGTCGATAAGCCCTGCCATCGGGATAAGAATTTCCATCTCACCCACAAGCGCTGTCGCGCTGGCTGGCGCTTCTTCGCCGTCTTTCAATATAGTCACGGTTTCAAGCTTGGAAAGCTTATCGAGGAATGCCTTAGCCGCATCAAGACGACGCGCGTCTTCGTCGCTTACGTTTTTAAGTAGCGCATTAAGTGGTTTGTTTGGCGAGATATCCATTTCACCACGGATATTACGAATACCCACGATAAACTTCTTCACCCACTCGATATCAGCTAGTACTTTGTCGTCTTGTTTCGCTGCATCAACTTCAGGGAATGCCTGAACCATAATGCTTGCGCCCTCTTCCACCTTAAGTGCACTTAGTGGCACAACGCGCTGCCAGATAGTGTCGGTGATAAATGGCATTAGTGGGTGCAACAAGCGAAGCAGGCTTTCAAGTACGTTAATAAGCGTATGACGTGTACCGCGCTTTTCAGCTTCGGTGCTGGCGTCATTGTTAAGCACAGGCTTAGTAAGCTCTAGATACCAGTCGCAGAACTGGTTCCAGGTGAACTCGTAAACGGTTTGCGCAGCAATGTCGAAACGATAGTCTTCAAGCGCCTTTTCAAACTCAACCAGCGTTTGTTGGAACTTAGCCCAAATCCAGCGATCGGCCATGCTAAGTACCATTTCGCCGCCGTCACGACCGGTATCGTGCTCTTCTGTGTTCATCAATACGAAACGCGATGCGTTCCAAATCTTGTTACAGAAATTGCGGTAGCCTTCAACACGGGCCATATCAAAGTTAATATCGCGGCTGGTTGACGCCATGGCTGCAAAGGTAAAGCGCAATGCGTCTGTACCGTAGGCCTGAATACCATCAGGGAACTGTTTACGGGTACGCTTGGCAATCTTCTCAGCAAGCTGAGGCTGCATCATGCCCGCGGTGCGTTTAGTGACTAGCGACTCAATATCAATACCGTCAATCAAATCGATGGGGTCAAGCACGTTGCCCTTCGACTTTGACATTTTATCGCCGCTCTCATCGCGGATAAGACCAGTAATGTAGATGTCTTTAAACGGAATTTTGCCCGTGAACTTCTTGGTCATCATGATCATTCTGGCAACCCAGAAGAAAATGATGTCAAAGCCGGTTACTAGCACTGAAGACGGCACGAAGGTTTCTAGATCAGGCGTTTCTTCTGGCCAACCCATGGTGGCGAACGGCCATAGTGCACTTGAGAACCAGGTATCCAGTACATCGTCGTCCTGTGAAAGCGTTACGTCACTGCCAAGGCCGTGCTTTTCACGCACTTCTTCTTCGGTGCGGCCAACAAAAACGTTGCCGTTTTCGTCGTACCACGCCGGAATGCGGTGTCCCCACCACAGCTGACGTGAAATACACCAGTCTTGGATGTTGTGCATCCACTGGTAGTAAGTCTTGTTCCAGTTCTCTGGCACAAAACGAATTTCGCCGCTTTCAACCGCTTCAATCGCAGGTTTAGCAAGAGACTCAACGGCTACATACCACTGGTCAGTTAGGTATGGTTCGATAACTGCGCCAGTTCTGTCGCCACGTGGCACTTTAAGCTTGTGCGGCTCAATCTTAACCAATGCGCCTTGTGCGTCTAAATCGGCCACGATCTGCTTACGGGCGTCGAAGCGATCTAAACCGCGATACGCTTCAGGCGCATCATCGTTAATTTTCGCATCGTCGGTAAGAATGTTGATCATAGGCAAGTTATGACGCTTACCCATGTCGTAGTCGTTGAAGTCGTGAGCAGGCGTAATTTTAACGCAGCCTGTACCGAATTCTTGGTCTACATAGTCATCGGCGATAACCGGAATTAAACGGCCAGTAATCGGTAGCTTAATTTCTTTGCCGATAAAGTCTTGATAGCGCTCGTCATCTGGGTGTACCGCAACCGCTGTATCACCTAGCATGGTTTCAGGGCGCGTTGTCGCAACCACTAGCTCACCGCTACCATCTGCAAGTGGATAGCGCATGTGCCACATGTGACCGTCTTCTTCTTCGTTCAGTACTTCAAGATCAGATACTGCAGTGTGAAGCACTGGATCCCAGTTAACCAAACGCTTACCACGGTAAATAAGGCCTTCTTCGTGTAGTTTAACGAACACTTCCGTTACGGCTTTAGACAGGTCTTCGTCCATGGTGAACACTTCGCGAGACCAGTCAGGTGACGTACCTAGACGGCGCATTTGACCGGTGATCGTTCCGCCGCTGTGCTCTTTCCATTCCCACACTTTTTTGATGAAGTCTTCGCGACCTAAATCGTGGCGCGTCTTGCCTTGTGCGTTAAGTTGGCGTTCTACCACCATTTGGGTAGCAATACCGGCGTGGTCAGTACCCACTTGCCATAGCGTATTGTCGCCCTTCATGCGGTGATAACGGG
>Ga0213832_1000859_pt1 | contig 11833 bp, 11 predicted proteins | sample SWATP13_FD_161660 | JGI IMG/M metagenome (GOLD analysis project Ga0213832, IMG submission 161660) | Coastal seawater microbial communities from Marineland, Florida, United States - SWA TP1 #3 | ecosystem: Environmental > Aquatic > Marine > Coastal | place: USA: Florida | collected 2016-08-06 | reverse complement strand
TGTAATCAAGCGATTCGTACGCCTAACATCACCTAGCTCAGCCTCACCAAATAACGTTTGAGCCCATTGTTGTGAATCAGTGTAAAACATTAACTAATCTCCGATAACTGTTAATTTCAGATCAGATTAAAACGTTTGTTTTAAGTTCAAAAAAATCCCCGCTATTTGCATAGCGGGGATTTGTGTATAAGAGATAGGCGCTAAGCGCCCTTCTTAGTATAGAAACGATTACATGTTTGGATAGTTCGGCCCACCAGCACCTTCCGGTGTTACCCAGGTGATATTCTGGCTAGGATCTTTGATATCACATGTTTTACAGTGAATACAGTTTTGTGCATTGATGACAAACTTACGCTCACCTTCCGCCTCTTCAACTTCATATACCCCAGCAGGACAATAGCGTTGTGCAGGCTCTGCGTATTTTTCCCAGTTCACCGTTAACGGAATGCTATCGTCAGCCAACTTCAAATGACATGGCTGCTCTTCTTCGTGGTTAGTATTTGATAAAAATACCGACGATAATTTATCGAAACTCAACACATTATCAGGTTTAGGGTAACTAATACCGATAGACTCTGACGCTAGCTTTAATTGTGCATGATCTTTTGAATCATCTTTGAAGTTAACAGGCAATTTTCCGTTGAAAAAGTTCTGGTCAATGGTATTAAACACGCCCCCCCAGAAAGTGCCAAACTTATGCATTGCAGGACCAAAGTTACGAGTAGAATACAACTCTTCATATAACCATGAGTTTTTGAAGTTGTCTGTGAATTCAGTTAATTCATCTCCACCTTCTTTGCCCGCTTTCAGTGCTGTTGCAATGGTTTCTGCGGCAATCATGCCTGACTTCATCGCGGTATGGTTACCTTTGATTTTGGCGAAATTAATTGTACCTGCATCACACCCTACTAATAATCCGCCAGGCATGGTCATTTTAGGTAAAGAGTTAAACCCGCCTTTCGCCATGGCTCTCGCACCATATGAAACACGCTTACCACCTTCTAAATACTGGCTAATCTTTGGATGATGTTTATAACGCTGAAATTCGTCAAATGGGCTCAAATGAGGATTGCTGTAATTCAGATCGATAATCAATCCTACAAACACCTGGTTATTTTCAGCGTGATATAAATATCCGCCACCGCCAGTGTGTTTGTCCAACGGCCAACCTGCCGTGTGAACAACTAACCCTTCTTGGTGTTTACTTGGATCAATGTCCCAAATTTCTTTGAAACCGATACCATAATGCTGCGGAGATTTATCTGCGTCCAAGTTAAATTTACTAATTAACTCTTTGCCTAGGTGGCCACGACATCCTTCTGCAAATACCGTATATTTCGCTCTTAATTCCATACCGGGAACATAAGAGTCTTTCTGGTTACCTTCGCGGTCTAGGCCCATGTCACCGGTAATGATGCCCGCAACACTACCATCTTCATTATAAAGTACTTCTTGTGCAGGAAAGCCAGGAAAAATTTCAACGCCCAATTGCTCGGCTTGTTCGGCCAACCATCGACACATGTTACCCATGCTTGCAATATAATTACCTTCATTATGCATCGTTTTAGGTACAGAAAAACCAGGAAGTTTAATTGCACTGTTCTCGTCGTTCAGAAGGTATATATCATCGCCTGTAACTTGAGTTGTTAGCGGTGCATTTAACTCTTGCCAATTCGGGAAAAGTTCGTTTAAAGCTCTTGGCTCAAATACCGCACCTGAAAGAATGTGCGCACCTACTTCTGAGCCCTTTTCAACTACGCATACCATTAATTCTTGCTCGTTCTCTTGTGCGAGTTGCATTAATCGACAAGCTGTTGCCAGTCCAGCAGGTCCGGCACCTACAATTACTACGTCGAAATCCATAGATTCGCGTTCCATAACTTCCCCCATAAGTTTTAAACCGCTTACTTTTAAACAGGCGTTTGATTTTAAAACACCTGTTTGATAGTATCACAGCGATAGAATTTTCAGCAATAGCGTCTATGCTGATATGACAATTCACTGTAATTTAGATTATTTTGCACATATTACACAAAGTTTACGTTGACGTACACGTAATCTACAAGTAGTCTTTTGAGATATTAAAAATAAGTTTAGCTTTAAATCTCTAAAGCACGGAACTATACCCACACAACAAGCACTATTAGAGGCCATGATGAAAGTATTAGTACCCATCAAACGTGTCATTGACTATAACGTAAAAGTTCGCGTTAAGGCAGACAATTCTAATGTTGACCTTGCCAATGTTAAAATGGCAATCAACCCATTTTGTGAAATCGCAGTAGAAGAAGCGGTGCGCTTAAAAGAAGCGGGCACTGCAACTGAAATTATCGCTGTATCAATCGGCGACAAATCATGTCAGGAACAATTACGTACTGCGCTAGCATTAGGCGCAGACCGTGCGATTCAAATTGAAACCGATCAATCACTCGATTCATTACACGTTGCTAAATTACTTCAAAAAGTTGTTGAAGAAGAAGCTCCTCAGCTTGTTATCCTTGGCAAGCAATCAATTGACAGTGACAACAACCAAACAGGCCAAATGCTTGCTGCATTAACGGGTATGCCTCAAGGTACATTCGCTTCAGAAGTAAAAGTTGAAGGTGACAAGGTAAACGTAACACGCGAAGTTGATGGCGGTTTACAAACGGTTGCTCTTAACCTACCAGCAATCGTGACAACTGACTTACGTTTGAATGAGCCTCGTTACGCGTCATTACCAAACATCATGAAAGCAAAGCGTAAGCCTTTAGATGTAAAAAATGCAGCAGATTTCGGCATTGACTTATCACCTCGCTCAACCTTAATAAAGGTAACACCTCCTGCAGAGCGCTCTGCTGGTATTGTGGTTGAAACCGTAGATGAATTAGTAGAAAAGTTAAAAAATGAAGCGAAGGTGATCTCATGAGCATTTTAGTTTACGTAGAACACGATAATTCTGAATTAAAAGCGGATACGCTAAAAACTGTTGCAGCAGCACAAGCTATTGGTGGCGACATTGATTTACTTATTGCAGGTCACAACTGTGGTGCAGTCGCTGAACAAGCTAGTAAAGTTAACGGTGTCCGCAAAGTATTGGTAGCAGATAATGCAGCATACGAACACCAGTTGGCTGAAAACGTAAGTTTATTAGTCACGGAACTTGGCGCAGATTACGATCACATTATTGCGACTGCATTAACAACAGGCAAAAACTTTATGCCTCGCGTTGCTGCACTATTAGACGTTGCACAAATCTCTGACATCATCGGTGTTGAATCTGCTGATACATTTGTGCGCCCTATTTACGCTGGCAATGCGATAGCGACAGTGCAAAGCTTAGACAGCAAGAAAGTCATCACGGTTCGTGCAACTGCATTTGATGCAGTGGCTACTGATGGCAATGCTGAAGTTGTTTCTATTGATAAAGCAACGGACGCTGGCATTTCAAGCCATGTAAGCGACGAACTAACAGAATCAGAACGCCCAGACTTAGGCGCAGCAAGCGTAGTTATTTCTGGTGGTCGTGGTATGCAAAATGGCGAAAACTTCCAATTACTTGAAGGTATTGCTGACAAACTAGGCGCCGCAATTGGTGCATCACGTGCAGCAGTTGACGCGGGTTTCGTACCTAATGATATGCAAGTAGGTCAAACGGGTAAAATCGTAGCACCAGACCTATACATTGCTGTTGGTATTAGTGGAGCGATTCAGCACTTGGCTGGTATGAAAGACTCAAAAGTTATCGTTGCCATTAACAAAGATGCCGAAGCACCAATCTTCCAAGTTGCAGATTATGGTATTGTTGGCGATTTATTTGACGTTCTCCCAGAACTCGAAGCCAAGCTATAACAACACTATTTTCTAATGTAAAAAACCACTCTTCGGAGTGGTTTTTTGTTTTACTAATAGTGGTTTGCCACCTAAAATGCTAACAATAACCACCGCAATAAATAGAGAGAAGTAATAGAAGAATGACACAGAATGATAGTCGCTTAGTGTACTCGACAGGTGTCGGTAAGATCACAGAAGAGAAAAAAGAACAAATCACCCCAAGCGATGGAACCGCCAAAGTAAGACGCGAAACTAAAGGCCGTAAAGGCAAAGGAGTAATGGTAATCAGCGGCTTGGGGTTAGATCAAAAGGCGCTTAAAGCGTTGGCAACTAAGCTCAAAAAAAGCTGCGGCAGCGGCGGAAGCGTAGTTGGAGAAACTATTGAGGTGCAAGGCGATAAGCGTGACACCATTCAAGCCGTACTAGAAAAGGCCGGATTCAAGGTAAAATTTATCGGAGGCTAAACAAGCTTATGACAAATATTAAGCCACAAGATCTCTCAATACTGCTTATTGAGCCCTCAGATACGCAAAGTAAAATTATCATCGGTCAATTACAACTCCAAGATGTGACAAATATCACGTTAGCTAAAAGCTACACAGATGCAATGAGCAGCATTAATCAGCATCACTATGACTTAATCGCTAGTAGCATGTATTTTGAAGAAGGCACGGCACTTGAATTGCTAAAGCATTGTAAAAAGTGCAAGTTAAATAGTGAAACGCCTTTCATGTTGGTTTCCAGTGAGCATAAACGTCAACATTTAGAAGAGTTCAAGCAATCTGGTGTCGTCGCTATTTTACCTAAACCTTTCACTTCTCAACATTTACACTCAGCGATCAATAATACTATCGATTTGCTCTCTGACAACGAGCTTGAACTAGAGTACTTTGACGTACATGAGATTCGCGTATTACTTGTAGACGACAGTAAGCTTGCAAGAAAGCATATTAAGCGCGTATTGAATAACCTAGGGCTATTGAAGGTTACCGAAGCAATTGATGGCAGTGAAGCTATAGAACTATTGAAAGATAATATGTTCGATTTAGTGGTTACTGATTTTAACATGCCAGAAGTGGACGGGCGTGAATTAAGCAAATACATAAGAGAACAAAGTACGCAATCACACATTCCTATTTTAATGGTGACTAGCGAAAGTAATGATGCACATTTGGCCAATATCGAACAAGATGGTGTTAACGCGCTATGCGACAAACCTTTTGAACCGCATTACGTAAAGCAGTTGTTGTTTCGTTTGTTGGATCATTAATATCCCACTGTTCTTGATAATGCAAAAGGAGAAACTGTGAGAATATTAAGAGTTGTTTGTACGACACTAGCACTGGCAGTTTCTGCATGTAGCACGCTTCCTAATTCTACTCAAAATTCACCAAGTGATGCAGAATTAAACTTACATTCAGCTCAGGTATTGTCATATTTTGAAGAGATAGCATTTGGCTCAGAATTTGGTTCAAGCAATCAAAATTTAAGGAAGTGGCAGACTGACGTTAAAATATTCGTTACGGGAGATGTTCCTAACCACTTGGCCTTAGAACTAACACGTATTATAGAAGAGCTTAATCACCTTCAACAGGAAATTAAAATTTACCGCGTGAACACCAAGGAACAGGCTAATTACGTGATGTATTTGGGTGATGCAAAAGGTTATGAGCAAATAGAACCACACGCAAAATCAAAAACTAAAGATAACTGGGGGCTTTTTTGGGTTTACTGGAATAACCAAAATGCAATTTATAAGGCATCAATGTACGTAGATATTCAGCGCACTAAAAGCACTCAAGCACAAAAACATTTGCTAAGGGAAGAACTAACTCAATCGCTAGGGTTAATGAATGACTCTTATCGATTTAAAGACAGCATATTTTTTCAAAAGTGGACGACTACGACAGAATTTTCACCAATCGACAAACGCTTAGTTCAACTTTTGTACCATCCCAATGTAAAAATTGGGATGAACAAATCTGAATTTCGACAAATGGCTCAATCGCAGTTAAACCCTAGCTTGCCACACTAAAACTCGCTTGCACTGCTACAGTTTCTCCTGATTCTAACGCCTCAATACTATTAAAAAAGTTCGAGATTAATGCTAGTACTTCTAACGGCTTTTCTCTATGAGGCGTGTGTTTGGTATTCTCCATGATCTGCGCTTGCGAATACCCTTTAGTTTTATACGCAATATGAATCGGAAAATCAGTTGATCCATATTCGTCTTCATCACCGTGAATAGCCAAAACTGGACATCGAATATTCGCTAAATATTCATCAAGATTCCAAGCGCTAAAACTGGGAGATAGCCATGTATTTATCCAGCTATCAAGCACCCACTTAGCCCTTTCTCCATGATATTTTTCGAGTTTGGCGAGTGCATCTTGCGTATGAAAATAGTCTTGAGCCTTTTTAATGCCTTCAATAGTTTTTTCTTCAACAAATGCTTGAGCAGATATTGTCACAACCGCTTCGATTAGTTCTGGGTTTGTAGTGTTTCCAGCCATTGCGATCGCCATACCACCGCCTACACTATGACCCATAAGTAAGACACGCTTTAAATTTAGTGCTGCAACTAATTCTGGAAAAACACATTGTGCTTCTTGATCAATAAAGCCGTCAGACATTACATCTTGCCTAGCTGTTGACTGTCCAAATCCTAATCGATCATATGCAATCACGGTACGACCAAAAGCATTAGCCAATTTTTCAGGGAAATCTTGCCACATTTCGACACAACCCAATGAGTCATGCACTAGTAAAATAGGCGTGATAGAATTTATATTTTTGGGATGCCATTGCCTGACGTACAACTTGCCGCCAGTGACCGCGACTTCTGAGCTTATCATTTCGACGTTAATCATATTGTTCTTATTATCTGAAGCAAAATCAGCAGCAAACGCTAACGAGACAAGTTGTATTCTCTCAACTTCATTGCGATTTTGTTATGTGATACCTGTAGTCGTTTAGCGAGTTTACGTGTTGTCGGATAATAGGGCAACAATTGTTGTAGCAGCTGTTTCTCAAATTGTGCTTGCGCCTCAGCCCAAGTCGCCATTTCTTCAACGGTTGTTGGATTCACCTGTTCTTTACTAGCAGAGTCGAACAGCAAAGAATCAACCATATTTTTATCGAGCACTTGTGCATCTGACAAAGCTACAATTCTAAAGATGAAATTTTCGAGCTGCCGAATATTACCAGGCCAAGCATATGTTAACAGTGTCTTCATAGCATCCTCACTAAAGCGAGGCATTGAAATATTTACCTGTTTGGCAGCAATAGCAGTAAAGTGATTAACCAATATGGGAATATCACTAATACGTTCAGTTAGCGCAGGCAGCGAAAGCTTTAATACGTTTAAGCGGTAATATAGGTCTTCTCTAAAATCACCATTGACTATAAGTTTTTCGAAATCCTGATGGCTTGCACTGATCACACGAACATTAGCATTGCGCTCCTTTGTGCCCCCTACTCGGCGATAACTATAATCTTGCAAAAATCGTAGTAATTTAGCTTGAAGATAAACCGACATTTCAGCGATTTCATCTAAGAAAATCGTGCCACCTTCGGCCATTTCAAAAAGCCCCGGTTTACCTGCCTTAGAAGCTCCGGAAAATGCTCCTGGTGCATAACCAAACAACTCACTTTCAAGCAGTTGCTCTGGAAGTGCCGCGCAGTTTACGGTTAAAAACGGCGCCTGTTTGCGTCGACTTTCCTGATGTAGAGCACGAGCTACTAATTCCTTGCCTGTACCTGTGTCCCCGGTAATTAATACGGGTAACTCTAATTCAGCAAACCGTTTGGTTTGTGATTTCACCAACGAAATTTTTTCTGATTCTCCTAGAATACGTGCCATCGAATCATCAGAGTCTGACTGCATCACTGAAATTTGCCGTCCGAGCTTTTGAATAGATTTCAGCGAAATAACAGCGCCTGTAACTTTTCCATTTGAAATGACTGGATTAATATCAGCTATATAAGGCTGCTCTGCAAAGGTGACTGAAATACTTTGCTCGGCATCAATTAACAATTCATCATGTCTTACGTTTATGAATCGCTCAATGTTCTTTCCAATAACACTTTCATTTAACTCAGGTAAAAGTGCTAACGCAGCGCTATTTCCAGCGAGTATTTTTCCGTGTTCATCAACATCAATAATTGGATCAGGAATTCGAGACAATAACGCCTGTAAATGATTTTCACGTTTTTCCGCGGGCATCAATGAAATTTCGGCACAACTAATTATGCCACTAATACTCGTTAGTGCTTGTTGTATGTCGGTTATCGCAACATCTTCATTCTCAATGTTGACGTATGTAACGCAGGTCTCAACTTCAATTGCCTTAAGATTCCATAAATTTTCTGCAAAAACTGACAGAATTTCTTGTGATATCCCAATGCGGTCACTGGATTGAATTTCTACTTTCAACGCAAACCTTTTCCTACTTTAGTAGCCTTATCGCTCTTTACTTACCTAAGTTTCATAAGCTGCGAATTAAACCGTAATACAAATATGACACCGTCATAAATTTATTACAACCTTTTAATATCAATACGTTGCTATCGTGAACTCGTTGTGTTTCCTATGAAAGCATCTACCCACACCATAAACTGTAATAATAATATTACAAGCAATATAACGAAGAAACAAAATCCACAGCTAACTCATTGTTTTGATTTAACTTATTTAAATGGCTCGGTAATTGCTGATAGGGGTAACTAATAGAATTAACAAAAATGCACACTGAATGTGTGCGCTTATGATTACAAATAAAAATAATAAAGTTCACAACAGAGATTATTATGACTAAAAGCACGCATATAGAGACACAGGCTATTCATTCAGGAAGAATAAACGATGAGCAATTTGGCTCATTAGCGACGCCACTTTATCAAACATCTACATTTATTTTTGAAAACGCAGAGCAAGGTGCTAAGCGCTTTGCTGGTGAATCTGAAGGCTACATTTATACACGTTTGGGTAACCCGACCACACGCCAACTGGAAATGCGTGTTGCAGAAATGGAAGGCATGGAAGATGCGGCGGCTACAGCTACGGGTATGGCCGCTGTTTCCGGCGCTCTTCTAGCAAATTTGTCATGTGGTGATCACGTTATTTCTTCAAAAGCAGTATATGGCTGTTCATTTGCGCTAATTAGCCACATGTTAACTAAATTTGGTATCGAAGTATCTTTTGTAGACATGACGGACCCAGAAGCTATAGAGAAAGAGATTAGAACCAATACTAAAGTTGTCTTTCTTGAAAGTCCGATTAACCCGAATATGGTGGTATTGGATTTAGAGAAAATCCTAGCGATTACTAAGAAACACAACCTTATTTCAATCGTAGATAATACGTTTATGACGCCTGTGCTACAGCAACCTGCAAAATACGGTGCCGACATTATTATTCATAGTGCAACTAAGTATTTAAATGGTCATGGAGATGTGGTAGCAGGAATTATCTGTGGTACAGCAGATATGATAGAACACATCAAACTGACCGCGCTTAAAGACATAGGTGGCACAATGAGCCCGCACGATGCGTGGCTGATACTGCGTGGATTAAAAACACTACCAATCCGCGTTGAACGTCATTGTCAAAACGCATTGCAGGTTGCAGAATTCTTAGAGAAACACCCTGCGGTATCTAAAGTGTATTACCCTGGTCTTAAGTCGCACAGTGGTTATAAATATATTGGCAATCAAATGAAGGCTGCTGGTGGTGTAATCGCCTTTGAATTAAACACCGACCTTGACGGTGGAGCAGCATTCATTAATCGTATGGAATTATTCTCAATCGCTGTAAGCTTAGGCGATGCAGAATCGCTTATTCAACATCCTGCATCAATGACACACTCACCATACTCCCCTGAAGAGCGACGAGACGCAGGTATTAGCGACAGTCTGATTCGTATTTCTGCAGGTTTAGAAAATGTGGAAGATATGATTGCTGATTTGAAGCAGTCGTTAGATCAGGTAGAAGATAATAGACAGCAAGTAGCATAAAAGCTACTTGCTGACTATCACTTCAATTGTTTGCATAAGCTTTTGCTTTAGCGCACCCTGCTCCGCTTCAGAATAAGACTCTGGCGGAGCAGCACCCCATACAGGTGCAGGCCAAGCGTTATCACCTTCTTTACGTACTATGTGATGTACATGCAGCTGTGGGCAAATGTTGCCTAACGCAGCGACATTCATTTTCTTTCCATCAAACAATTGCATCATTACTTCGCTAATCATGCTTGATTCATTAAGTAGCTGCTGCTGATCTTCCCATTCAAGTTGATAGATATCAGTTACATCAGAAACCCTGGGGACTAAGATGAGCCATGGGTAGCTTTTATCATTCATGAGTAAGATCCTACTCAAAGGTAAGTCCATAATTTCAATGCAATCCTTTACGAGTAACGGGTGTAACTCAAATGATGCTTCCATTGGCTTATCTCTTGTTATTTACGTTTATTCTTTCTACCACGACCACGAGCGAGTTTGCGTGCTTCTCGCTCAGCCACTTTTTCTGCTTCTAATTCAGCAAAATATACGTTTTCTTTTTCAATCATTTCAGGCGTTTCGAAAGTCAACGCACCTAAAGTCTTATCACGAATCTCATTAATTAATATAGCTGAAGCTTTATGGAAGTCGACATGGCCACCACTCTTAACACAACCGCGATTGCGACCAATAGCTTCTATTAGCTCGACTTCCCGCTGAGGTAGTTCATCGAGTTTATAACGCTCTTTTAGTCTTTCTGGATAAGCAGTTAGTAAGTACTCAGCAGCTACACAGGCTATTTCTTCATGATCAAAGGCCGTATCTTTCACTGCACTAGTTATCGCTAAGCGATAGCCACTGTTTTCGTTAATAATCTTTGGCCATAACATCCCTGGGGTGTCATATAGATACAAGCCATCTTCGAGCCTTATACGCTGCTGTCCTTTTGTTACCGCTGGCTCGTTACCAACTTTAGCTTTTGACTTGCCTACAAGCGTGTTAAGCAACGTTGATTTACCCACATTTGGGATCCCCATGATAACGACATTTATCTGCTTACCAGTTTCGTCTTTATGGGGTACCAACTTGCGAATTAGATTTGGTAATGTTTTGGCAACAGAAGGTTGTTCTGTCGTCAACGCTATAGCTTTAACATTGTGTTGTGATTCTAAATACTCTAACCATTCTTTTGTAAGCACTGGATCTGCTAAATCTGATTTATTGAGAATCTTTATTAGCGGTTTATCTCCCCTAATTTCAGTGATCATTGGATTTTCACTGCTGAACGGAAGCCTTGCATCACAAACCTCAATGACGACATCAATCTGCGGAAGGATCTCTTTTATTTCTTTTTGGGCTTTGTGCATATGCCCAGGAAACCAATTTATTGCCATAGGAACTTAATCAAAATTTCGATGGGACAAATTCTAACAAGTTAGGTGATGATATGCACTTAGAAAGCTAAATCTAGATCTTTTTACGCTTTGTCTGATCTATTGGCTAAAGTATTGGAGGTCACTTCAATTGTGCTGGCTTTGACGAATAGAGAAGTTCTAATGCAGCGGGAACATGGATGTCCAAGAGCTGCCACTTCTGGCGTCTATGACGGGTATTAGCGCATGGGAGCAGGTGGTTCTACAATACTCATTCAATTATTAAAACAACCATAACGCAAAAAGCCCGCACATTGTGCGGGCTTTTTGACTGAATAGGAAGCTTAGCGATGTCCTACTCTCACATGGGAACTCCCACACTACCATCGGCGCTATTGCATTTCACTTCTGAGTTCGGCATGGGATCAGGTGGTTCTACAATGCTATTGTCGCTAAGCAAAACTTTTAATTTGGAAAGCTGTTTCTTCGTTCTGGAGTCAGAGTCGAATAAACTCATCGCCGTGTCGCTAATTCAAGTTGAGGTCAGTGTTTATTGACTCTGACCCCTTTCATTTTCTAATTCAATTCATTAAGTACGTGACGTACATGGATGTACTAATGTCGATGTGGTTCATGGATGAACGTTT
>Ga0213832_1000858_pt1 | contig 11861 bp, 8 predicted proteins | sample SWATP13_FD_161660 | JGI IMG/M metagenome (GOLD analysis project Ga0213832, IMG submission 161660) | Coastal seawater microbial communities from Marineland, Florida, United States - SWA TP1 #3 | ecosystem: Environmental > Aquatic > Marine > Coastal | place: USA: Florida | collected 2016-08-06 | reverse complement strand
GTAAGCGGGAGCATGAGCAATACATGTGAAGGAAAAACAACACTCTCGGCTTCTAATGATAGGTGGTTTACGTCGCAAGATAATACCGTTGCTCTTCCATTGCTAGGGTTTACCGAGGCAAGTAATATACACAGAGCCTCTGTTTTCGTTCGACTTTCATTGAGCAACACAGAAATGTTTTGCTGTGTTGTGCGCATGGTTGACAACATGCGTTCACTGCGTAAATCCATCTAAGCAAACCTTTTGATATCTCTTCGAATTCAGCACAAACGATAGCAGCACGACAATAAAAGGATGAAAAGTTGTGTCGTGGTTTTAAGCGCTTTACAAGTTTTGCTGTTTCAGTTGTCTACGAGCTGTTTTATATTTTTTAAAAGCAGGACCTGCGAAGATTGGGTACCTAAACGCGTACCTTCAGTCGAAGAAAATTATCGCCAAGCCTGAGTGTTTAACATAGCTAAGAATTGTACAAATTTCCAGCAAAAACCCATTGAAACGTTTCGAACCCGTGGAAAGTTCTTATTATTACGAATTAACTATTTGAAATCCGGGATAGTACTTGCGAGCTCTTTTATCTGAACAGGATCTAACACTACTGAGCTTAGCGCGCTAGAAACAGTTTGCGTGGGAAGTGGTGTATTTTTGCTAAAAAATTCACGGTCACGCAGCTTGAATTTACGCGTTATTGTCGGATACAAGTAATTTTCTGTCAGCCAAAGGACTGCCGCTACTTCTGGACCCGCCGCCATAAGCCCCGCAGCAAAAAAGCCTACGCCAATAGCGACCCTCGCGACTGCAGATTCCGATTGCTTTTCACCAAACAACGATGACAACTGCTTCGAATAGGCACGAGCCTCAGCAGTTAAACACTCTTCTGTACCTTGCCCAGAAAAATAGTCATCTTGAGCTTGACGGTATGCTCTCAACTGTTTGCCGACATCGCTAAACGGAGATACTAGTTCCGCCCATTTTGGCCCGCTATTCATTGATATATTTTGCGGTACACGCAATCCGGGTATTGAAACGTGCTGCATTTGTAACTCTTGATCTACTTTGGATAAATCAGCAAACGCTGAGCTAAACCGTGTTTCGACCAAAATTTGCTGTTTCGACAAAGATGTCTGGCTGCCCAAGCAAACACCAAAATTGTAGTGATACGCCTCACAGGCCAGGTGCATCATAGCTAGACGCCCTTGATGGTTATCAGCTAAGCACTCAGTGACCGCAGACTCCCAACGGGTTCGGGTAGCCTCTTTGTCGTATCGATTTGATTGTTCATACAAATCAAACACTCGTCGCCACTGGTCATGACTGACACTGCCAATTGATAAGTCTTCTGGTGTGCGTTCAGCCAACCGCATGATCATTTGATCAAAGCCATGACTGATGTGTTTTTCTGGCCAAGGTATAAAATTATCCGTTTCTTCTAACAGTGGCTGCCACTTACGTAATTCTCGCTTCAAACTTGGCCATTCGGCAGAATTTTTCAAAACGTTGAAACTGGCAACACCTTGATCCGCCATTTTCTCTGGTAAGGAGACTAAATCGGCGTTCCGCGATAAGATCCTTACAAAACCTTGCTCGATTAGTGACGTGAGCGGAGAACAACTGGGGTTTAGAATAGCTTGCCTTGCCGCACTATTATTAAGTAAATACCCATCATTGATAAGTATCTTCTCTCCTAATATAGCCTTCCTCACTAGCAATTGATTAAAGTAGTTTATATCAGCGTCGAATTGCCAAGGAAAACGCTCTACAACATCGTCCAGTGTACCTACATACGTTAGCGACGGTCGCATCTTATCTCCATATTAAAAATCTGTTGTTAAGCACTTACGAATATACCACAGCGTATGGGTCTTAACGATGTACTCTCGTAGACACGTTCTACAAGGCTATAATGAAGTCAATTTCTGAGGTGGCTAAGTGTGTGGCGATGCCTGATGCTTATTACCTACAAAGCCCTGGACGAAAAAGTACACTACTGTTTGAGGAAGGTTGCGAGTCTGCGCTTCAGCGCCACTCTCAATTTATCTGTATGATTGAATTATAAAATACTAATTAACACATCGAAGTACTAATCGAGGTTTTGGGTCAGTAAAATGCAATAGGTACATTCTTACTGACCCGATATTAGAGCGCTTTCACGTGTTGAAAAACAAGCTTGGGCTAGTCCTTCTTATAGTCGTCATGGCATGATTTACAGCTTGCACCAATTTTACCGATTGCACCTCTGTACGCGCTTTCATCACCCGCTTTAACAGCTGCTTGAAGCCCTTGCGCTGCCGTTTTAAGTGCCATCACTTTCTTTTCTACATCTGAGAAATTTTCCCAAATTTCATCTTTTGCGCCAGTTTCAACGTCAAACTTACGGGTATCAACTGATAAATAATCGCCCATCATGTCAGCAAGTTGTTCTAGACGTACGGCATTTGTTTCCATAACGCTTTCGTCAAATGGTAGAGCACCTTTTGCCATGCCACCTAACGGTCCCATGTTACTGCGTACTAACTGAAAAACGGCCTGGCGATATTGTGTTGCAGCTCCCGCGTGTTTTTCTGACGTTGCTTCTGTCACGTCAGCAGCTAATACCGAGCCTGATAAGATTGCGCCTGCCGTGGCAGCGCTCAGTAGCAATTTACTTGAAAATTTCATGCCTGTTCCCTTGTTAGGTAAATATTATTCATTGGTCTCAAACGGGCTTTTAAGCCTTGTGATCTGCAAGCTAAAAGTTCCGATACTTGGGTTATCGTGACGAATAGTCGGATGATGCGCAAGATTTTTAGCGGTAAAAGTAAGTAAAGAAAAGACTAACTCCCCCTTTCCTTCTTAAAGTGAGCACTTTCTATTACAAATACCAATCTGCATGGATAATTGGCCACTCATAAGAGCGCGTTTAAGTGCCTTTCAAAAATAAAAAAGCCCTCAACTGAGGGCTTTCAAATGAAGTATGTACTACTAAGCAATTAGTTCGTTAAATCGTCAAAGAACTTTTTAACGCCGTCAAAGAAGCCTTGCGCTTTCGGGCTATGCTTACTTGACGCTTTACCCATCGACTCTTCAAGCTCTTGAAGTAGTTCTTTTTGGCGAGATGATAAGTTTACTGGTGTTTCGACCACAACCTTACACATTAAGTCGCCCATGGCACCGCTTCGCACTGATTTAACACCTTTACCACGTAGACGGAACATTCGGCCAGTCTGCGTTTCAGGGCTGATTTTCAGTTTTACTTTCCCATCTAGCGTTGGCACTTCTAGCTCGCCGCCAAGGGCTGCCGTAGTGAAGCTCAACGGTACTTCACAGTACAAATTGTTGCCATCGCGCTTAAAGATATCGTGCTCACGTACGTGGACCTGAACGTATAAATCACCTGGAGGTGCACCGTTCTCTCCAGCTTCACCTTCGCCTGATAGACGAATACGATCACCGGTATCTACGCCAGCTGGAATTTTAACGTTAAGGGTCTTAGTCTTTTCTTTACGACCGTGGCCATGACAGCTGTTACAAGGATCTTCAATGATCTTGCCTTTGCCCGAACACGTAGGGCAAGTCTGCTGAACAGCAAAGAAACCTTGGCGCATTTGAACTTGGCCATTGCCGTGACAGGTTGGACAGGTCTTAGGTGAAGAGCCTTTCTTCGCACCAGAACCATCACAGACTTCACACTCGACCAAAGTTGGTACGCGAATATCTACGCTCTTGCCACGAACCGCTTCTTCAAGCGTTAGCTCTAAGTTGTAGCGGAGGTCTGAACCTTGACGTGCGCGAGATTGACGACCTCCTCGGCCACCGCCGAAGATATCACCAAATACATCACCAAAAATATCGCCGAAATCGGCACCACCACCGAAGCCACCGCCACCACGGTTAGGATCTACTCCCGCGTGGCCATATTGGTCGTATGCTGCACGTTTCTGCGAATCTGACAGAATTTCGTAGGCTTCCTGGATTTCTTTAAATTTATCTTCCAGGCCTTTATCGCCTTGCGTACGGTCAGGGTGATATTTCATCGCCAGCTTCTTATACGCCTTTTTAATTTCGCGTTCGCCTGCGCTTTTATCTACCCCGAGTACTTCGTAGTAGTCTCGTTTCGACATATCGTTTACATATCCTACTTTTTGTCGATAAGCATTTTATGCTCATCGAATCTACATCTGACTGTTGTGAAAATAACCTGAACACACATTCAATAAAGCCAAGTCATTTACACAACAAAGGCGCAACAAGAAATTCCTGCTGCGCCTGAACTGCTTACACGGCCCGCTAACATGCTAAGTAACGGGCCTGACGCAACAGTTTACTTCTTGTCGTCGTCTTTCACTTCTTCGAATTCAGCGTCAACAACGTCATCGTCTGCTTTACCAGAAGAAGCTTGCTGCTCTGCACCTTCTGCGCCACCGGCTGCAGCTTGCTGAGCTTGCGCCGCTTCCATCAGCTTGCTAGATGCTTGGATAAGCTCTTGCGTTTTCGCTTCGATGTCCGCTTTGTCTTCGCCTTTAACTGCAGTTTCAAGTGCTGAAAGTGCTTCTTCGATTGGCGCTTTGTCTTCTGCACTTAGTGCATCGCCAACTTCTTCAAGCTGTTTACGTGTGGCGTGAACCATACCGTCAGCTTGGTTACGCGCTTGAATCAGCTCTTCAAACTTCTTATCAGACTCTTTATTCGCTTCCGCGTCAGCTACCATTTTTTCTACTTCTTCATCGCTTAGGCCTGAAGAGGCTTTGATAGTGATCTTCTGCTCTTTACCTGTGTCTTTGTCTTTCGCAGACACGTGTAGGATACCGTCAGCATCAAGGTCGAATGTTACTTCGATTTGCGGTACGCCGCGTGCTGCTGGACGAATACCTTCTAGGTTGAACTGACCAAGAGACTTGTTGCCACTTGATTGCTTACGCTCACCTTGTAGTACGTGTACGGTTACCGCAGACTGGTTGTCTTCAGCAGTTGAGAACGTTTGCGACTTCTTCGTTGGAATTGTCGTGTTCTTCTCGATAAGCACAGTCATCACGCCACCCATAGTCTCGATACCTAGAGACAGAGGTGTAACGTCTAGAAGTAGTACGTCTTTAACGTCACCTGACAGTACGCCACCTTGAATTGCTGCGCCTACTGCAACTGCTTCGTCAGGGTTTACGTCTTTACGTGGCTCTTTGCCAAAGAATTCAGTCACGTACTTCTGTACTAGCGGCATACGAGTTTGACCACCAACTAGGATGATGTCGTTAATGTCGCCTACAGAAAGATCTGAATCAGCTAGTGCCTTCTTAAGCGGCTCAAGTGAATTCTTAACTAGGTCTTCAACCAAAGACTCAAGTTTTGCACGAGTAAGCTTAATAGCTAAGTGCTTAGGACCTGTTGCATCAGCAGTGATGTATGGCAGGTTAACTTCAGTCTGTTGAGAAGAAGAAAGCTCAATTTTTGCTTTTTCACCCGCTTCTTTAAGACGCTGCATAGCAAGCGGATCTTTACGAAGGTCGATGCCTTGGTCTTTCTTAAACTCTTCAACTAGGTAGTTGATAACACGGTTATCGAAGTCTTCACCACCAAGGTGAGTATCACCATTAGTTGCTAGTACTTCAAACGTGTGTTCGCCGTCTACTTCATCGATTTCGATGATAGAGATATCGAACGTACCACCACCTAAGTCGTATACTGCAACAACGTTGTCGCCTTGCTTTTTGTCCATGCCGTAGGCAAGAGCAGCAGCAGTTGGCTCGTTGATAATACGCTTAACTTCAAGACCAGCGATGCGACCCGCGTCTTTAGTTGCTTGACGCTGAGAATCGTTGAAGTAAGCAGGAACAGTGATAACTGCGCCAGTAACTTCTTCACCAAGATAATCTTCAGCTGTCTTTTTCATTTTCTTAAGTACTTCAGCAGAAATCTGCGGAGGCGCCATTTTCTCGCCTTTCGCTTCTACCCACGCATCACCATTATCAGCACCTACAATTTTGAAAGGCATGATGTCGATGTCACGCTGTACTTCTTTATCTTGAAAGCGACGACCAATTAGACGCTTAATTGCGAATAATGTGTTAGTCGGGTTAGTTACCGCCTGACGCTTTGCAGACTGACCAACTAATGTTTCCCCATCGTTTGTGTAAGCGATGATTGAAGGGGTTGTACGATCGCCTTCCGCGTTTTCAATTACGCGAGGTTTGTCGCCGTCTAGAACTGCGACACATGAATTCGTTGTACCTAAATCGATACCAATGATTCTACCCATTTCGTGTCTCCGAAAAAGTTTCTTAATTCTGTACTTTTAGTGGGGTTATTCCCCAGCCTTTTCAATAGATGTCAGTAAAAAAACTGACATTTTTGTGTGTTTATCGCAAAAAGCGTGACTTACGCTTGCGTGTCCACACCACCACTTGGCGCACGCGATACCATAACCATGGCAGGGCGTAACAAGCGGCCGTTAATTTGATAACCTTTCTGCATAACCGCCATCACCGTATTTGGCTCGTGGTCTGCACTTTCTTGCATAGACATTGCCTGATGCAAGTCAGGGTTGAAGGTTTCGCCCTGCGGATCAATAAGGCTTAATCCAAATTTCTCAATAGTGCTTAAGAAAGTTTTGTGGGTCATTTCCACACCTTCTAAAAGCGGCTTAACCGCTTCATTGTCGCCATCGGTCATTTCGATAGCACGCTCTAGGTTATCGATAACCGGAAGCAACTCGCCAGCAAAGCGTTCAAGGGCAAATTTACGCGCCTTTTCTACTTCACCTTCAGCACGACGACGTGCGTTGTCAGCATCTGCACGCGCACGAAGCACACCATCTTGCTGCTCTTTGATTGTGGCTTGCGCCTCAGAAAGTGCCGTTTCTAGCTCGTAAATGCGTTGTGCATTTTCATCAAGCTCTACGCCTTCTGCTTGTGACGCTTCTACTTGCGCTTCTTCAGCATTTTGTACAGTTTGATCAACTGTATTTTCTTGTTCTGCCTGCACGTCGCGATTATCGCTCATGCCTACCTCCAAACGTTTTTCTTAATTAGGCATTGCCCAATAACGTTAAAATTATTGGGAATAAGTCTGTTGCGCTTAGTTATGGGGCTAGATTTAAGGTGATCAAGGGTATCCACATTATTTTTGTGGGTGATTTTAAAAAAATATAAAAAAAGCCAAACTTCAATACTAAGTTTGGCTTCCTAACGCTTTAATGAGTTTCTTTAATTTAGTTACCTAGTGGTACCAACTTGCCAAAATGTTGGCGTTTGTATTGAACCACTATCTAGGATAACACACTGAGGGTCACCTCTTTTGCAACCATTCCCTTTTATCCTGCTTCCCGTTTGCCCATGGTGCTTTCTGAGTTCACTTAGCATCAACCCGTGAACATCGCCCATATTGATACTAATTCCAGTCACCGTAATAGTTTCAATGCTGCTATCGAGACCAGCTGTAGACTTAGGGTTCTCATTATCCTGCGCTATAACTTTCTCTCCACTTAATTGTTGAAGTAGCTCTACCGAATTGGCGTATTTACCTGACGCTGGAAATGCTAATAGAGACTTCGCTTTCACCATATCCTTTTCCACAAACTCTCCATTGATATAAAGAACGGCTAATACATAGTTAGCGAGGTAGCTCATTCCTTCTTCAACTTCGGCTTCCAAAAATTCAACCGCAGTCGCTTTTTCTTCGTCGGTAGATTCATTATCAGAAAAGACGAGAACAGCATATTCCTCTGCCGTTCTATTAACGCCTTCATCTGCAGCAAATTTCATCAATCGCTTGGCTTCAGCCATATTCTTTTGTGTACCAATTCCCTGTGCAGCCATCCCCGCTGCTTGTCGGTAAGCTGGTAGGAAGCCCTGTTTGGCAGACTTATCAAAGTAATAATAGGCATTTTCTAAATCTGTCTTTACCCCAGATTCAGGATTCATAAAGATGTGGCCAAGGGAGAAGCTGGTTTGTTCATGACCTCTGGACGCCAAAGCTCGAAGTGTATTCAGCTTAGCAAGTGAACAATCTTCGTCTGCACATTCAGGTTGATTCGGAATAGCCCAAACAGATGCAGATATTATAGTTGAAATTAGTAGTGAGATTCGCAGAATACGTGTGCTTGCTGAATTTTGTTTCATTAAATTCCCTTTTTATTATTCCGGTGATTGGCTAAGACCGACTTATGTGTAAATCCTACTGCTCAAAAAGACGTCGCCTTGTATAAAAACCTATCACTTATCGTTCAAATTGCAAATAATTAACTCCGAAATATTGCTTGTGTGCCAACAGAAGATACCTCGCATGTGAAAACTATGTTAATGTAAATCAACAATAAAACGCGCTTTCAATTGCGCTAATAAATGCGTTCAACTACACGGAATATCTATGCTAAGTATCTGGACGGTTGGCACTATTGTTGGTTGTTATCTCCTCGCGCTTTTCGCTTTAGCATTTTGGGGCGATAAGCGTTTACGTGACAACCGGCAACACCCAATATTGTACAGCCTTGGATTGGGCGTGCATTGTACATCTTGGGCATTTTTCGGCACTACCTCTCAAGCAGCACAATATGGCTGGGCAGTTATCCCTACTTATTTAGGGATTATGCTGACTATGGCATTTGCGTTTCCTGTGGTGCTTCATATAAGCAGACTGTGTCAACAACACAACATCAGCTCTTTAGCAGACCTCATCTCACTTAAATACCAGCACTCCCACTTGATTGCCGCGCTTATCACTTTACTGTGTTTTTTCGGTGTAGTGCCCTACATTGCCCTGCAGTTAGACGCCATTACGAAATCAATAAATTTGTTGACTGACGACGCGCATACAAGCACGCCATGGTTAAGTATCTACGTAGCTATCTTGCTCGCATTATTTGCCATTATCTTCGGTACCCGTACACTCAACTTGACCGACAAACACCCCGGTCTGCTACTTACTATAGCGTTTGAATCGGTTATAAAGCTTGTTGCCCTGTGCGCTGTAGGTGTTTTCGTTTGCTTCTATCTGTTTGATGGTGTGTTGGATTTGGTGTCTAACGCCGCTTCAAATGCCAGTGCTCGAGAAGTCATTTATGCTGATAGCGCACCCTGGGTTTATGTATCACATGTTGTTTTGGGCGTTTGCTCTATGTTCGTTTTGCCACGACAGTTTCATATGAACTTCGTTGAGCAGAACGGTGAGGGGGAGCTTAGAACAGCAAGGTGGCTATTTCCCCTCTATTTATTTGGCATGACCCTTTTTATTATTCCTATTGCACTTGCAGGAAAAATGCTGCTGCCAGTGGATACGAGCTCTGATGCGTATGTGCTTGCCCTACCTTTATATGCTGAAAATATCGCGCTGTCGTCATTTGCTTTCATAGGAGGTCTTTCTGCAACCACCAGCATGGTGATTGTTGCAACCTTGGCGCTGGGAATAATGATCTCGAACAATGTTGTTACGCCACTTTGGCTAAAAGCGAGACTAAAGACATCGCCCAATCGTTCAATGCAGCCAAACAAAATACTGTCTATACGTCGTATTACCGTTGTAGTCGTACTTAGTATTGCGCTCTGGTATCACTTGAATATAAGTCAGGCTGCACCTCTGGTTAAAAGCGGGGTGATTGCTATAGCATTATTAGCACAGTGCATGCCTGCACTTATGTTTGGTCTTTACTGGACGAAAAGCAACAAAGCTGCCGCTATTTGCGCCTTATTGGTAGGGTTTACATGTTGGGCAGCATTCCTCCTCTACCCAAGCTTACTGTCGAGTTATTATTTCAACCCAGCACCCACTGACCAAGCGCTTGGTTTGGGCTTTGCCTTTTCCTTATTGGCTAATTGCCTAACATTCGTTACGGTTGCATTGATTACATCAAGACGTGGCACGAAGCCAAATAATACGCTCCTAACAGATCACGACACACCTCGTTTACTGGTAAAAGTGAGGGACTTAATTGCACTCACCGAACGTGTGCTCGAAAGTGCCACGCACTCTCAACTGGTTAAGCAGCTATCAGTTGACGTCAATCGCGCCGCTAGCAGTGGTTATGCCAGTCAGGCGCTTATCGACAGGGTAAATAAGTTGCTTGCCGCACAAGTAGGAGCACCTAGTGCTCGTATATTACTGGGTGCCATCGCAGATACAGGCAGCGATAGCTTTCCAGAACTGGTTGACTGGGTAGAAGAAGCTTCTCAGTCATTTCAGTTTAACCACGAGGTACTTCAATCGTCAGTGCAAAACATTGAGCAAGGCATAAGTGTGCTTGATGACAAACTGCAGCTACTGGCGTGGAACGAACGTTACGTGGAATTATTTGCCTACCCTAAAGGATTTCTAAAAGCGGGCATGCCCATTACCGATATACTTAGCTACAACGCAAACCGAGGGTTGTTTAGCCCCTCATCTATCGAAAAGCGCGTTAGCTACATGCTGGAAGGCACCCGTCATAAACATATTCGCAAACAGCCTGACGGAAAAGTGATAGAACTTAACGGCGCGCCGCTGCCTGGTGGCGGCTACGTGACTACCTATAGCGATATCACTGAATACATAGCAATTCAAAAAGAATTAGAAAGTGCAAAAGAAGACTTGGAGGCAAGGGTTGCGCAGCGTACAGCAGAATTAGAAGAAGCCAAACAACACGCTGACAAAGCTAACGAGAGCAAAACCAAATTTCTGGCCGCGGCTGGGCACGATCTCATGCAACCTTTCAACGCCGCAACATTATTTGCCAGCATGCTCAGCAAAAAGACGCAAGGCAGTGAACTGGCCACACTATCTGAAGGCGTGGTGAATTCTTTGGACAATGCTCAGAGCTTACTTTCAATGCTACTTGATATGACGAAATTAGACGCTGGCGTGCTTACCCCTCAAAAGACTGAATTTCCAGTCAGTGATATGTTGTCTTCATTGGTGCAGGAATTTAGTGTCATTGCAAAGCAAAAAGGTATTGAGCTCAGGTATGTACCGACCAGAGTTATGGTGTACTCGGACAAAGTACTACTGCGACGGGTGCTTCAAAACTTGCTGTCCAACGCAGTCCGCTATACCGCAAAAGGCCGTATTTTGGTGGGCGTGAGACGCACAAGAGTCACAAATACCGAGCAGGTTATAAAGCTTTGTGTTTACGATACCGGACTAGGTATCGCCGACCACCAACAGCATGAAATATTTAGTGAGTTCCACCAGCTAGAGAGCAACAACAAAGGCGAAGGAATTGGATTAGGCCTGACTATTGTAGATAAGATATGTCGACTACTCGGTCATGAAGTCGGGCTGACTTCATCGCCAAATAAAGGAAGCTGCTTCAGTGTGGCTGTATCTAGAGCATTTCAAAGCGAAGCCTCGATACCCACCGCGCACGTAAGTAACACTAACCATGTTGACTCTCCTTTTAATAACTCGGTATTATCGAAGAACTCAGCAAGTGCGCCAAATAATTCAGTAAGCGTTCAAAAAAGCGCATTAGATAGCCGTTCTCGCCCTGTCTCCTCGCACTCCCATCATATGCCCTCTTTAGACTCAGCGAATAAAAACAACAATGCATTTTTAAAAGACACCCGTTTTCTACTTGTAGAAAATGACGAGCAAGTGGCAAATGCAATGTGTACCTTACTGAGAGATTGGGGAGGGAGTACAACATTGATAGCGGGCGGAGCAGAAGTGTCGAGTATTTCACAAGAACACTTTGATGTGCTCGTCGCCGATTATCACCTAAATTATGGCGAAACCGGTTTTGACGTTGCAGCGATTCTTTCTGAAAATAACGTGCGTTTTGCCTTAAAGATTTTAGTCACTGCCAACAGAAGTAACGACATAAGAGAGGAAGCGGCGGAGCAACAATTTAGCTACCTGCCAAAACCCTTAAAGCCTGCGGCACTTAAGCGACTGCTAAAGCAATCGCTTGTTTAATAGAGAACTCG
>Ga0213832_1000857_pt1 | contig 11897 bp, 15 predicted proteins | sample SWATP13_FD_161660 | JGI IMG/M metagenome (GOLD analysis project Ga0213832, IMG submission 161660) | Coastal seawater microbial communities from Marineland, Florida, United States - SWA TP1 #3 | ecosystem: Environmental > Aquatic > Marine > Coastal | place: USA: Florida | collected 2016-08-06 | reverse complement strand
AATTGCTTCAGCAGTAATATTATTTATTCTGTAAATTACACGGGCGCCAGCTTCCGTCGCTTCGGCCATAGTGTATAAATCGGAGAGTGTTTGTGCGTTTTTAAAAGGGATCAGCCCCGACACTGTCAGCATTTTCGCTTTAATACCCGTTTCAGCGCTGTCAGTGTTTGAGGTTTGCCCGCTGGCATCTTCGCTGGCAAGCTCTTGGCTTGCCGTGATGCGAAGTGATTTAAGTAAAATGGGCAACGAGTTTAAGGTCAGCATTGTTATACACCTAGTGCATTTACCCAAACATGAAGTTTAGCTTCACCCGAAATATCTACAGCGGTAGGGGTTGCCAGTGACATATCAATAAATTTAATCGTAAACTCCCCTGTATCAAGATTAAATTGCCCTGCTCTAGCGTCATATTTATGACCTGCATCATGGGTTAATTTCGCGTCTAAAATAGGGGCAAGATTATTACTCGCCACACTAGATTTTATTTTAACTTTGAGCTCAGCATTTGATGAGTTGTACTCAACAGACTGAATCCCCATACTAGCAAAGCTTTGATGAACAACCGGCGCACCTGCTGTAAGTGTGATTAACCCAGCACACCAAACAACAGGGCTCACCGCCTTCGTTGAGCTAATCTTAATATCTGTGACTTCAATTTCTCCGCCGACACTTGTATAAACACCAAATGTACAGCCCACATAATCACTTTCATTTGCAGTTTCTGGTACCGTAAATGAGCATGTGTATTCTTGCCAGTGTGGTGAGTTCACTTCTACACGGTTCTTTAAATCACCTGTTGCAGGGTAATCAATCGCAAGCGAACCGCTTGTACCATCATTACCACTTAAACGCCTTGCTAAACACGTCAATGTGATTTTATCTCCCGCTCTTGCCGGAATTTTCTTGGAAAGATAAGCGAATTCTCCGAGTGACGCAGCAGACGACATGCGCGCGACTTCACCAGTGATATTAATTGCTCCCGAACCACCTTTGACTTGCAGCATATCTTTAATTGAAACAGTACCAATATTCATCTTAAACACCCCCTAACGAAATATCCGACATAATTTTATTTACACCGATTTTTTTAAGACGCTGGGCGTCATAATCAGTATTTACCGTCCATGCTGCGACACCAACCGATTTACCTTTGCAATACTGAACAATTGCGGGACTGTTTAAGATAGCGGTGTACATCCAAAGTAAAGCGCTGTGGCCCATGTTACTCAGTGAATCAACATACGATTCATAATTTGCTGTCAATGATCCCAAGTACCCAACACCAATGGTTTGGTTTTTTGTTCTCACATATTCAAGATCAGTAAAATCAAACGATTGAAGCATAACGAATTGCTCCATGTTTTCAGCTTCAATGGCAGAAATGATTAAATCAATGTCCGACTGATTACGGTAACCTTTGATTTCGGCATAGACATAAACACCTTTTGTTTTTGCCAGTTTCAATAACTCGCTGAAATACGGAATACCTTCAGAAGCAAATGAGGTACCCGCCACCTCATCAAACACCAATGATTCAATATACGATGCATTTAATGCTGTGAACGTTCCAGAACCATTAGTTAAGCTGTTGACTTGATCGTCATGGAATAAGAACAACTCACCATCGGCACTGACTTGAATGTCACATTCTAATGAATCCGCGCCATTACTTAATGCGCGTGACATTGCTAGCATCGTGTTTTGAGGAAATTGGCCTCTAAAACCTCGGTGTGCGATAAGTTCAGGCTTATCAATATCAAAGCTTGTAATAATAGGCGTTGGTTGCCCTTGCTGTAATGCTTCAATGTCCTGTTGATTCTTTAGGACTTTTCCTGATAACTCTTGTGTACTTTCTGATACTTGGCGTTCAATTTCTGACGAGTAATCATCCAGCTTTTCTGCAAGACCTTTTATATTTCTTAAATCTTCGACATCTTCAGCACTGCTCACCACCGCAATTTTCAGTACATAGTGCTGCTTACCTGTATTATCGATATAATCGTCCAGTTCATCGCTTGAGATTATAAAGGTAGCTTTACCCTTCCAAACACTTTCACTGTTTCCATCAAACCAAGCATCAACGTAAACGAACTGCGGATAGTTGCTTATTACAAAGATATGATCGGCATCAAGCGCTATGCGTAACCCAGCTACATAACCAACGCCCGCCATCACTTTAAAACTATTCGTTGTTTCACGCGGGGTAACTTTAAATCCATCGCCAATAAACCAGTTTTTACCATTCATATCAGCGGCTAGTTGGCGGGTTAGTTCCTCCATTCCATTTAACCGGGCTGTGTAGTCTAATTGCCACGTTTCAGGCTCAACGTTGATCCCCGTTAACTCTGCAATTCCCGAATACTCAATACCAAAATTACGATTTAATGTATTACCTGCTACCCCGTTTTCAGTCACGGTTTTTGATGTGACAGGAATATGGTTGATTGCCACTAACGTGTCGTTGACTGATGAGTACAAGCCTACCCAGTTAAAGTTAAACGGGCCTGTCACACTATCAAGCACAGTCGAATAAACCACAACATTGTCATTGATGCGTCCATATTGTTGAACGCTTTGCTGATGTACAATGTGTTCGCTAGGTATAGTTTCTGAACGGTCGATAGATGAGCTTGCATCTTGTGCAGGCACATTTGCAAAAATAAACGTATCTATATCAAGCTGCTCATTAGCTTGCGCTTTTAATGCAAATAGCTTTTCACCTTCAAGCGTGATAATTGATGGCATCTTTTATTCCCCTATTTGGTCGCTATAACGCGATGATTACTTGCTACTACAAAGTGAGATTCATTATCCATGGTCGCTAATCCTAGCTTCGGATTCATGTCATCACTTAGCGCTGCAAAGCCCGTTAAACTATCGTGTGCAAAATCAGAAGGTGGCGACATCAACTGAATGCTTGCGATAGTGTCGTATTGATAGCGACGAGTCGTCCTGCCATATTGGCGGCAAAGACTATCAATTAAGTTATTTCTCTGTGCTAAATCTGAGTCCAACAATTGCAAACTCACCACGTCCCAATCTACTTCGCTAAAGCGTTCATCGATGGTGATCCAAGGTGTACCCAGCTTTTCAAACATAAAATACCAACCGCTTTTACTACCTGCGCCTTTAGCAAATTGCAGCGCGTATTTAACGCGTATGCGGTATGTATGTTCAGTTTCATTTGGTATTTGCGTAATATCACGCTCCCATGCAAGTAAATGCACAAGGTCCAGTTCTGCGGTCATCGGGTCTAGCTGCTTTGCAGGCCATGCCAGCATTTCACTAATACGCTGCCAAAATCGCACCGCGCCTTTGCGTAACTTATCGAGCTCACTTGCTGGCCGCGCTAACCAGTAAGGCATTTTGGTGATAGCGTCCCAATCTATATTCATTGGCCATTACCATTTGTTACTGTGAGCTCACCTAAACGCGGAACACTCATAACACTTGTAATATCGTTTTGTTGCCAATTTAACGATTCAATACCTTCAAATTCACGGTGTAACTCTTGGCTTAGGCGACTAAAGCTAAACCGGCTTTGTGGTAAAGTTCGTGTAACGGTGTAATTAGCATTTTCTCTAAATGCACACCGAATAAAGTTTTCAACGTTACTAAGAAGCGCCAAAACTTCTGAATCAAGCAAGTAACTATGGGGATAAACTGTCACACCGACATTACTAGTCACGCCAGGCATTGCTAACACGAGTAAATCATCACCGTGACCGTGATAACCTTTATCCATAACATAAGTATTTAACTCATCAATCAGTACTTGGCTTGGCTCACCTGTATCTAACAAAATATACGCATTCGCCGTACCTGGACCACGCGGCGCATCATGCTCAAAATAAATATTGTCAGTATCTAGCCCGCTACGCTTTGTTAAAATCGCACGGTATACCGCATCAATGTGCCAAGGTGCAGCAGCAGTAAATGCGTTGCGGGTTCTTAGTTTTAATTCTTCGTTTGTTTCGGCGTCAGCCCCCAAAACATCAAGCCACTGATCATCATTTATTGCGCTACCAATTCCGGTGACCGACTCCGGTAATATATGGTAATACCCTGCCCCTAGGTTGTAGTCCGCGCCTGCAAATTCAGCGATAACGGGGACTAAAACACTGGCTTGATTTTCCGGTAGAATTACATCGTCAATTGTCAACACGCGATACACAGTACCGTTAATAGCATCAGTCTGCACAACGGTTCCTGCGCTAATTAATAGGCTCGGTCCCGCTTGGGCTGCACGGTTAAATTTAACCTTACCTTGTGCACGCTCCATATCTTTACGAGTTAAATCATGTTCCCATGCCTTTGCATCAATAAAGCTGTCATCCGTGGCTGTTTTTAAAAATAGGTTTGGGAGTATCTTTTCAATCAGTACTTTGTTAACTATCCAGTTAGCCGGCTTTGCAACAATGGCGCTGATCACACGCCAAAACGGTGAGAACGGCGAGTCATTTGCAATAATGCTGCCCTCAGCTTCAACGTCTTCTTTGAATAAGGCTTTCCAGCCCTCTTCAGTGGTTGGAATGCCCGCATTTTCTACAATGCGCTTAAAATCAATGTTCGCTGTTTCATCAGCCATCACTACGCCCCTATGATCAACGATGAAATATCACCAAACTCAATGGTTTTTGCATGCACCCACCATTGCCCTTTTTTAATTTCGTTTTCGGTCACTTGTACCGTGCCAGGCATGATCCGCTCATCATCTTCAACCAGTAATTTGATACGGGTTTTTGTGTCATTCGTCACACTGGTTCCCCTATCGCTTACCAGTAAATTGGCAAGGCCTGTATCTAAAATCGCATGCACAATATCTTGTGCTATTACTTCACGATCAGTTAAGTACTGTGGGCTTAGTCCTGCATCTAACACCACATCACCACGTAAAATGTGAAGATCACGGTAAAGGCTCATGAATGCATCTCCACAAAGTTCATGTAACTGCTATCACCTTTTGCAGGGTATACATTCACAGTGCCAACAGAGGTTGATTTCTGTTGGTTAGCATTACTGATCTGTTGAGTTATTCCGCCTTTAACTGTTTTACCTTCAAGGGGAGCAATCGCTTCTACGCCTATCATTTTTTTCATACCCTCAAAGCTGGTATCAAGCTCAATTCCTGCTAGGTCGGCTAACTCTTCAATCGCCCACAGTAGTGGAGCAAATAACACTTCAACCGCCTTCCATGCGTATTCAAGACCAGTTAGTAAAACGTTGATCCAGCTAATATCCGCAAAGCTAGCTTTTAAGTCGTCCCAGTAATAAATCAACGCCCCCACTGCTACAATCGCCGCAGCAATAGCCGCTACAATTAAGCCAATCGGGTTTGCATACATCACAATATTTAAAGCAAACATCACACTGCGTAAGGTGCTTAGGCCTGCACTTAATGCGGTGGTGATCCCTGTCCATGTCATTGCCGCAACACCCCATGCAACCATAGCCATTTTGCTCGCGCCCATGATCACCGTGAATAAACCGCCTGCCGCAACAAGCCCCAATACTGCAACCGCTGCATAGCCAATCCACCGCGTTAAGGTTGGGAACTGCTCCGTAAACCACACAACATTGGTGCCCATATCAGCTATAAGCCCCACAAAATCATTAAAGGCGGGTAAGATAGCTGCGCCCCATGCCGCACGTATCACATACCAGCTTTGTGCTAGTCGTTCGCTTTGGTCAGTCATGGCCATTGCCATTTCTTCGGCTTTTTGCATGCCGTTTACTTGCCCGAGTGAATTAATCGAGTCATTCAAGCCGTTAATGTCTGTCAGTAATAACTTGATGGTTGATACAGCGTTCTTTGAACCAAAGGCTTTGGCAAGTTGATCGCCTTCGGCAACATCAATTACATCACCATATTTGCTACGAATTTCCGTTAAAATATCAACCATAGGCAACATGCGCCCTTGGCTGTCAGTAAAGGTCAGTCCTAAAGCAGATTGTGCTTTACCTACCCCCGCTAAAAACGCTGAATATTTAGTCCCTGCTTCGCTGCCCGACATTGTCGCTTGTAATGTGCCAAGAATTGCCATTTGTTCATTCACAGCAATGCCTGCACTATTTGCATCAGCGCCAAGAGAAGTAAACGCCGCCGACATCTCACTACCTGTGGTTTTAAATGCTTGAACTGATTGCGCCGTCATTCCTGTTATTTGTTCAACCCATGCACTTTTACCCATGGTTTCAGCTTGGTTTTTAAAAATGCCGTACATGGTGCCCATGTAATTAGTGATGGTAGCTGCATCTGATTTAGTCGCCGCAGCAAGGACGTTGCTCGACATGGTGAATGCAGATAAATCAGCATCATTAAGCCCAGTTATCGCACTTTGAATGTCATAACTTGAGCTCACAAACTCAGTTGCAGACTTGCCATATTTAAGGGCGTACTGATAAGAAGTGTCCGTTAATTGTTTTAATGCAGACTCACGCACACCGAGAGATTTAACTTCACCCAGTACCCGATCCATTTCAATGGCGGGCATGAGTGCGTTTTGTAATGCGTAACCGCTGGCCGCAATGCCTGCCACACCAGACGCCATTTTCATGGTGCCCGTTTGGTAGTCACTTGATAGGCCATTTAAGCTATGGCTTATTTTTGCAATGGGCTTTGTGATTTGGTCAATCAACCCCACTGTAAACATAAGTGGCTGCGGTAAACTCATTTACTACCCCCCAAAGGCTTTGCTAACTGCATTAATCACAATGGCTTCTAAATCTTCACGCTGGCGTTTTATCAGCCATGCTGCCCTTGCTAAGTTATGTTCGCTGTCATCTTCATGCGGTAAAAGATGACGACGAAACGTCAACATTTGCTCAAGCGGGTTATTGCTAATGGCTTCAACCAGCGCGTCTATTTTTTTACGCTGATCTCAAGCGCTGGCGCGAACTCCTGTTGCAATAAACCTGCAATTTGCAGTGCTGCACCTGGTGATTTATCAATTAACTCTCGCAACTCTTTTTTATTGCTTTCATCAACTGTGCGCATCACTAGATTGTGCGCAGGTGCGACCTTGTTATTCGGCATAATGTCGTTGATATAGCCGTTGTAATCATTGGTGCTTACATTGAATTTAAATTCTTTACTGCCAATGGTTAGGGTAATGACCTGGTTCATGCTTTATTCCTCAAATTGGGTAATTAATAGTCTTTAAACTGTTTATGCCTTCACATTTTTTCTAGCAACTTGTCTAGCTTGGCATCCATACTATCTAGGCGCTTTTCAAACATCTTTTGTGACTCTGCGCGCATCATTTTTTGATGCTTTATTTCTTGTGCATTGGTATCGATGCGCTTATCTAAATCAGCAAAAAACCAGAAGCCACTAACAATCACAATCAAGGTCGTTAGTACATGCGCAATGTTCACTTCTTTTTTTACATGCCAACCTTCAGTTTTAATTTCTGCCATTATTTAGCTACTCCTTGGCCTACGGTTTTTTGCATTAAAGTCATGAGTTTGTCTTTATCTTTCGACCCCTTTGTCGAGCTCAACCAAAACGCTACTCCACTGGCTACAAGCGCAAACAAGTTACCAACCAAGTACACGATCAGGTCTCTGTTTTTTTCAATATCAGGACCAAAGAACAGCGCTGCTAACACGGCTGAAAATAATGCAAACAGTAATAAAGTGAGCGTTGCTGGCATCCAATGATCTTTATGCTCTGTACGGGCGTTTTGTCTGTCTTGCAATTCGGCTTTGTATTCTTCCAATGCAATTTTTTGCAGCTCAATATTCGCTTGGCGAATTTGCTCTCGCTCAGCATGCGCCCACTCTTGCAACCTCAGTGCAGCATCAGGATTATTCTTTAACTCTGCTGCCACGGCTTCTGGTGTGTTGTCCGTGCCTAAAGCTCCAGCAATTTGGCTACCAATACTGACTGCTAAACCAACTGGGCCACTCAATAACGGAGCTACAGCGCCAGCGATACCACCAACCGTGTTTGCGATTTTTTGCCATTCCATGATCAATTTACTCCCTGCTCTAAATACCTGGCTTCACGCCAACGGCGTGTAGAATATCTATCACCAAAATCAACAAGTTCATCAATCATGGCTTGCGTGTTTTGCGTTATGGCCGTGCGCCAAAACTTAGGACAGCGTTTAGATAAATCGCCATACTGAAACGCCACCGATGCAATCACGGTTTGCATTGGTTCTGGCAGTTGTTCAAACTTGATTGCTGAATGTTGGTTGTACTTTTCAACTACGTACTCGGTCTGTTGCTGCTTAACACATAAATCAATAATGGTTGCTTCGTTTTCGTTAATAGTAAGCGGGTTCTGCTTACATGCTTTTTGTGCTTGTTCGCCTTTTAATAAGCAAAAATGCTTTAATTTATTAGCAATAAATTCGGGCAATAAGTATTTCAGTCCAGCTTCATCGCATTGCCCAATATCAAAGCCGGTGGCTATGGTTACCCCAGATTTTGAATTAGCGGCATCAGGCACATAGCCTTTTAGTTGTGCGCCACCTTCTAGCTCTGAAATGAAGCTGTAATTAACTTTGATATTGTTCATATTGCTACTCGCTCAACTCTTGGCACGGAACACAGCGCTGCACACCTGGTACTGCTTTTTGCCGTGCTTTTGGTATTGGGTCACCACACTCAATGCATTCCGTTGCACTGAGTTTGTGGCTGTTGTTAAGTCCTTTTAATCGCTGATCAACAAAGCGTTGTTCAGCGCGTTCCTGTGCAATAACTAGGTGATCAATAAAATCCATTTACGCTCACCTTTACTGCACTATGTTTTCGATTTCGTCTGGGCGTAAGTACGGCACACCATTGATATGCACAAAATCAGGGCTCGTTACATCAAACGGGATCTTAAATAAGCTTGCTTGCCCGCCTTTTTTATCAATGTCTAAAATGTCACTGAGCTTGATGCGGCAACCAAATGCTTCAACCTTCATTTCATCTTTTGAGGTCTTGCCGTAAAACATGATGTCGAACGGTTCCATACCACGCCAAGAACCGGCTCTCTTCGCTGCATCTGAGATAAGTGCAAAGTTACTCGCATTAACTGACAGCTCACCATTTGCCGATACATCACCATCAACCGCACCATCAGGCACACCCCCAGTTTGTGATACCGCACTGTTATCGGTGATCGATAACGTGGCCGTGTCCACATGCACCATAATGTCACCTAAGTTGACGTTAAAATTCATTCCAGATAAACGCATGATGACTGCTCCTAGTTGCTGCTTAAATCAAGCATGATGTTGACGGTAATTTCTTTCGGGCTGTTGTATGGACGGACAACTAAATAAATAACGACGCTCTTATTGTTAGTCCAAACAATAGTTATATCCCCTTCAACTGGTGGTTGAATTTCACCAGGGAACTGTGTGCCATTGATAGTGGTGCTTTTACTCATTGCACGAAGCGGTTTAGTAAAATAACCCTTGTTTAATTCAATGCTGTTCGGTGTTGAATTAAGCGTGCGATTACCAATACGACGAATAGCAAGCACACGCACTTCTCGACTGGCTTTATGAGTAGAGCGCAAGTGTTCAAGGTATTGATAGTCACCACCCGTTGCATCGAGCGTTTGTGCATCACTCCAATACACACCTTCATAGTCGCTATACCACTGCGGCACACTCATGCGGTTATTGGCTAGTGTTTCTAATGTGGCAAGTGATAATGGCTCGCCGTCTGTATCAACCGGTGCATCGCCTAGCCCTAACACACTGCCTGTTTCCACACGCATTGGGCTATCTGCAATGCTTACGCTGCGGTCACATAATCGGCCAGCTAATACACCCACGTTATTGCCGTGCAGCTGTGGCACTGGCACCACTAAATGCGCGGCAATACCATCTTGAATAGCAATGGTTGCGGCTTCATACGCAGCCCATGTTTGTGTTGCTACATCAATACCAGGTAACGCAACTAAGCTAGAAACAAAGCGACCTAATTTGGCTTGTAGTGATGTTAGGTGGTCATGGATATCGGTAAGACCTGCGCTAGTGCTCTGCTCGTCACACACCACCACCATTTCAAAGCTTTGCACCTCATTTGCGCGGTCAATCGCTTCAAGTAGATCCTCACCATCGGCAAGCGGGTAAACCGCTGCGGTCCAGTTTTGGCCTGCATTACGTTGAGCGGCAATAAGAATGTCGCGCAATGGGCTATCTGCAAACGCATCATCTAAATCTGTTTGTGCACCAACACTAAATAGCTGGCTCTCTTCATCTACTGAACCGGCACGGCCAACAAACAAGAAGTGTCGTTCGACACCTTCAATGTCACCTTGCCCTAAATTCAAATTGTTAACTTGCACTTTACCGAGTGGCATTGGCTTATCCTCGTTTATTGAGTTGGTTTAATATCTGCGCGAGTTCGCGCTGAACGTTTATGGTGGTGTCACCTAAAAATGGGCGAGCATCAACAGGGATATCCCAGCTTTTACGCTGTTTTTCGTCACGTAATATGCTTAGCATCAAGGTTGCTTTACCGTGATTTAAACTCGCTTGAATCTCTTTCACACTGGCGCGGCGGTAACCTTTGCCCTTGCTCTTTGGTACTTTGAACCCTTCCGCTGACAGCGCTTTTGCTTGGCTACGCGTACACGGCGCTTTGTAATCCGGCTTTCCGTGAATACGTGCCATTCGGCTAGCTGTCATTCTCTCGGTGCCACCTTCTTGGTGCATGGCAGCAATTCGCCCAGTGAAAGCCGCTTTGTGCTTTAGCTCTAAGCGGTTGCTGCTTTTCACATACGGTTCAAGTGTTCGGCCCATGCGTTTAAGTAACTTGCCTTTTTTACCGCTTTTGCTCGGCGTAAACTTTTCACCATCTACCGTGGTTTGAGTGCGAATGCGCTTACGAGCAAGCGCCCGTTCGTGACGACCGAGTGTTTTTAAAACACGCACTCGTTTACTCGCTGGTAAGGCTAAAAGCTGTAGTTGGTGCTTAGCACTGAGTGCTTGGCGTTTGTTTGGGGTGATCACAATGCTCATGCGCGCCCCACTACATCAACATCGACATTTTCAGCCACGTTAATTGGTGCAAGCGACACATAGTAACGACCACCATTAAACTGCACTGGCCCGTTGTCATCAGGGATAAGCTCAATGTCATCCATCAGTTCTAACTCAATCAGTACCGTGGCGTTGTCATCACTAATTAAATCAATGTCTATTTCGGGATCATCTAAACCGAATTCGTCGCGCTGCCACTCGCTATCAATTAAAAACGCACATACCATGGCAAACAGGTTGTAAGGGTTAACCTTTTTATGTGGGAATTTTTCAATCGCAATAATGGCTGTGTGTTTCCACCTCGCCACTAAGTAACCGTCTTGCCCTTGATCTGAATTGCAAATGATTAACTTGCCGCGTTCTTGCCAAGCATCAATGTTGTTCTTACGAATTGCACCATTTAAGCTGGCAACTAAAAATTCGCAGACTTGCTGTAACTGGCTAATAGTTTGGCTCATAGCGAATGCACTCCTGCACGGCCAAGACCAAGCAATAAGCGAATACTGCGGTTTGATTGCGCTAGAATTTGATTTTGCTGTTCAACGTCTTCAGCTTTGTTATTGCCCGTCTCTTTTTGATCAACTGCCGAAAAGTACCCCATAAGATCACTGTGGGAACGGGCATACACAGCGCCACGGTAAACACTTTCTTGGCTTTGGCTAAACTGCGGCACACCATCAATCAGGGTGAAAGAAACATCCGTGTTACCTTTCGCAATATAATTATTAATTTGCTGCTGAACCTCTAACACACTGCGGTTTAGCGAATCAGCAATTACCGTTTCTTCATAATATTCAGGTATGCGGCGATGATTACGGAACTCTTCTGTGCTAAGCACAGGCCAGCCGCTATCAGCATCAATTTCAATGCTGTCATCTGCTGTATGTTCAAATCCGAATGTCA
>Ga0213832_1000853_pt1 | contig 11939 bp, 18 predicted proteins | sample SWATP13_FD_161660 | JGI IMG/M metagenome (GOLD analysis project Ga0213832, IMG submission 161660) | Coastal seawater microbial communities from Marineland, Florida, United States - SWA TP1 #3 | ecosystem: Environmental > Aquatic > Marine > Coastal | place: USA: Florida | collected 2016-08-06 | reverse complement strand
GTCCCGCTGCCGTCGGAAGGGCCGCAGGCAGCAAGGCCAAGGCAGGCCGCCAGAAGAACGAAAAAGCGCTGCATCGCCTGCCCCCTAGCAGCTAACGCCGCCGCGGTCAGGTCTCACATTGCGACAAACAACGTTCGAAGTCGGTCAGACCTTGCGGAAAGCGTCAAGGTTAGGCGGCGGCAGCGCGCGGTGGGCCCACGAACGCTCAACCATGCCCAGCGCCGGGTCGGCATCGGTGTTCAAGGGACGGCGTGCCTGCTGCGAATCGACTTCAATATCAAAGGCGATGCCAAAGCGATTGTCCTGCACCCACGCAACCGAGCCCATCACCTCACCAATGTTGCGCAGTTCGACCGCCACACGATGGCCGCGCTGCACCTTGATGTTGGTGCCCTCGGCCATCATGCCGCCATCGGACAGGTTGCGGACCCGGACCCGGTGGCGTTCGCTGTTTCGTTCGATCTGGACATTGGCGAGCAGAAACAGGCTGTCGCGCGCCACACTGCGAGTCTCCATTCCTGTCATTGATGATCTGCCTTTCGTGCCGCGTTTGCAGTTGCCATCACCCTATCGCCTTGCAGCACAGGGTTCCACACAGGCTTTGGCAAATCAGAGTTAATCAGCGGTAAATCGTCGCCGCGCCGGGGGTCTCGAATGTGCAAGCGTACCAAACTGGCACCACTTCGCGCCAGAGCCTTACCCCGCGCACAGGATCAATCGTCGCGGGAGATCTTTTCGCGGCGTTCGTGGGCTTCCTGAGCCTCAACCGTCATGGTGGCAACCGGCCGGGCAATCAGACGCTTGAGACCAATCGGATCGCCGGTCACTTCGCAAAAGCCATATTCGCCTTCGTCGATGCGGCGCAGCGCAGCGTCAATCTTGGCGATCAGTTTGCGCTGGCGATCGCGGGTGCGCAATTCGATGCCCCAGTCCGTTTCGCTCGACGCGCGATCAGTGAGGTCAGCCTCGCGGATCGGGCCATCCTGCAGCGATTGCAGAGTTTGGCCAGCAGCGGAATGAATCGAGCGTTTCCATTCGATCAGCAGCATCCTGAAATAGGCCTGCTGCGCCTCGTTCATATATTCCTCATCCTCGCTCGGCGTATAGTCCGGTGCGAGCATGCGCTTGGCTTTTTCGAGAACGTCGATGTCGTCAGAAAGTGCCGATGGCATGTGGCCCTCTAATCCCATGAGCTTTCACCGGGAACGCTGCGGGACCACACCCGATCAACGGCCAGCCAAAGCTTGGGCCAAGCCTATAGGCAAGCACCCTTACGCGCACAAGCGGCTTGTGCCTCCTATCCCCACGCAAACGGACTGAATGGCCGACGAAAACATCGTTAATCATTTGTTAGCCATGTTCAGCGAGTTTCGCAGATGCCGGAGCCGCCCAATTGGAGGGGCCCTTTGGGGGCAAAGTGGTCCGGCACGAGAAGGGGGACAGATTCATGCACCTGACTGCGATTGAAACGAACCGAGCAACCAAGATTGCACCGGCTGTGACCGATCTGGCACTCGCGCGGCTGCTGGCAGATGCCGCGCGCGGCGATGCCAATGCCTGCTTTGATCTGGGAGTGGCTTTTTCCACCGGCAGCAGCGGCGCCGAGTATGATCTGATCGAGGCCCACAAGTGGTTCAATCTGGCCGCTGCCCGCGGTCATGGGGAAGCCGCCCATTGCCGCGCGGATATCTCCGATGAAATGACCGCCCGCGAAATCGCAGAAGCCCAGCGCCGGGCACGCGAATTCCTCAGCGCAGGCCAGCGCAAGGTTGCCTGATTACGCTTTCCTGAAGGGCGTGCGCGCATCCAGATAGAACTGGTCCTGCGACACACCGGCGCGCTCGCGTTCTAGGAAATCGGCAATCGCACTGCGAAAACCGGCGTCCGCAATCCAGTGCGCCGAGATCGTCTGCACCGGCTCATAGCCACGCGCCAGCTTGTGCCCGCCTTGCGCGCCTGCCTCGACCCGTTCGAGCCCTCGCGCAATCGCGATATCGATCGCCTGATAATAGCACAGCTCGAAATGCAAAAAGCGCACATCGCGCGTGCAGCCCCAGTATCGTCCGTAAAGCGCATCCGACCCTGCAAAGTTCAGGGCGCCTGCAATCGGCGTTTGCCCATCATAGGCAAGGATCAGGATGATCCGCTCTCCCATGCGCTCGCCCAAGAGGCTGAAGGCCTCGCGCGTTAAGTAAGGCTGGCCCCACTTGCGCGCGCCGGTATCCTGATAGAACACCCAGAAGGCATCCCAATGCTCCTCACGGATATCGCTCCCCGACAAGTGCCGGATGGTGAGGCCCTCACACGCCGCCGCGCGTTCCTTGCGCAAGTCCTTGCGTTTGCGCGAAGTGAGCGCGGCGAGGAAATCGTCGAAACTTCGATAGCCGCGATTAAGCCAATGGAACTGGATATCGCTGCGCATCAGCCAGCCGCCTGCCTCGAACAGAGCGCGCTGTTCCGGCTCGATAAAGGTCGCATGGGCGCTCGATAAACCGTTGTTCGCGCAGACTGTCTCGGCGGCCTTCAAAAGATGCGCAGCAAGGCTTGCATCACGCATCAACAGGCGCGGACCATTGGCAGGCGTGAAGGGTGCTGCGATCTGCAACTTGGGGTAATAGCGCCCCCCTGCCCTGTGCCAGGCATCGGCCCAGGAATGATCGAAGACATATTCGCCCTGGCTATGCCCCTTGGCGTAAGACGGCATCGCGGCAAGCAGCGTGCCCGCCTCATCGGTGATGACAATCGGGGCAGGCTCCCACCCGGTGCCGGGGCCGACTGACCCTGAATCCTCCATCGCGGTGAGAAATTCGTGGGAGACAAACGGGTTACGATTGCCCCCCAGCGCATTCCATTCGGAGGGCGCGAACTGGCCAACCGAAGGCGCAAGCCGGACAGTCAACTCGTTGCCGCTCACGCGAGCCCCGCCCCTTCGGCAATCAGCGCATCGGCGTGCGCCAATCCGATCGCGCGGGTTTCGGGGGAACGCACCGTCCAGGTGAGCAAGGGCCCCTGCGCAGTCCGCCACGCCGCGGCTTCGGGGCGCGCAAGATCGCGCACATCAATCGCCAGAAAATCCGGCTGCGCCAAAGCAAGATTGTCGGGTTCGCGCCACACGCCTTCAAAGCCGTTCTGGAGCGAATCGGTTCCCACCAACCCGCGCGTGATAGGGGGGGCGTGTTTCGCAAACCATTGGCCTGCCCGCGGATCGAAACTCATCACCGCAACATCGCCAGCATAGCCCTCAAGCAGGCGAGCGACATAAAGGCACGTCCAATCAACATCATAGCCGGGCTTGGACTTGATCTCGATCAGCACGGGCACGCGCCCGGCGATCACTTCAAGAAAGCGCGCCAGCCGCACGGGGTGCTGATCGGTTCCGAGCAGGCGGAGCGTTTCGAGATTATCGGCGTCAAGTTCCTCGGTCGCCTCAGGCCTGCCAGTCAGCCGTTCGAGCTCCCAGTCGTGGAACACCATCGGGTGATCGTCACGGCTGCGCTGAATATCGCATTCGATACCCATTCCCCGCGCGATCGCGCCCTCGGCAGCGGCGAGCGAATTTTCCGGCACGCCCGCTCCATGCAGCCCCCGGTGGGCATATTCCCACTGGGTCAGCCAAGCGGGAGCGGGCCTTGCACTCATGCCTTCAAAGCGACAATCGCATCCACCTCAACCGCAGCGTTCAGCGGCAGCGCGGCCACCCCAACGGCTGCGCGGGCGTGCTGGCCCGCGCCGCCGAACACCTGCTCCATCAGATCGGAAGCGCCATTGGCGACCTTGGGATGGTCGTAGAAATCGGGCGTCGAAGACACGAACGCGCCCAGCTTGACGATGCGCTCGACCTGTTCGAGCAGGCCCGCTGCTTCGAGCTGCGCCAAAATCATCAAGCCGCAGGCGCGCGCGGCAACCTGCCCGTCTTCAAGACTGACATTCTCGCCCAGCCGCCCGGTCATCACCTTGCCATCGGCAAAGGCAATCTGCCCGGAAACATAGGCCATGCCGCCGGTCACCACGACCGGCACATAGCTGGCGACGGGGGCTGCGGGCTTGGGCAAGGTGATGCCGAGTTCAGCGAGGCGGGCTGCAATAGTCATGCTGTTGTCCTTCCAATCATTCAGTCTCTTCAAGCCGCTGGAGAATCCACGGCAATGCCTCGTCCCAGCGATCAATCCGCGAATGGGCATGGCCTGCCTTGTGGGCGCAATCAATGGCATGGGCGATCATCGGTTCGCCGCACAGGTGGAGCCGGGTGACGTGGGGGGTCAGTTCCGCCACGCTTGCATGATGCTGCGCCAGATCATCAATAAACAACGCCTTGGTCGGCGCGTGCTCGGCAATAATCTTCTGCAAGGCGGGGCCTTTGGGGCCTTGATTGGTGTAAACCTCGGCGTGAATGCCAATAGCGGCCAATTGTGCAGCGCGCTTGTCGCGGCGTTCGTCCACCAGATTGGTGAGGATCACCACATCAGCCACTTCGGCAATGGTGTTGATCGATTCGACCGCGCCTGCAATCGCCTGTTGGCTATCCATTTGCGTGTCGAAAAACCGCCCCAGCATCCGCCAGATGTCTGACGGCTCCAGAAATTCGCCGGTTGATTGCCAGCGCATCGCGTGGGCAAAATCATGGCCTTCAAGATGGAAACTGACGCCTTGGGTCGCCTCCAGCCAATCCTTGAACGGGGCGACCATGTGGAGCAGCACTTCGTCGCAATCGGAGATAATCAGCGGGCGGGTCATCGGGTCAGTTCCTTGGCAGCTTGGATAAGGTCTTCAGGAGTTACCGCCAGCGCTTCTGCTGCGGCAACGAGATCGGGTTCATGACCGCTTAGGAAATCAAGCGCGCTAGCCAGAACCGCAGGATTATCAAGGCTGCGGCGAAGACCATCAGGATCAAGCCCTGTCAAATCAAGATAACGCTGGGCGCGCGCAGGCTCCCCCAGCAGCCAGCCAAGCGCCGCAAGCGCCAACATATCGGGCTGCATGTCAGGCGTATCATTCGAGGATGAGGGGTTGTGCGGGATTGTCCTAGCCTTAATGCGTGGTTAGTCTGAGTTCATGTCAGATGCGGGGCGAGCAGTGACAAAACGTATAATGGTTGTCGAGGATAACGACCTCAACCGCAAATTGTTCTGCGATGTGCTGCGCGCGAACGGCTTTGAGGTCGAGCCTGTGGCGGATGGAGCCAAGGTGCTGGAGACGGCACGCAATGTTTCGCCCGATCTCATCATCATGGACATCCAGCTGGGCGGCGTGTCAGGTGTCGATCTGATTGCCGCTGCCAAGCGCGACCGGGCCTTGTGCGAAATTCCGGTGCTGGCCGTCACTGCCTTTGCGGCCAAGGGTGATGAGGAACGCATCCGGTCTGCGGGCGCTGCGGGCTATCTTTCGAAGCCGGTTTCGATCAGCCCCTTCATGAATGCGGTGCGCGAATTGCTGCCTGCCTGAGGCTGGCTAGAGCGTGTTCTCGGCCACAAAAACCGCCAGCGTCAGCGCAAGGCCGGCCAGAAATATCCAATAGGCAATGCTCAGATAGCGATATTTGCGGCGATGCAGCACTTGCCCGTTCTGGTAAAGATCGCGCAGCATCATTCGGTAAAGCTGTTCTTCCGAAGCCGCCCGGCGCAAGATGTCATCGGCCCATTCTTCCTCGTCCAAGTCAGCAAAATGCGAGAAGAACAGCGGGTTGATCTGATCCTTGGGAACCTTGCCCATGCTGATGCGCGGCATGATGGCAAGCACGGCAAAGAATGCCGAAAGAAAGGCGGTTGCGGCAAGGCACAGCATCGCTGCGCTTGTAGAATCGCTGAAAGCTTGGCTGATCAACAGCGAAAACACCACGAATGTTGCACCAATCAGGATGTTGGCTTTCTGGTCAGCCATTTGCGAAAGGGTCAGGGCTGCCAGCTGGGCGGTGCGCAGCGCGTGCACGCTATTGACCGAAAAAGACGTTTTTTCAGTGCGCTGGGTGTCGGCCAACGGTGTTTCTCCCAATTGCCGATCTGCCATTGCCTTCCCCCTGCCACCGCGCCAAACTTGACAAGCTGCATCATCCGCCGCTTTGCAGCCGTAATAGCTGGCTAGGGCCCGCCTCACAACCAACTGCAAAAGAGCGTATTGCTGCCATGACCCCCCAAGAAATTGATGAGCGCATCCGTGCTCTGGTCGAACCCTTCAACAAGAAGGGCGTGGACATCACTGACGCCACGACCTTTGCCAATGATCTCGAATTTGACAGCCTCACGGTGATGGATTTCGTCGCCGAAATCGAAGACGCCTTTGACGTCATAATCTCGATGAACCAGCAGGCCGAGATCGAAAACTGGGGTCAATTGGTCGCGGCAGTCCACAAGCTTGCCAATAGCTGATAAGAGCCGCGTATGAGCGACACCCTGACCACCGCCGAAGCTGCCGCTGCGCCTGTCGATTTGCTGGCGAAATTCGATCCCATCATCCAGACCCGCGAAGCCTTGCTGGCGAGCGGCGTGGAAGACCCGTTCAATCTGGTGATGGAAAAAGTGCTCTCCCCGACCCGCGCGATCTGCAACGGGCGCGACACGATTTTGCTCGGCACTTACAATTACATGGGCATGACCTTTGACCCCGACGTGCTCGAAGCGGGCCGTCAGGCGATGACCGAATTCGGCGCGGGCACGACCGGCAGCCGGGTGCTCAATGGCACCTTCCGCGATCACCGCGATGTTGAGGCAGCCTTGCGCGAATTCTACGCCATGGATCATGCCATGGTGTTTTCCACCGGCTATCAGGCGAACCTCGGCATTATCTCGACCATCGCGGGCAAGGGCGATTACATCATCCTTGATATCGACAGTCACGCCTCGATCTATGATGGCTGTGCGATGGGCCGCGCCGAGGTGGTGCCGTTCAAGCACAACGACATCGAAGCGCTCGAAAAGCGCCTGAAGCGTCTGCCGGCAGAAGCAGGCAAGCTGGTGGTTCTCGAAGGCGTCTATTCGATGATGGGCGATGTCGCGCCCTTGAAGGAAATGGTCGAACTGTCCAAGCGCTACGGCGCGATGGTGCTGGTGGACGAGGCCCATTCCATGGGCTTTATCGGTGAACATGGCCGCGGCGTCGCCGAAGAACAGGGCGTGATCGACCAGGTCGATTTCATCATCGGAACCTTTTCCAAAAGCGTCGGCACAGTCGGCGGTTTCTGCGTCTCGAACCACCCCAAGTTCGAAGTGCTGCGGCTGGTGTGCCGGCCTTATGTCTTCACCGCGGCGCTGCCGCCTTCGGTGATGGCGAGCTCGGCCACCTCGATCCGCAAGCTGATGCTTGGGCATAACAAGCGCGCGCATCTGTGGGAGAATTCGCGCACGCTGCACGCAGGTCTTACCGCAATGGGCTTCAAGCTGGGCACCGAGACCCCGCAAAGCGCGATTATTGCGGTGATCATGCCGGATCTCGAAAAGGGCGCGATGATGTGGGAGGCGCTGCTGCGCGAGGGGCTCTATGTGAACCTCGCCCGCCCTCCTGCGACTCCTGCGGGGATGACACTGCTGCGCTGTTCGCTATGCGCGGAACATTCCTCGGAGGAAGTGCAGACGATACTCGGCATGTTTGAACGCGCTGGCAAGGCAATCGGGATTATCTGAGAGCCCTCCTCCCCTCGGGTAGGGTTTAGAGGGCGGGGGCTTTCGCCTCTCAATGCAGCGAGATAATCCCGTCCACCGCGCGCCATTCCTGCGGGCCGATCAGGTGCTGATGCGCGACCCGCACGGAATGGATCACAGCCTCGATCTCGCGCCGCCAGAAATCGAGGAAATTGTGAAGCTCGGGAAATTGCGGGGCGACATCATATTTCTGGATCACGAATTGCTGCAGCAGGCTGCGGTGATCGGGCATGAAATAATGGATGTGGATGGTCGCAAGACCATAGCCCTGCATCTGGCGGAGAAAATCGGAATCGCTCATCAACGCTCCTCTGATCTGCGGCGGGAAGACAAGCCCCGCGCAATCAGAGTGTCACAAAAATTCGTGAATTCAATCTGAATTGTAACATTCGGATTATGGAGCGGTGGTTATCTGTTGCAAACTGGCCGCAGAACAGGGGTCTTCTTTCTTTCCGCTGTCGCCGCCAACCTGCGTGATGATGAAAATCCCGCCGATCACCAGCGCCACAAAGGCCGCTGTGACAAGGCCGAGGTAACGATCGATGAAACTCTTGATCGGTGCACCGAAGAGGCGGAACAGGGCGCCCACAGTAAAGAAGATCATCCCGCGCCCGATCAGGCTTGCCCCCACAAAGGTGACGAGGTTCATATCGACAAAACCGGCAGTAATCGTGAGCAGCTTGAACGGCACAGGCGTTGCGCCGGCAATGATGATCGCTTCCCAGTCATATTGTTTGAGATAGCAGGCCGCGACAGGAAATTTTTCCGACAGGCCAATCGCTGCCAACAGCCATTGACCCACCGAATCATAAAGCGCTGCACCGATCAAATAGCCAAACAACCCACCTGCGACCGAGGCGAGCGTGGCAATAATCCCGAACCGCAACGCCTTTTTGGGCTCAGCCAGACACATCAGCCCCAGCAGGGGATGGGGCGGGACAGGGAAAAAGCTCGCCTCGATGAAGCAGAAGAATGCCAGCCAGCCCTGCGCATAGGGGTGCGCGGCCTTATCCATTGTCCAGTCGTAAAGACTTCGCAGCCACGTCACCTGCATCGCTCCTATCAGACGATGGGGCGGGCCCTAGGCGAGGGACGGCCCTCAAGCAAGCGCCCTTGTATAACCTATTTGGTGTTTTATTGTTGACATCGTAACGCTATTTGGTTAGCAAAGGACATCATCGAAAAATTGTGATTCGCCGACAGGCGGCCTTGCCGGGAAGCAAGCGCCGCCCTTCGGCGTTTCGGCAACCGGGAGAATGGCCATGGTCGACGATGGCACAACCAAGGCCTCCGGCAAGCGCCGCTGTGGCTCACGCTGGCGCGACCACTTTCTTGAACATCTCGCCGAAAGCTCGAACATCACAGCATCGGCAAATCGCGTCGGGGTGCCGACCAGTCGGCTCTATCGCGAGCGGCGGCAAAATCCGGAATTTGCCAGGGCCTGGCTCGCTGCGCTTGGCGAAGGTTATTTTCTACTCGAAATGGAGGTGTTGCGGCGGCTGCGCGAGGGCGATCAAAAGGCCAAGGAGGGCGAGCGCTATGATTTCGTCAACGCCTTGCGCTTGCTGACAGCCCACCGCGAGAACGCAGCGCACGCCGAGGCGCAGCAACGCAATGTCAGCGCGGCCGAAGTGCGCGCCTCGATTGACCGCAAGGTCGAGGGCATCCGCCGCCGGATCGAACAGGAAAAGGCGCGCAAGGCCAAGGGCGAATGAACATCGATCGCTTTGACTGGCTTGCCGATGACAACTCGACAGCAGCAGCAGAAATCACCGCAGCGCTCGATCAGCGTGAAAGCGATGAGTGGCCTTATCACTGGGGCATACAGGCGCGCGATGAACAATTGCCCCCACAGGGCCACTGGCGGATCTGGCTGATCCTCGCCGGACGCGGCTTTGGCAAAACGCGCGCTGGTGCTGAATGGGTGCGCGACATCGCAGAACGTTGTCCCGAAGCGCGCATCGCGCTTGTCGCAGCAACGCTTTCGGAAGCGCGTGCAGTCATGGTGGAAGGCGAAAGCGGCATCATCGCCTGTTCACCGCCCGACCGCCGCCCGGTTTTCGAGGCATCGCTCAAGCGGCTGCGCTTTCCCAATGGGGCCCAGGCGTTGATCTATCCCGCGCAGGAACCCGAAAGCCTGCGCGGGCCGCAGCACAGCCACGCCTGTCAGGCAATCGTAGAAGCAATTTTTCGTCAATCAATATCTTGCGGTGCTGGATGCGTTGGCGAGCCGAACGATTGTGGCCTCACTTGCCAGTCCGCCAGCCGACCCACATGAAGGCGATTGTTTTCGAGTTGTCGCACCAGCGGTTGACGGGTGGGCCGATCGCGAGGACTGCCTTGCTCTGCGGGTTGGCGGGGATTGGCACTTCATCGCGCCCCAACAAGGCATGATGATTCACGACGCCTCGCAAAAGCAATGCCTGCATTTTGATAGCAGTTGGCACAGCGCAAGTTTACCCGCTGGAGCGACGGGTGGTGCATCGATTTATGCTGAGGCGCGTGCTTTGCGTGCGCAGGTCATTGACGCACTTGCCAAACTGGGGCTAGTGGCGACCCAACCGGCGTGATTCAGGGATTCCTCTCCGTCAAGCCGGTCAAAACAAAAATGGTTCGACAGTCGTGAGCGATTGCGGCTTATTGGTACTTTATTGCAACACTAGAGTGTCTTTGATCTGAGCGATCTCTTGCCTCTCGGTGGCGAAAAAGATACAGACCAATCGTGCCTAAGTTCGATAACGAAGGGGAATGAGATAATGCGCAAAATTGTCATCGGGATGGCAATGGCCTCAACCGCGCTGACCGCACCCGCCATGGCCCGCGATGGCCAGTGGTATATTGAGGGTAACGCCGGCGCTATGATCGTTCAAGACAGCAACGTTGATATCACCGGAGCTGTTGACTCAGCAGCGTTAGACTACAACACGGGCTACGACTTTGGAGGCTTGGTTGGGTACGATTTCGGAGCATTCCGCCTTGAGGCTGAAGCTAGTTACCGCAGGGCAACGATAGATGCAGCGTCCTCAAACCCTCCGGGACTCCCCGTTGACCGTACCGGCGGGAACACACGGTTATTCACTGGAAGGGCCCCTGCCGAGGGCAGCGTTGATGCGCTTAGCTTTATGTTGAACGGCCTGCTTGATTTTGGCAGTGATGGCGGACTGCAGGGCTTCATTGGCGGCGGCGTTGGTGTCGCACGTATTGGGTTAGAGGGTACTCTTGACCGTCAAAATGCAGCTGGTACCGGTTTCATTGACGACTCAGACACAGGGTTTGCATATCAATTGCTTGCAGGCGTTCGCGCTCCGATTAGCAGTTCTTGGGATGTTGGGCTTCGATATCGCTATTTTGTAGCCCCCAATGTCAATATGGTTGACCCAATTGGTCGGACCTTCAACACTGATTTTACAAGCCATTCGTTGCTTGGCACTCTAACCTATAACTTCGGCGCCAAGCAGGCTGCTCCGGTAGTTGCCCCGCCGCCGCCGCCGCCCCCGCCGCCCCCGCCGCCCCCGCCGCCCCCGCCGCCGCCGCCGCCGCCGCCGTGCAACACTGGCCCGTACATCGTCTTCTTCGACTTTGACTCGTCGGCAATCACGGCAGAAGCAGCCTCGGTGCTCAACAACGCGGTTGCAGCCTATGCGAACTGCGGCACCGCTAACGTCATGCTGGCTGGCCACACCGACCGTGCAGGTAGCGCAAAGTACAACATGGGCTTGGCAGCGCGCCGCAACGACTCGGTACGCGAGTATCTCGTCGGCCGTGGTATCGCTGCGACACGCATCAGCAGCGAAGCCTTCGGTGAATCGCGTCCGCGCGTCCCGACCGCTGACGGAGTGCGCGAGCCGCAAAACCGTCGCGTGGAAATCACCTACGGCCCCGGTTCGGGCATGTAATCGATTTCCCTACGTGGAATTTTGAAAGGGGCCGGAGAAATCCGGCCCCTTTTTTTGATTGGCCATGATAGCTAGGGCAGCGATTACTGCGCTCTGGCAACGGCTCACCCTTCCCGTACGGATTTCGGCAAGCCCCTCGGTCATGAGAGCAAGCCACTCATAACGAAACTGACAGTCCTGACGAAGTGCACTGCGCCACGTCGCAACTGGCCGGACTCACCACACGTCGGCCCTGCTAAGCACCGGAGGAAATCGTCTGGGGCATTTGCTCCAAGCGATCAGCCGGTTCGCCTCGCTGAATTACTTACCGGCTGACGCCGGTAGGATCATGGCGAGGGGCTGAAGCCGTTTTTGTGGGTATGCCGGTCGAGATATCGCGTGATGATTTCATCGGTGACGTTGCCGGATGTGG
>Ga0213832_1000846_pt1 | contig 11998 bp, 11 predicted proteins | sample SWATP13_FD_161660 | JGI IMG/M metagenome (GOLD analysis project Ga0213832, IMG submission 161660) | Coastal seawater microbial communities from Marineland, Florida, United States - SWA TP1 #3 | ecosystem: Environmental > Aquatic > Marine > Coastal | place: USA: Florida | collected 2016-08-06 | reverse complement strand
GTGAAAGTAGGACATCGCCAGGCTCCTAACTCAGTCGCAAGACTTTAAATTAAAAATAATAAGAAAATTAAACAGAATTTTCTTGGTGACAATAGCGTTTTGGACCCACCTGACCCCATGCCGAACTCAGTAGTGAAACGAAACAGCGCCGATGATAGTGTGGCATTTGCCATGTGAAAGTAGGACATCGCCAAGATCCTAATTAGAGAAACCCGTTGCAGCAATGCAACGGGTTTTTTCGTATGTGGTCGCGATTTTACATCGCGTGCTACCCGCGAATAGACACTCCATGACGCGGAATGAACCTGCTGCTACGCGCTAGTATTTTGATAGTGAAACGGCATGTACACCTATGCCATTATGGTCACTAAAACAACCCGTAGGCCTCGGTTTCTTCCTCTTCTTGGTTTGCAAGATATTCTGGGCGGAATATGGCGCTTGGATCAATCAGTAACGTATGCTTATTTTTCATTTTGATTAAGCCGCGCATCATATTTTTTGTTTGTGGGTCTACATCAAAGCCGACGGAGGTTAACTTATCTAAGGGTTTAATATCTTCTTTTTTAACGTTGATGTTGTCTTCTACTTTATCAACCAGTAATCCTATGTGTGGTGTGATGCCATCTTTAGTGGTGAAGATAATAATAGGTTTGTAGTCGAGGATTATTTGCTCTCTAGCAGACTCAAATAAACGTATTAGTTGGTTAAAAATATGTCTCTTTTTCTCTTCAAATATATGGATTAACTTATCCTTAGATAGAGTTTTTTGTAGTTCGAGTAACTCTCCAGCCATGGCATGTAGTGCTCTGTGAGGCGTATCAAATTTGTTAAGAATGTTTTGCAAATCTTCATTGTCTGTTTTGAAGCTACTATACCAACGGCCAAAAGCACATTTTTCTGGATCAGTTGATTGTGTAAAAGCAACACCAGTTAGTAAGCTTTCTTCTAGGGCGTTTAACCAGAGTTGGTGCTCTTTTTCTTTCTCAGCTAATAAATCTGTTAACGCAGCATTTGTTTTATGGGTCGATTGGTTGTTAAGTACAATGCCTAAGTCAAATATAGGAGTGGGTGTATCCATGTAGTCTTTAACACCAATAAAGCTTTTATTTTCATTGGGTAGAGACGTTAGGTTATCTTCATAACGTTCTGTTAGAAGAATATCGAGTATTTTAAGTGAAATGGTCTTATGGCCAACACGAAAATTAATCAGATCCATATTTCCCTCAAAGCCTTATTAAGTCTTTAAAGCATAGAACATTATTCTGATTTAGCAGTAGTTAATCTTGATTACTTTTAAAATATGAGCGATAAATTTTTTTATCACTATTGCCAGTCTGTTCACTGAATAACCTTGCAAAGTCAGTATCTTCATCAAATAGTGCATTTAACTTGGAAAGTAAGCATTGGTTATTTAAAGGGGGAGAGCACTTTTGGGCAGCACTAACCAGTGCCACAGCATTCAAGTAACCTTCAAAAATTATGCGATTTGGCTTTCTTTGGTAGGGTTTAATATCTTCATTAAATTGCACGCACCAAGCGTTATCGCACAGATTAGGATCGGGGACGACTTCCGTGACCATAATATTGCTTGGATGGTTAATTCGCTTGTATAGTTCATGGCTTGATGCAAACGAAACGGCGGTGTAGTCGGGTGTGAAGCCTTGCTGGTAGCCTGTATTGATAAACTCAGCTAACGGTTTGTATGTGCCTACCATACAGATTGCAGTCGCTTTACTTTGTTTAAGTTGCGTAAGTGCCTTTGCAACATCTTCGCTATTGCGTTTAAAGCGGGCAACTTCAATAGGTTTTATTCCATATTTTTCTAAAGCTAAAATTAAATTACTTTCAACAACATAACCAAATTCATCAGCTTGAATCATTAATGCAATTTTTTCATGTTGGCGTTCTTTTACCAAGTAGTCGATTTGTTCAGACGCTTCATCTTGATAGCTGGCACGTAAGTTAAATACATTTGGCATTGAATTATTATGAAGAAAGTCAGCACCCGTGAAAGGCATCAAAAAGGGGACGCGATGCCTGTCGAGTAAAGGTTTAATTGCATGTGCAGTCGGTGTTCCCATCGAACCAAAAATAGCGTGGATGTTATCACTAAATAAAAATTGCCGTGTGTTTACAACCGTATTTTTGGGCTCGTACCCGTCGTCAGCAATGATGAGGTGGATATTTTGACCATCAATACCGCTATCAGCATTTATCTTATCGAAATAAATATTACTGCCGAAAGCTAATTGCTCGCCAATTTCTTTTGCAGGCCCTGATAGTGCTGTAGACATACCTAATTTAATAGGGGGAAGAGTGTCTTCGGCATGACCCAAAGTAGATAAAAGTGAAAGAGAAAACAATATGCTCTTAATTGTCGATATTATGGAGTAATTTAAAGTGAGCATACCAACCTTGCACTGCGGTTTTGAATTGTGTGTTTAATGCTTTTTTTCCTGACAAACTCGCTTCATTAATGAAGTGTTCGATACCAGTTTGCTGTAATATTAGCCGAATAAGTATGCGTTTTGTATCTTTATTAAGCAAGTGTAGACTAATTGGTGTATGCCAGAACAGTTGCCACAGTAGCGGTTGAGCAGAAAATAACGTGAATTCAGTGTTTAAAAGGCGCTCAGCTCTAGTTAGTAATGCAGCCGGGCATTCACTTTGTGAAAAATGAGGTAGTAACTCAGCAATCAGCTGCCACGGTAAGTGGCTAAAGTGGCCTAAAAGCTGTAAAGAAAAGTCGTGTTTAAACTCATTATTGAGTTGAGTTACTGAGTGCCTAGCTTGGCGGGTAAGTGGCTTTATTACTAAAGCCGAATGTTCCGCAGTTGCTTTATCGTGGCTAAACCCCAACTTAATGACCTTAAAACCATTACTTTGCCAAAACTTAACCAGAGATGCATTTGCGCCAAAGCTCGCACCGAAATAGTCGCAATTATCTAGCTGTTTTTCGCAGTAATTTAAGAGGCTTGAACCTACACCTTGCTGATGGCACTCTGGTGCGACAGCGATTCGCACAACTCTTGCAGAGCGTTTACATAAATCTTCTGTATTCTGGCTCAGTTGAGTAATGGTTTGTGCCATTAAATGGCCATGTGGTCTGCGCTTACCTGTTTTTACTTGCTCTGCGATTTCAGTCGTTAACCCTCCCTCAACAGCCACCAAACACACTGCTTTTAATGTATTTTCTTGCTTACAGATAGAGAGCTGTAACTCGGGTGCATCAAGCAGTTGACGCAAATCATTCACTGTGGTTTGGTAATGAGCCAGCGCGAGTAGTGCCATTATTTGGCTAAGTAGCTGCTCATCATCAACAAGTTGCTCTTTGCTGATGTTTTCAAATTGGTACTGCTTACTACTATGCGTGTCTAGGTACTTTGCATCGAGTAATAATAGTTCGCGTATACTATTTTCTAGCGGATCGCGCTTTGCAAAACGAATTGGTTCCTCAAGCGTAATTGTTTTTAGCGATTTAAATTGGCTACGTAAGTAATGTAAAAAGCGTAGCGTATAACCTCGCCCATTTCCCTCATAACCAACCATAGTGCTAGCAAACACAATTCGCGGATAACTTTTCAGAATTTGCAGTAGTATAGAAACCGGGATAGCCGCAGCTTCGTCGACAAATAACAGATCGCAGTCAGGCTTTTCATCTAACAGTGAATCTGGCGCAATATAGCTAAGGTTAGCCAGTTGCTTACAGTTTTGCTCTTTAGTTATACCAAGCTCAGATGCTAAATGTTTAAAGCTAGTTTGCACAGCTTTGGCTTGCGTTGTACAAATCAGGATTTTTTTATCTTGCATATTAGCAGCTGCAAGTCCTAAAGCGGCTGACTTACCACGGCCCCGATCTGCACTGATAACTAAGGGCCTATTAGCGCGTCCTGTCGCAGTTTTAATTATTTGCTCAACACACGCCTGTTGTTGCTGATAATTTATCTCAGCGGTTGCTGGCGATACTGATTGGTAGACGGGGACTGAGTGCTCAGTAAAATAATGTCGCTGTAGCTTCAACTTTGTAAAAAAGCGTTGATTAAAAAAGCTATGCGTAATTTCTTCGCCATAAGAGGTAATACTTGTGAGTGCAGGGTCTTGCCAATGATTGTCCTCTGGTAGCAATAAGATCAGTACACCACCTGCTTTTACGGTACCTACAAGCGCGGCCAGTTTATCCACATATAAGCCGCTAAAACCATCGAAAATTGCGTGTTGAAACTCTTGGCCAAGAATTTGGTGAGCATGTTTTGGAAACTCACTATTTGCTAATTGTGAGCTAGCGCTTAAAACATAGGTATTGTTAAGCGCTAGTTGGCTTGCGAACTGGTAGCACCAAGTTTCGCTGCCTTGCACGATAACGAGCTGGCGATGCTTTGCAAGCGTCAGCTCGTTACACAGTGCTGCTATGTATTCATTATAAGGCTTGAAGTCTTGCATACTGTGTTACAAGCCATTTGCTGCCTAGGTCATCAAAGTTCACTTGAATACGTGATTGTGCGCCACTACCTTCGTAATTGAGTACGGTACCTGCGCCAAATTTGGCGTGTAATACGCGTTGACCTAAGTTAAAGCCGCTGTCTTCAAATGCCGCATGGGTTACTGATGGGCTAAAGCGACCTGCGGCAGGTGGTCTAGAAACCTGTGTTTTAATACGAATTTCTTCGATGCAATCTTCAGGCATTTCGCGTAAAAAGCGTGATGGGCTGTGGTATTTTTCTTGCCCATATAAACGACGGCTTTCTGCGTGACTAATGTATAATTTCTCCATCGCACGGGTCATGCCAACATAGCATAAACGACGCTCTTCTTCTAAACGGCCAGACTCTTCGTTACTTTGCTGTGATGGGAACATGCCCTCTTCAACACCAACCATAAATACCAGTGGGAATTCTAGGCCTTTTGCTGAGTGTAGTGTCATCATTTGCACAGCATCTTCGTGCTCATCGGCTTGACCTTCACCAGACTCTAGTGAGGTATAGGCCAAAAAGCCCTGTAGTGGTGAGCTGAACTCTTCATCTTCAGGGAGCTCATATTGACCACATGCACTAATAAGCTCTTCTAAGTTTTCTACGCGAGCACGGCCTTTTTCGCCTTTTTCAGCTTGATACATAGCCATTAACCCCGAGGTTTGAATGGCGTATTTAGCTTGCTCCTCTAAGGTGAGGTCGCTGATCTTATCTTCGATATGTTCAACAAGCTCTAAGAATTTAGTCACTGCACTTGCTGCACGGCCAGATAAGTGTTGTTGCTCGATAATTGCTTTTGCAGCATACCAAAGTGGCAGAGACTCATTCCGTGCACAATCACGGATATGGCTTAGTGTTTTATCACCAATACCACGGGCAGGGGTATTAATAACGCGCTCGAAAGCGGCATCATCTTGGCGATTACCCACCAAACGTAAGTACGAAAGAGCATCTTTGATCTCTTGGCGTTCGAAGAAGCGCATACCGCCATAAATACGGTATTTTAAACCTTCTTGCAGCATCGCTTCCTCAAGTACACGAGATTGCGCGTTATTACGGTATAAAATGGCGGCATCTTGTAATGCATTACCCGCATTTAGCCAGCTACGTAGTTTGCTGCTAACAAAGCGGGCTTCGTCTAATTCATTAAAAGCAGCGTAAACAGAAATAGGCTCACCGTCATTGCCGTCTGTCCAAAGGTTTTTACCCATGCGTTCAGCATTATTTTTGATCAGTGCATTTGATGCTTTCAAGATGGTTGCTGTTGAGCGGTAATTTTGTTCAAGGCGAATCGTTTCGGCTTCGAAGTCAGTTAAAAAGCGTTTGATATTCTCAATTTTTGCGCCACGCCAGCCATAGATACTTTGGTCATCATCACCTACGATCATAATACTATTCGTATTACCTGCAAGTAACTTTAACCAAGCGTACTGGATTGTATTAGTATCCTGGAACTCGTCTACCAACATGTGAGCAAAGCGTTGCTGATAATGACGTAAAAGTGTCGGGTGATTTTTAAGCACTTCGTAGCAGCGCAGTAGTATTTCAGCAAAGTCGATTAAACCAGCACGATCGCACGCTTCTTGATATGCAGCATAGACTTTTAGCATCATCTGCTCATTGATATCGTAAGCTTGAATGTCTTTCGGGCGTAGGCCTTCGTCTTTTTTCGCGCTGATATACCAACCAAACTGTTTTGCAGGCCACTTTTTGTCATCGATGTTCATCGCTTTAAGTAAGCGTTTGATCATACGTTGTTGATCGTCAGAATCTAAGATTTGAAAGCTTTCTGGTAAGTTCGCTTCACGGTGATGGGCGCGCAAAATACGGTGAGATAAACCATGGAAAGTACCAATCCACATACCACCAACTGGTGCTTTAAGCGTTTCTTCTACACGGGTACGCATTTCTTTGGCGGCTTTGTTGGTGAACGTGACCGCAAAAATGCTGTATGCAGAAGCTTGTTCAACTTGCATGAGCCATGCGATGCGATGAACGAGTACTCGAGTTTTGCCAGAACCTGCGCCTGCAAGCACTAGCATGTTTTGCAATGGGGCTGCGACTGCATCCCGTTGTTTATCATTTAAGCCATCGAGTAATTCAGAAACGTCCATCGTTACGCCTTTTCAATCTATAATGAAGGGAGTATAACAGGTGTTTATGCAAGGCTAAATAAAATACTGTTTTTATAAACAGCTATTTTGGCAAGTCATTAAAATTGGAGTATAAAAATTGTGAATTTGACTTATTTTTAGCAAAAAGAACTAAAACCAAAATAACGCTATTTTTTAACACTTTGATTTGTAAGCTATAATAAGTTGGCATAAAGTGTGTTTATTAAAAGTATAATCATTAAAAACTACAGAGGTTAGTATGGCAGAGCAAGGTTCTGGTGGTAATGTAATCGCAGCAATTTGTAATATCTTTTTCCCTGGCTTAGGGCAGTTGGTACAAGGTCGTTTAATGGCGGCGATTGCATTCTTTTTAGCTTGGGTTATCAGTGGCGCGCTAATTTATGTCGCGATCGGCTTTGTGTTACTGCCGATTGTTTATTTATGGGCAATCATTGATGCCGCACGCTTTAGATCACGACTCTAGCTGTTTGAATAGCTTAAATACGGGCGCCACATTGGCGCTCGTGTTGTTTTTAGGGCTGCAAAACTCGCCACGTATAGCTGCAAACGGTATAATCAGCGTATTAACGTATTACGAGTCCCCTTCATGGAATATCAATTTATCCGTGACCCAATTAGCGGTTTACGCATTAAAATCTCTTCTGAACACGGCGTTATTGGTCGTTGGCTGAATGAAGAAATCGGAAAAGAAAAAGTCGCAATGGTGCAAGCTTTAATTGCTGCAGTTAAGTGTAGCCATGAGCCTTTAACCTTACAAGGCCAAGAAATTGATTTGATTTTAAGTAAAGATGAAGCGTTATTTGAAGCCCATGCACTACATCAAGACAACGAAGACTTAGTCGCCTATCAAGATGATGATTTAATGCTCGAAGAAGAGGGCTTATGCAGTGGCTGTGGTTTTGAAGACTTTGTTGATTTAATTGAGTCTTGGCAAGAGTTTACCCAAGGGCGATAAGCAGAAACAGATTCTGCTTATCTGTGGCTAGTTTATTGTTCATTGACTGATTTAACAGCCGCAAGCAATAAGTCTTCAGTTAAACGTACTTTATAATTTGGATTAGCATACTGAAAGTGAATTAATCCTTTTGTGTCAACCACAAAAACAGCCGGTACAGGTAAAGCCACCTTTGCTTCGCCATCTAGCGACACAAAGTTAACGCCAAGCTTATTGCGATAGATTTTAGCGGTTTTAGCGTCTAGATAAAATGCCAAGCCTAATTGCTGGCTCAATGCCAAGCTATCATCAGATAAAAGTTGATAATTTGGAGAGGATATTTTGCTTTCAGCTAGCTTCTCTGGGCTATCTGGCGATATCGCGATAATTTGTGCATTGAGGTCTGCTAACTGCTTTTCAATTTTTTGCACACTGGCTAATTGTCTTGAACAATATGGGCACCAACCGCCCCGATAGACAATCAATACCGTGGTTTTTTCTTTAAAACGTTCACCTAAAGAAACGCTTTTTCCAAACTGATCTTTTAAGTCAACATTTTGTATAGTCAAGCCTGGCAGTAATGGACTAACTTGTTCAGCTGAGTTTGCAATATTCGTTGCGGTAGCTGCAATTGCTTGGCTAGATAGTGCAAGCAATGCAGTAATAAGTAGTGATCTAAACATTAGGTTCCTTAATGATTCTTTCTCGATTTTACAAACGACCAGTTTATAGGTGTTTTTATTTCATCAATGCCAAATTTAACTGTAGTATATAGGCAAATAAAAAATGCAAGTTGGGATAAAGAATGTCTGCTAATTTACAAAAACTCGTTGTTATGCTCGAAATGCAAAATGCGATGAATACCAAAGTTCATGAGCAATGGTTTAGCCAAGGTTTTGAGTGGTATCGTGCAATTTGGGTTGAGTGTGCTGAAATGCTTGATCACTATGGTTGGAAGTGGTGGAAAAAACAAACTCCAGATACTGAACAAGTTATTTTAGAGTTAGTTGATATTTTCCATTTTGGTTTATCTTTGCGCATTGATGGTGAAACCAGCTATGAGCAATTAGCCGCGCAACTTGAAGCGGAATTAAGTGCGCCAGTGCAAGCGGATGACTTTAAACAAACACTAGAGCAATTAGCTGCGTCAGCAGTCGCTGAAAAGCGCTTTAATGCAGCTGCATTTGCAGGTTGTATGGCGCAAATCGGTATGGATATCGATGATTTATACCGCGGCTACGTTGGTAAAAACACCTTAAACTTCTTCCGCCAAGATCATGGCTACAAAGATGGTAGCTATGTCAAAGTATGGAACGGCCAAGAAGACAATGAACACTTAGTGGAAGTTGTTAAAAGCCTAGATACAGAGCATGCAGATTTTGCAAAGCTTGTTTATCAAGGCTTAGAGCAGCGTTACCCTAAATAAACGTGTTTATGCTCATTTTATAACGGGCATAAACTCGCGAAAATCGATGGTCGATAAAAAGTCATCGAACTGCTTGTGCGGTTGTTGACTATCTGGGTTGGCAACCGCAAGAATATGGCCAATACCAAACTCTTTTGCTGCATCGAGCACGGCAGGGCTGTCATCGACAAATAAAGTCCGTTTCTTATCAAATTGCCATTCTTGGTGCACTTGTTGCCATAATGGTTGATGCTCTTTACTCACGCCATATTGGTGAGTTGAAATTACCCCATCTAAGTAATTATCAATAGCAGTGTGTTCAAACTTTAACATGGCACAATCTGGGTGCGCGTTAGTAAGCATGATCAATTGCTTGCCTGCTTTTCTAAGCTCCGTTAGAAACGGCGGTACGTCATCACGCACTTTTATTAAATGTTGAATGTCGCGTTTAAGCGCCATGATGGGTAAATCAAGTTGCTGTTGCCAATAATCTAAACAATACCAATTAATTTGCCCATGCACTTGTTGATAGCGGTGCAGAATGTCTGCTTTTGCTTCGTCTAAACTCATTTTATGCTTACGCGCATATTGCTCGGGAATAACAGTAAGCCAGAAATAATTATCAAAATGCAAATCGAGTAGGGTGCCATCCATATCTAACAACACAGTATCGATTTTTGACCAATTTAACATAGGCAATTCACTTTAAAAGATTTATGATGAGCATAACTGCCATGATAGCAAATTAATGCCAATGACACAGAAAAAGCATCCTACACCACCGCAAATTTTGTCTAATGAAGTTGTCGCTAAAAGTCGACTGTTTACTGTTGAATCTCTCGAATTGAAGTTCTCAAATGACGAGCAAAGGCAATACGAACGAATTCGTGGTGGCGGAAGAGGTGCCGTCATGATTGTGCCTGTAACGGCTGATAATGAGCTGTTATTGGTGCGAGAATATTGTGCCGGCACTAATGATTATCAACTGGGCTTTCCTAAAGGCTTAATTGATCCGGGTGAAACTCCTGAACAAGCTGCAAATCGTGAGCTTAAAGAAGAAGTCGGCTTTGGTGCTAACCATTTTGCCGCCCTTAAAAAAGTCAGCATGGCACCTAGTTACTTTAATGCCACTATGCATATTTTGTATGCCGAAGATCTCTACTCTGAAACCTTACCAGGGGATGAACCTGAGCCACTTGTTGTTGTGAAGTGGCCGATGAATGATTGGCCGTCTTTATTACAACAAGAGGACTTTACAGAAGCACGAAGTGTTGCAGCTTTGCTATTATTAACAAAGTACTTAGAGTCGGGAGCTACCAATGAATGATTTTTTAGAGCCTTGCATTCGTCTAGCTGAACAAGCAGGTGATGCCATTATGGCTATTTATCAGCAAGATGATATTGGTGCCGAGCAAAAGTCCGATCATACGCCCGTAACTAAAGCTGATTTAGCGTCAAATGAAGTATTGATGGCAGGATTAAAAGCGTTGGCACCAGATATTCCTATTATGTCAGAGGAAACGCCAATCCCTGCACTTGCTGACAGAAAGCATTGGCAGCAATACTGGTTGCTAGATCCCATGGATGGGACTGGGGAGTTTATTTTAGAAAGTGGTGATTTTGCAGTTAATATCGCACTGATTGAAAATAATCGTCCAGTATTAGGTGTTATCCATTGGCCAGCGAGGCACGTTACTTATTTTGCAACTTATCAGCAAGGCGCGTTTAAGCGTGAAAATGGCCAAGATCAGAAAATTTCGGTTGCAACACCTGATAATTTAACTTTAGCTGTGAGTCGTCGACAAAAAATTGAAGCGGTAAGTCAGTATTTAAATACCCAGTTTGCAACGGTCGCATTAGGCTCATGCTCATTAAAAGCCTGTATTATTGCAGAAGGTAAAGCGGATTGTTTTTTACGCATAGGGCCAACAGGAGAGTGGGATACAGGCGCATCTCAAGTGATTGTTGAAGAAGCGGGTGGCTGCATTACAGATGCTGAATTTAATCCTTTAACTTACAATCAACGAGAAAGCACAGAAAACCCAGATTTTATCGTTATGGGCCACCCTGATTGGGAGTGGCAAAAAATGATAAGTCCTCACCAACGAGCTTTTTAACGGCACTTTGTGTGCTTTTTGTTCGTTTGGTGGTGTTTTATTACTATAACTCTTGATTTCTAATTTTATTGCTATATGATAGCGCTCTCTTCGAAACAAGGCATCAATAACATGCTGTTGTTACTGAGAGATTACAGGTGCGTGATAGAGCAGAATGATAAATCATTCGTCGGACTCGCAAATACCTGAAGTCGAAGGTCGTCGGTTCAAATCCGGCTTCTGGGACTTTAAACATACAGGCGCGGGATGGAGCAGCCTGGTAGCTCGTCGGGCTCATAACCCGAAGGTCGTCGGTTCAAATCCGGCTCCCGCAACCAATTCTTTGAATTGGCTGACTTCTTAAATTAAGTGAGAAGTAAAATAAACTTAATATTCAGGCGCGGGATGGAGCAGCCTGGTAGCTCGTCGGGCTCATAACCCGAAGGTCGTCGGTTCAAATCCGGCTCCCGCAACCAATCTTTTAAAAGATTGGTATATTGTTGGAACTTTAAAGGTCGTCGGTTCACTCTTCACCTTCACAGCTCCCGCAACCAATTCTCTGAATTGGCTGACTTCTTAAATTAAGCAAGAAGTAAAATAAACTTAATAATTTCAGGCGCGGGATGGAGCAGCCTGGTAGCTCGTCGGGCTCATAACCCGAAGGTCGTCGGTTCAAATCCGGCTCCCGCAACCAACTGAAATTAAAAATTTATATGTAATACTAGGCACGCGAAAGCGTGTTTTTTTATGCCTGAAATTCAGTTTCAGAGCCCGAAGGTTGTCGGTTCGCCCTCAAAATTCACAGCTCCCGCAACCAACTGAAATTGAAGATTAAAATTAAATGAGTTTGATAAGTAGGCACGCGAAAGCGTGTTTTTTTATGCCTGAAATTCAGGTTCAGAGCCCGAAGGTCGTCGGTTCGCCCTCAAAATTCACAGCTCCCGCAACAAACTGAAATT
>Ga0213832_1000844_pt1 | contig 12011 bp, 9 predicted proteins | sample SWATP13_FD_161660 | JGI IMG/M metagenome (GOLD analysis project Ga0213832, IMG submission 161660) | Coastal seawater microbial communities from Marineland, Florida, United States - SWA TP1 #3 | ecosystem: Environmental > Aquatic > Marine > Coastal | place: USA: Florida | collected 2016-08-06 | reverse complement strand
ATGTCTTGCCTTGATGTGCTTAGTAAACCCGACGTCGATATCGAGCAACTGCTACCATGGCAGTTTGCTAAACGCTAGGTGGGATTATCGGACGCTTACGAAGCAAACAGCTAAAACTATTCGAATAACGGAAACGCTTTTCAATGTCTTTTATAATTCTAGCTAGAATTGGACTTTGTATTTGCACCTTAGATTTAGCAAGACGTAAAACAATAAGGGACTAGAATGGAACGCCTTTCAAACATTAGATTTCACATAATTTTAGTTATAACCATTCTTTTGACAGCCTGTGGGGGAGGTAGTTCTGACGGCGGTGCCAGCCCCAACCCAGATCCAACAGCCCAGCCAGCAAACAATCCTCCGACTGCCAGTGCCGGCCAAAATCAAACAGTTGATGAGGGGACCAATGTTACACTTTCAGGCTCTGGTTCTGACAGTGATGGACAAATTGATGCAGTAGAATGGAGGCAAATATCTGGTTTACGAATCGAGATCAAAAATACAAAAGAGCTATCACTTTCTTTTGAGGCGCCTGATGTATACAAGGATGAATCGTTACTGTTTGAGTTAGAAGTCACTGACAACAATGGTGCTAAATCATCAGACACGGTAGAAATTGTTATAAAACCGACTCTCAAGCATGCAAAAGCATCTTTGGGTTTTCTATTAGATGCACAAGTTCAAGTATACAATTTTTCAGACTTAAGTACTCCTGTATATACAACTTTCACCGATTCAAGCAGTCTAGATACAGAGAATCTTGGTCGCTTTTTATTTCCATTAGATGATATTTCAGGTGACGACTTGATTTTAATCAAGGTGTCTGGCGGCGCAGATGTTGATCCCGATTTAAATGGAGTTATTGAAGGACAATCAGAAGAAAATTTAGGTACTATTCACCTTATTACCACCGCTAATTTGGCGAAGTATTACGGTGTCAACGTTTCAATTGTTTCCGAGTTACTTTATAGGAAAGTTCGAAATAAGTTTGAACTTGGGCAAATAGATGCGATTGAAGGTTACTTGGATAGTATCGCTCCATCTATCATTAGTGACATTAATGGAGATGACAAAGTTGATTACCTTGACGTATTAAGTTTTTCCTATAGCGAACACTTAGATGAGTTAATCATGCGTAAGAAAGACGTTTTGAGTTTATCAAAACTCATAAGGAGTGGCCGGATTGTTGAAAATTCCTCCTTTACGGGATGGTTTATACAGATATTGAATGCAGATTATGGTTTCGATAAGGAAGAGTTTAAGGTTTCTTATGTGTCAGACGATCCCGTGGGAAATAAGTCTTTGCTATCTATTTTGGATGTTGACAGAAACGGCGAGTTTGAAACAATTCAATATTCTACTTTCATTGATGAAAAGTTACTATATTTAACTGCTCAGTTAGGATCTCCCTCAAATCTATATAATTTAGCCATTTCAACTGGTAAAAATTCATATTCTTTGCAATTTTACTCTTCGCTTTGGTTAGATAATACTCAAGAGCCACAACTCAAAAGCCTGGTTGACCTGCTTCCAGTTCTTCAAATTCGTGACGGGAAAACTATATTGACGATAGACAAGTCTTTATATGAATCGCATGAGCAGACAGCGCCAATTGTATATGCCAATGGTACACAGATAAAGGATGGGGAAAGTGGCTTTCAAATTATTGAAGATGATCCAGTCTATAGTTTAGATGATGCAGTTAGTTGCTACGAAGGGGAAGAAGAGGATTCTGTATTTTTGGATAATTGCATCCGTTACTCGATTATTGATGAGCAGATAGATGATTGGGACGAAAGTACAGATGAGAAAATTCAAGAGATAATTCTAGCAATTGCCGGTATTGGGAGTTTTGTAGACGAGCCCGTTTCATGGGCTTTGTCGTATTTGTGCCCTAGTGAAGAGTGTCAGCTAGTATTAGACATTGTAAATGTTGACTATCTTTCCCTTGTTGACAGATATTTGAGAAGTTTGGTTGACAAATTTCAACCAGATGTATCAATGATATTGACAAGTGGAAGTGACGGTTCAGTCTCTGAAGGGGATGAAGTGAGATCTTCAATTTTGTACCCGATGTTTGCACTTAAAACACAAGAGTTGGGCAGCTTTGGTTATTTCGGTTATGGACAGTTAGATATGCGATTGGTAAAGAAGCCTGACTGTTCAATATTCGATGAATTTTTTGAGGTTGTAGATAATCCAAATGGAATAGAATGGACTTGCCAAGATCGCGTTATCGCAGAATGGGGTGATATTGTTGTAAGAACAGAAGACAGCAAAGTTTGGGGAAACAGCCATTATATAACCATGCAAAATAATCAAGTTATAACAGTAGCCGCTCAAACTGGTGTTTTTGTAGGTCCTGGAGACTACGAATATCAGGTATCCGTTGGAGCGGGTAGACTTTTATATACGATGGACTTTTCTGTTGTTTCCATCAATGAAAATAACTTAACGCCGCCATTAGCTGGATTTTTATATGAAGTCGGCGATGGCTTTATTAGTGTGGATGCGTCTACTTCTAAATCTTCCCATGGAGGGACATTAGAGTACCATTGGGACGTTGGTGATAATGGAGTTATAGACCTAGTCTCGGATAAGCCCAATACACAACTTTTCACCGATACACAAAAAGTCACACCAGTACGATTACAGCTGAAAGAATTAGGCTTTGGAATTAGCCAAAAAGTTAGTGTTGTAGAAAGGTTTATCCCACCAGAAATCTTACCACCTGCGACGCCTGAAAACGTGAGTTTGTTAGTAGGAGATGAGCAAATATCTATATCTTGGAATAAAGTTGAAACCGCTGATGGATACATATTGTATTTATCTAATTCACCAGCCATAAATGATTCGACCGATAATATCCAAATGTCAGAGACCTCTTACGTTCATAAAAACCTAGCAAATGGACAAACCTACTATTACGCTGTTCAATCTATTAACTCAGTAGGCGTTAGTGAATTTAGTAATGTAGTCAGTGCTGTGCCCATAGAGCCAACGCTCCTAGACGAAAGGTATTTATTGATGTCTGATGGGGAAGAGGTTCTAGACTTATCGACTAATTTGATTTGGAAAAGGTGTGAATTTAATAAATCTTGGAATCCTGAAACGGATAGCTGTGATGGTGACTATGCTGAAGTTACCATAGACGAAGCTATTAACAATATTCCTTCAGGGTACAGGTTGCCCACGATGTTAGAACTTAGAAGCATTGTGTATTGTTCAAATACAGGTGAATATGACTCTAGAGGCACATGGTCTCCGTGTAACGTACCACAGACAGATAATAATTATGAGCGCCCAACAATTAATCAACAAGCCTTTCCGAACACCTCGCCCAGGCACTTTTTTGGGCAGTTTCCTTCACAGGAATGGGGGACTATTTTGTTTTATAGCGGAAATAGTTCTGGTGGTGGCGCTTTTGAAGGCCTAAGTCGCTACGTGAGAGATGCGCCATGATTTTTGTATATATTTTAGTTTTTTCGTAAGTTATTAGCTGACAACATGAGATTACTTTGAATGTAAAATGCACCGTGTTCACGACGTTGAACAGAAGTACGTTAGAAGTTTTTATAAATACCAAATTGGTGCAAACGTTTCTTACTTTTAGTCAACTGAGTGCAAGTGAATAAATAAAGGCAATGAAGAATTTAAGCTTTTTTGACAGTGACCAAATTGATTTAACGTCGCGCAAACCTACTAATGATTATTTTGGCTATATTTAAGTCATTGACTTAAGCACCACTTGGATGAATTCTAAGTAGTTAATGGAACAAACAGCGCAAACTTAAAAATACAGTGAATTAAAATGTCTTGTTTTCGCTGGCCTTTGAACCACCGCAGCGATTATGCCACGGTGATTATCTTTTAATTTTGCCAAAAGGTTTAGTACAAGCAAAGGCTCGAAGGTGTAATTATTGTCATAGCGGATGATGTAGTAAATGATAGACTTTCTTAAATTCGATTTTCGGCTATCCCCATTGAGCTTACCACTAGAGAGAAGCCTATTAGGTATCGTTTTACACGACAGCTAAACTACAATCAGCAAACGCAAATATAGTACAAAAACCATAAAGAGAACTCGGAGAGTGCCGCTACTTCAGGCAAAAGGTGTTTGACGACCTATTAGCATCATTGCAAATCAAACCATCAAGACGAGAAAAGGTTGAGTGTCTTTACTGTAGATAGATAGTCTTTTCAAAAATGAAGGACTTGTGAATTCAATTGCAAAAAGATTTATATCTTAACGTTCCTTAGCACTCGCTGGTTGCAGTTAGCAGAAACTTGTCTGACGAAGCTGTTATACAATTAATTAGGTAACGTTAATGACGATTAACACTACCTTTCTAGAAAGGAGCGCGACAAATAAGAGATTAATCAAATGAAGAAAAGTTAAGTATTTAATCGAAGCAGAGCTTCAAGCGTCGATGAGTTCAATTCAGGGGGGCTTACGATGCATTCACCATTGCAAACCATTGGTGAGTTTATATCGGTACACAAAATACACAAAACAATCATCAGCGGCTTTTATCTGGGTTTTGTGTGTTTCGTGCTCTTTTTAACCAACGACGGGATATGTCCTTTTTCTGCATTTCTTCGGAAAGACGTATGTGACGGACCCTTGCTCGGCTTTTCCCTCTGTTAAATATTTTGTGGCCTTCATAGGTGTTTGCAAGATTGATCTCAGTAATTGTGATATAGCCAAAATCATGTAATCGCTTTAAAGCAGCAATTAATTTGGGAGATGTAAATTTAATATTAAAGACTCTCAGTTCATCTAGTAAATTTATAACTTCTCGGTCTAATAGGAATTCCTCGTGTCGTTTGCTGTTTAACCTACCAACATATAGTGAACCTTCCTCGCCGTAGTTCATTTCCACATTGAAGTCTTGTGAAGAATCAATTGTTAAAAATAATTCGCTAGAGCTGTAGAGTCGTTGTAGAGTAAGCGATCAATTTAGACCGTCTTTTCCCGGCGGAGCTACCCCGTAAAATGGTCCCCGTAGATTTTACTCACGGAGACTTAATCGATGGCAACAAAAAGACGAACACGCGAGCAATGGCAGGAATTGATTGATAAGCAAGCAGCAGGCGAACTGACAGTCAGTGAATTTTGTGCACAGCATGCGTTAACAGTATCAAACTTCTATCTGTGGCGTAAAAAACTGAGCGATGATAGCCAATCGCTTGCGCAGCAAGATAACTGGCTTGCCTTTGATATGCCAGCAAGTGCGAACCAGAGCGCAGGCTCTGCCTGGGAGATTGAACTGGCATTACCCGGTGGTGTGGTGCTGCGGATGAACCGGGCTGCCTGATGTTACCCTTATCCAATGGGCGTATTTGGCTGTATACCGGTAATACCGATATGCGCAAACAGTTTGATGGGCTGGCGGCACTGGTACAGGGCAAACTGGGGATGCAAGCGCATTGTGGTGACTGGTTTGTGTTTATCAATAAACGCCGTACCCAGCTCAAGGTGTTGTATTACTACCAGGGCGGTTATTGTTTGTGGAGTAAACGGTTAGAAAAAGGCACCTTCGCCAAAGTCACTGACGGTACAGCAAAAACACCATTAAACAGTGCTCAGTTACAGTGTTTGATTGATGGCATTTACTGGCAAAAAGACAAACAAAACAGGCGATTTAATTGACTGATTTTGTTATAATTTACGCCATGAAAACACATTCTATTAGTCACCTTTCACCGTCTGAAATTGAGGCTGCCTTTGCTCATCAAGCTGAGGAGATTGCGCAACTCAAGCATCAACTGGACTGGCTTAAACGCCAGTTGTTCGGGCGTAAGTCTGAAAAAGTGTTAGTGGATAATCCGGCGCAGAGCAGTTTGTTTGATGAGGGTGAGACACACGCCTTACCGGCAGACACCAAACCGGTGAAGGCCCATACCCGTTCCTCACAAAAGCAACGTCGCGACTCGGATGTGAATGATGACGGCCTACGCTTTGATGAGACGGTGCCTCAGCTGATTATTGATGTGCCTGCGCCTGAGTTACAGGGGGCGGATGCCGACCAGTATGATGTCGTGGATATCAAAGAAACCCGTCGCTTAGCACAACAGCCCGGCAGTTATGTGGTACTGGTGTATCGTCGTCAGGTCGTGCGTCATAAAACCACGCAAACCCTTAAGGATACCCCAGCCCCCATCAATGTACTGGAAGGCTGTTACTGCGATGTCTCACTACTCGCTGGGCTGATGGTGGATAAAGCGGTATATCACTTACCGCTTCACCGCCAACATCAACGGATGCTCGATAGCGGTATCACCCTTAGCCGGGCTACCTTAATCAACTGGATACAACAAGGCATTGAGCTGCTTCGGCCCATCGCCAAGGCCCAGTGGCAGCACATTCTGCAAAGCAACATACTGACCATGGATGAAGTGCCCATTAAAGCCGGGCGTACCAAAGGGGCTGGCCGAAAACCGGGGCAAATGAAACAAACCTACTTCTGGCCGATGTACGGTGACAGTGATGAGGTGGCGTTTACCTGGAGTCACAGCCGGGGCATGTTGCATGCCAAAGCACAGCTACAGGACTTTACCGGTACCTTGCTGACCGACGGCTATGCCGCTTACACCAAAACGGTTGAACAATTAAATCAACACGAACTGCAGATTGTGCACGCTGCCTGTTGGGTACACATGCGCAGAGGCTTTGAAAAAGCCCTCGACAGTGAGCCGCAAACAGCGCAACAGGCACTGGATATCATCGCCACGCTCTACCGGCATGAAAAACACATCCGGGATAAGCAATCAGACCTGGCTGATATCCATACCTACCGGCAACAACACAGCGAACCCTTAGTCACTGAGTTCTTCCGGTGGGTCTACCAACAACGCCAGCGCACCGATTTACTGCCCAAATCCCCCTTCGCCAAGGCGCTTCACTATGCGCATGAGCGGGAGAGCCAACTCAAGGTGTTCCTGAGTAACCCGGCGTTACCCCTGGATACCAATCATCTGGAACGGGCACTGCGGGTTATTCCCATGGGCAGAAAAAACTATTTGTTCTGCTGGTCCGAACTCGGGGCTGAACAACTGGGCATATTACAAAGCCTGATGGTGACTTGCCGCCTGCAAGGCGTCAATCCCTACCATTACCTCGTGGATGTATTGCAGCGTGTAGCACTGCATCCGGCCAAAGACGTACTCGACCTGACGCCAAGAGTCTGGAAAGAGAGATTCGCGGACAAAAAATTAACGAGCGACTTAGATAAAATGGGGTGATCCGGGTCTATATTGATCGCTTACGTTGTAGAAAATAGATAGCTAGACGATATTCATCCTTCGATAGGTGCGGGTTTGAAATAACGTTTAGCAGGAACACGTTGTAAACGTATTCTTCTTTTAATTTGTGCAACTCAGTTTTTTCATTTACCGGAATTGTTGAATGCTTTTTCATCAGAGTTCTTGACGTATTTTCCGGTACGAGCTTAATGGGGTTTTTGCTCGTACCAATACCAAGTAGCAAGATCTTTTTTTCAGATCTTAAAATTCTTTTTTGTTTTTCATTCTTCATTACTGAAACTGTTGTAACTGACTGTATTTAAATAACATATCTAATTTTTCCATCAAAAGTAACTAATAGTTCTTTCGTTTCTCATCGAGGTTTTTAGAAAAAACCGATTGAAAAGTTCTTTCGCGAAAGACCCACACACCTTTACTCATAGGGGATACAGAGGTTTGTAAACTTAAAATAAACGCAAAAAAAAATCGGGTTTTTGGACGAGTTCGCTTAGTTATATTGATTCCTAAGCGTTACCAATGGGGTAGCGGATATGGAGACTTAGATAATGAAAAAAAGAAAATACGTAAAGCAACGATTACCCGCGACTCGTACTTTCGACACAATACAACCCGAAACTCATCCAGAAGAATTTGAATGGAAAGCTGTAAAAAGGCTGTCTGATACCGCGTGTTTAGCAGCCACTTTTTCCCTGTCTTGTATTCCACCAACTGCACAAAGTTTAGTAAGGGTTATCAGCAATGAGGGAAATACCGATGCTGGCAACGTAGCCGCAAGCTTTATTGCTTTCGTCAGTGGAGGGTTGAGTAACATCTATAAAGTTCAACCGGAACAAGAGAATAAAGGTTGGCATATCTCGCCTAATCTTTCCGGTTTACTAGTGGGCCCTGCAAGCGCTCGGAAATCCAGAGCATATCGACCCATTGAATCGTTTGTTCGTAAAGCTGAGGACCAATTGCTGTTTGAATATAGTAAAACAGAAAAGGAGGAACTAGCTGCTTATCAGTTTGCGAAAAAAAAGAATGCCAGTAGAGAGCAACTAGTTCAAAAAATGATTTTAGAAAGCCTGCGTATAGAGAGAAATGACCCAGCTAAAGCCGAAGAATTGATGGCAGATGCTGAAAGACTTCTAATGCAAATGGAAAATGACTTGGAGCCTCCTTCGGCGATGACTCTCATTATTAACCACACTACAGAGGCAGGTTTACATAAACTTAAGACAAAGGAGATCCATTGTCATTTTTATGTTAGGGACGAAGCGACGCCACTGTTGTTAGAAACAATGGGTAGAACTCAGTCAAACATTAAAGCTTTTCTAATTGAAGCAATGGATGGTGACAATGACTACAGAAGAAATCTCAAAACAGAGCATGCTGGAAAGGCATTAGCTCCAAGAATAGTTATTTTTGGAACAATTCAGCCGGGAAAAATTAAGATTTACCTTAAAGACAATAAAGAAAATGGGTTAAACAATGACGGTTTCTTCAATCGTTTTCAATTACTTGTCTTTCCAGACGAAAAAAAAGTTCTAGAGTTACCATCTGACACTCGACCAGAGACTATCAAACAACTTTTCCAAAAAGTTTTTAGTCAATTATTACATAAAGAAAACCTTCTTAAAGAGAATCAAAAAGTTGTTAAGTTTTCGCTTGATGCTCAGCCATTGTTTGACAGGTATAAAAAAAACATAGAGCTAAAAGCAAGCAAATATGTTGGAAGTCCGATGGAAAGCCATATCGGTAAGTACACCGGATTAGTACCCTCAGTCGCACTTGTGTGTGAGTTTTTATCTCAAATCACACCAAAACAAACGTCTCCTTTAGTTACTGAGATCTCTTTGTCTAGTTTGAAAATGGCTATTAGGTGGGCTAACTACCTAGAATCACATGCGAAAAAAGTATTTGGGCTTGAGGACCCTAATCTAGCTATAGCTCAACAGATACTTGAGATGCGTAAACAGTTAGGTAAGACATTTACTGTTCGTAATGTCTATTCAAAACTGCGCAAACCGTACTATCGCAATAAGAACCTTACCCTAGATTCACTCCGATACCTTGAGAAATTGAGCTATGTTCGAGCATTGCCTAAATCAGTCAATTCTAAGGGGGGGGCGCCTAGACAAGAGTGGCAGTTCAACCCGGCTCTTTTCAAAAGTCAAAGCTGAATTGTGTGTTTAAATTTTTGTGTGTGCCAGTAAAAAACTATGGCACACATGTGGAGGCTCTTCGTGATGTATATAAAAGAATCGATACCTATTAATACTGTACACTCTCATAGTTCTACTACTATAGATATATCTCAATTAACTGATGTTTCAGGTGTAATCAGAAACTACCTACAAACAACATTTCGCCCGTTCAGTGAAAATTACTTACAACGCTTACAACAGAACTCGGCGCACAGTATATTCAACAACTTATATAGCAGCTATTTAGCATCGGTATCACCTAGCTACTTTGCAACCTCACCAATGGATATTTACTACAATGAATCACTACTCAAAGAGCAATTAGCGAGTCCCAAGGCAAACTTAAACCATCCGATTATCGATCAACTATGGTTCACTATTTCAGCGACTAAACTAGAACTCCATAGACTCAGTGATTTGGTTAAGCAAAGGCAGTATAGTGCTTTTTGTGAGTTACATTCTCATAGTCCTAAAAACGCACGTGGTCGCCTCGAGATAGAAGTTTACGAGCACTGCTTACACTTCAAATTTTCAGCTCAAAAAGACCATAGAATAGTCGTATATCACGGCCTAAGAGGCGTAAGTGGTCGTCAAAACCCGATAAAAGTTGCGTTTAATCCAGCTCGATTTACGTTAGCAGAGATAAAGGCTTTTTTCACATGGATACGGAAGGGGGAGGTATTCGATGATTTCGTAACAACAATGAGTAAGTCTAATGTGACGAGGTTAGATATTGCAACGGATTTCATTGGTATCTCAACACCAATGTTTTTAGTGGTGAATAATCTCTCTAAGCACACAGATTATGAGCCTAAAAAGCGAACAAAAGACTTTCAATTAGTTCAAACACAAGTTCTGGGAGAGCCAGCTCAATCACACTATGATGTGTACAGCAGAAATCATAAATTAATATCGGTAGCCACTGCAGGTATGTTGCTATTAAACGATACTGGCGAGTCAATACCTATAACTCGTGTTGAGAGGTGTTGGCGTCCGCAAAAAAGTAATACCCCATGTAATCTGGCAGACATAGTAAATGCGCCTAACATGTTGAAGTCTCTTAGTATTTATTCACCTCGCTTGCTGAAAGAAATTCAATCTACAGGTGAGAAAATTTTTATTGCTACACACGGCTTTTCGCATTGGTTGTATTCAGGTAGAGAGAAAGTTTGCGAAAATGTACTCAAACGCGAATTGTTGTTTATTAACAAAACTGAGTTTGGTGATATGCAAACAAAAGCACTCAAAGTTTTGCGTAAAGTGATTCTAGGTTCGTGAATTTTGGAGGTGCTTGTACCTCCTTCGTTCACTATCTCGGTACAAAACAGCCGTATAACCTCTCACTAACCCTCGCTATCATATACTCAGCTTTTCACAGTAATCCCATTCTATTTCAATACTTTTAAACTAAATATCGGAGCATTTTATGAATGCAGCTTGCCCTTATGCGCTGTATTTAGGTCGACTTGCGCCCAATAGTCAGCGCTCTATTGCTTCACAGCTAAATAGTATCGCTGATTTGCTAAGTTGGCCCGAAAATAAACGCGAAATGATGTACCACAAAATAGACTTTCAACAGGCTAGTCATATAAAAGCATTGCTTGTCGCCAATGGGTGGTCAGCACGGTCTATTAACAGAGCAATGACAGCAATACGCAGTATTGTAAAAGTTGCTGTTATGTCAGGCCTTGTACCTGAAATACAATTAGTTCAGCTCCGCGCTATCAGCAAAGTGAGCCACGGCGCGCATGACGGGAAGCCGCTTTCGGTTAAGCAAGTTCAAACGCTATTCGCACACTTGAAACAAAATACGTCCGTACTTGGTATCCGCAACTATGCTGTATTGGCAATACTTCTAGGAACGGGGCTACGGCGAAGTGAGCTAGTTGCGCTATTACTTCAGGATTACATAGCAGGCTCGGCACTTATTGTGAGGAAAGGGAAGGGGAACAAGAGCCGTACCGTTCACTTACCGGAATGGGCGCAGCACGCGCTAAACGAATGGCTAGCGTTACGTGGTAAACACAAAGGTTATTTGTTTCACAGAGTAGCGAGAGGTGGGAACATCCAACACGATACTCATTTATCTTCATGCGCTGTTTATTCTCTAATTCGTAAATCACTGTCCGCCATTGGCATTGAGGGAGCGTCACCGCACGACCTTCGGCGTACTTTTATCACGCGTTTACTCGAGCAGAATGTCGATTTAAATACCGTTCGACAGATGGCAGGGCATGCAGATATCAGTACGACGATTATGTATGACAAACGCAGTGAAAAGGTCATGCAACAAGCTGCCTCCTTACTTTCCTACAAATTGTGAGGTCTATATGTCTCATAAAGTGTTAAGAAAGTCTGGTGAGTTGCATTATCTTGCGTGTGAGTGGGGCAAGCGGCTACTTCGATATTTGCCATCAGTTGATACCGATGTACTTAGTAAAAGCCTTGCGTCTAATCTGCGCGGGAGCAGTGTTTCAAGCGTACCGTTTTTCAAAGACAGAAATGAAAGCGTCAACTATAAAGCATGCTTAACTATAAGCGATAGGCAACCTAAGGTTA